>ULUX01064871.1_pt1 | contig 9942 bp, 7 predicted proteins | sample 1958961 | NCBI WGS metagenome assembly ULUX01 (sample SAMEA4835773, study PRJEB28245) | human gut metagenome | biome: gut microbiome; material: fecal sample | place: Denmark | collected 2008 | reverse complement strand
TCCAGTCCATTCCGTTTTTAATATTATTGATTTCACAGATTGGGATACGGTAAAAATCGATCATGTCGCGTCGGATGTGTGGCAAGGTAGCTTTCTCCTGAAACAGAAAACCGCAGCATTCGATACGGTGGCGCAGGGGAATGGAGTAAATGGAAACGGAGCGGTCTTCGTGAATCAAAGCATGGCGCGAGGTATCTACGGGGTAAAACTCAACACGGAAATCCAGTCCTTTACAAAAAAAGTCCAGCAGGCTTTGCAATATAGGACCGAATGCCGCCGGGGCATGTACATATAGAGGGGCCGTACGTCCTAATAAGCCAAAAGTAGAGATGAGACCTATTAAACCGAAACAGTGGTCGCCGTGCAGGTGGGAGATGAATACATGGTTCAGTCGCGAGAATTTAAGCCGTGAGCGCCTCATTTGGAGTTGGGCGCCTTCGCCGCAATCAATCATATATAACTTTTCGCGGATGTTAATGACCTGTGAAGTGGCGAAGTGCCGTGTGGTAGGTAGTGCAGACCCGCATCCCAATATTGTCAGTTCAAACTTTTCCATGCCTTTCGGATATGAGTTACATTGTACAAAAATACATAAAAAAAGGGCGATGAGAAATAATCATCGCCCTTTCTTTCGTATTTTTTCCTGTTTGGGAATGTGGTTTATTCGCCTTTTTCCATTTGGGCTTTCAATGCAGCCAATGCATCGATGTCACCCAAAGTGGTAGCAGCAGCTTGGTTTTGAATTACCGGAGCTTCTTCTTTCTTAGCGCCCTTCTTGGCGTTGCTCGTATTCTTCTTGGCTTCTTTAGCTTCAGCGCGCTGTGCATCTTCGTAGATACGGCTGTGAGACAAGATGATACGTTTGCTTTCCTTGTTAAACTCAATTACCTTGAACTGCAATTTTTCGTTCAGTTGAGCCTGGCTGCCGTCTTCTTTTACCAGATGTTTCGGAGTAGCAAAGCCTTCTACACCATATTCCAATTGGATTACGGCACCTTTGTCCAACATCTCGACGATAGTACCTTCGTGAATAGAGTTCACCGTGAATACGGTTTCAAACACATCCCAAGGGTTCTCTTCAAGTTGCTTGTGACCCAAGCTCAAACGACGGTTTTCTTTGTCGATTTCCAATACCTGAACCTCGATTTCTGCACCAATCTGCGTGAATTCAGACGGATGTTTGATCTTCTTGGTCCAAGAAAGGTCGGAGATATGAATCAAGCCGTCTACGCCTTCTTCTATCTCAACGAATACGCCGAAGTTCGTAAAGTTGCGTACTTTGGCCGTATGTTTGGAACCCACGGGGTATTTCTCTTCGATGTTTTCCCAAGGATCGGCTTTCAATTGCTTGATACCCAAAGACATTTTACGTTCTTCACGGTCCAAGGTCAGAATGACAGCTTCTACTTCGTCACCTACCTTCATGAAGTCCTGTGCGGAACGCAAGTGCTGGCTCCAGGACATTTCCGATACGTGGATCAAGCCTTCTACGCCCGGAGCGATTTCGATGAATGCACCGTAATCGGCCATCACGACAACTTTGCCTTTTACTTTGTCACCTACTTTCAAGTTCGGATCCAAAGCGTCCCAAGGATGCGGAGTCAGCTGTTTCAGACCCAATGCGATACGCTTCTTCTCGTCGTCGAAGTCAAGGATAACCACATTGATCTTCTGGTCAAGCTGTACCACTTCTTTCGGATCGCTCACGCGTCCCCAAGAGAGGTCGGTGATGTGGATCAGACCGTCTACGCCGCCCAAGTCGATGAAGACGCCGTAAGAGGTGATATTCTTAACGGTACCCTCAAGTACCTGTCCTTTTTCAAGCTTGCTGATGATTTCTTTTTTCTGTTGTTCCAATTCGGCTTCGATAAGAGCCTTGTGCGAAACAACGACATTCTTGAATTCCTGGTTGATTTTAACGACCTTGAATTCCATAGTCTTTCCTACGAATACATCGTAGTCGCGAATGGGTTTCACGTCGATTTGTGAACCCGGCAAGAATGCTTCAATGCCGAATACGTCCACAATCATGCCACCTTTCGTACGGCATTTGATGTAACCCTTGATGATCTCTTCATTTTCGAGGGCTTCGTTCACACGATCCCAAGAACGGGTAGCGCGTGCCTTCTTGTGAGAAAGGATGAGCTGTCCTTTCTTGTCCTCTTGGTTCTCGATGTAAACCTCGACTTTGTCTCCGACTTTCAAATCGGGATTGTAGCGGAATTCGCTCATCGGGATGATGCCGTCTGACTTGAAGCCGATGTTCACCACCACTTCACGCTTGTTCATCGCGATAACCGTACCGTCAACCACTTCGTGGTCATTTACTTTGTTTAAAGAGCCTTCGTAGGCCTTTTCCTGAGCTTCGCGGCTCTCGTTCACCAGAGTGTCACCGCTTTCATAAGCATTCCAGTCGAAGTCTGCCAACGGTGCTACGTTCTTTAATTCTGCCATTTAATTAATTGAAAATAATAAAATTAATAATGTTAGACATTATGTTGTATATAATCGGGCGCAAAGTTACAATAAAAGGTATAAATATGCAATTAAAAAGGCAAGAAAATGAATGTATTCTTGTTTTTGTTTGTATCTTTGCAGCGTCATTTATAATCATCTAACATGGGAAAGATTAATTGTATAGGTATTTTGACTTCCGGAGGAGATGCTCCCGGAATGAATGCCGCTATCCGCGCTGTTACGCGTGCCGGGATAGCAGCGGGTTTGAAGGTAAAAGGTATATATCGTGGTTATGAAGGATTGATTAACAACGAAATTCAGGAATTTACGACAGAGAATGTGAGCAATATCATCCAGAGGGGAGGAACGATTCTGAAAACGGCTCGCAGCAAGGAATTCCTTACGCCGGAGGGGCGTAAAAAGGCTTATGACAACATGGTGGAACAGGGTATTGATGCCTTGATTATCATAGGGGGTAACGGTTCGCTTGAAGGTGCACGCATTTTTGCTGAGGAATTCGATGTGCCCTGTATCGGTCTGCCCGGCACCATCGACAATGACCTGAGCGGGACGGATTCCACTATCGGTTACGACACGACGTTGAATACCATTGTGCAGTGTGTAGACAAGATTCGTGATACCGCGACTTCGCACGAACGTATATTCTTCATCGAAGTGATGGGGCGCGATGCCGGTTTCCTGGCGCAGAACAGTGCGATAGCTAGCGGGGCGGAAGCTGCCATCATTCCCGAAGACTCTTCCAATGCCGACCAGTTGGAACAGTTCATCAGCCGGGGTATTCGCAAGAGCAAGAGTTCCAGTATGGTTATCGTGTCCGAAAGCCCCAAGTGCGGTGCCATGTATTATGCCGACCGGGTGAAGAAAGAATATCCCGAATTCGACGTGCGCGTGTCTATTCTCGGGCATTTGCAGCGTGGCGGCTCTCCGAGTGCTTACGACCGTATTTTGGCTTCCCGTTTGGGGGTAGGCGCCATTACGGCTTTGCGCGAAGGGCAGCGTAACGTGATGATCGGCATCAAGAATGATGAAGTGGTGTACGTACCGTTCTGCAATGCCATCAAGAGCGACAAGCCGGTGAAGAAAGAGTTGATAAATGTATTGGGGATTTTGTCCATTTAAGGAACGGGCAAAGCCATATTATAAAAAAAGTGTAACGGGAGCGAGGTCGGCAAGACTGGCTCCCGTTATTCTTTTGAAAGGCTCATTCTTCTTTCATCATTTCAAAAAAGCGGTGGATGGTGTCCCGGTTCACCGCTTTCAGTACGGCAGAGCCGTCACCGATAATTACCGTGTCGAAGAGAAAAGACAAACTGTTGAAGCCGGACGGGTCTTTGCTGATGCACTGGTTGTAATAGTCCGATGCGTTTCTGCCGTTCGGGTCTTCGGGACGGCCTTTTATGTTGCCTAAGTAATAGTTCCCGTCGAACGTGTTACGGGTGGAGCGGTTCAGGCGGATTTCTGATTCCTGCGGGACGAAGAATACATTTTCCCGGAACACGGTAGAGTCCGCATAGCCGTCCCATGAATCGGACGTGATGATACTGCGGTCGATGAACGGCTCCGTTTTGGGGTTGACATGCAAGAGGTTCCGTTGTACCAATGTGTTTTTGCAAGGACCGGCAATGTGGATGTTGGCCGAGAATATTCCGCTACGGGTCGCACGCGGGCGGATAGCGTCATTGATGCTCACATTATATTGCACCGCGCTGCCTTGGTTGCCTGCACCGTGGTACGTGCCTGAATTGCAAATCAGGACCAGTCCGCCGTCGTTGTCGTGGCTATAGTTGTATTGTATGGTCGTGTTGCGGCAGTTGTAATCCGAGTCGAATCCTTGTGCGTCCCATGGGGCCTTATGGTCGCTCACTTCGTTGAACTGCATCACGGTGTTGTCGCAACTCCAAGGCCAAAAGCCTGCGGCGGCCTCGCTGTGGGGCAATGTGCCCGGGCAGTTGCGCATCAGGTTGTATTCTATCAAGGCTCCGTCGCATCCGATGGGGACGATGCCGTCGCCCGGGACTTCCTCTATCAGGTTTTTGCGTATGACGGTACGTGTGTTGGGATGCCAATGTTCGCGGTCGCTGTAACCGGACCAGATGATGCCGTTCCGCTCGCACCTCCGGATGATGCAGTCTTCCACCCGTAATCCGTCGAACGTGGAGGGCGTGTCTTTACCCCGGTTGACGATGAGTATGCCCGAACCTCCCCCTTTCTGTTTGATCAGGCTGCCGTTCACGTCGTGGATATGGAGTGCCCGGAGCACGATGTCGTGCGACACGCCATAATCTTCGCAGAGCACTTTCACGCCCGTGCGGTTCGCCATCCTTTGCTTTCCGGTGTTCACGACCTCCAGATTCTCTAAAGTGAGATAGTCTGAATTGCGCACCAAGACCGTGTACAGCGACGAGTCCGGGGCTTGGATGCAAGGTTTCCTGCCTGTGCCGTAAGCACCGATTACGACCGGACGTCCTGCCATCCCCTCGGCCGACACTTCCAACAGCCCGTTGAATGATGAGTTCCTGCGCAATAATAAGGAATCGCCGGCATTCAGTTGTATTTCTTTCGTCCGCGACAGGCTTTTCCAAGCCGTCTTTTCGCTCTTTCCGTCGGCGCGGTCATCACCGTTTTGCGCGTCTACGTAATAGTTTTGTCCCCCACGTGGTTTGGACTTGGCATGGGAGGGGACGGAAATGTTTCCGGCCACTCCCAAGAAGATAAGAAGGAATAAAGTTCTCATTATATGATAAGGTTAAGGAACATTCGTAACCATACGGGTCATTTCAGCCATGTGGCCCGTTTCCACACATATTCCAACGGGCCGTGGTCGTGGTGTTTCATCCACCATTTGCAGAAAGAAAATTGCAGGACGAAGAACGCCATTCCGGCCAACAGGCTGGCCGTAATGCCCAAATCGTCGTGCAAGGAAAAGCCCCAGTTGTAATAAAGCATGGCTCCGGCAATGCTTTGGGTGATGTAGTTCGTCAGGCTCATCTTGCCGTATGGGATGATTTTGCTCATGAACGCTTGCATCCGGGTGCGGTAAAAGGCCATGAGCCCGCCCGAAACCAGTACCAACATGAAAGCGAATTTATACAAAGAGCTTACCACAAGGTTCAGCGGGGTCAATACGGACGGATTGCTGATGAAGTCGGGCAGCATGTTGCCAAGCCCGTACAGCGGGAAAAATGCAACCAAGGCTCCGCAAAGTATCTTGTTCCACACTTTCAGGTTTTCTTTCAGGAACAAGCCCCGTCGGCCGATGAGCAGTCCGAAGAGGAATAGGGCCGCCGTCTGGAACACTCGTCCGTTGTCCCAGGCCCAAGCCAGGCTAGCCAGTTGTCCCTCCCAAAGGTTCACGCGTACGGTTTCCCAAAACGTGCCGCCCTGTTGTACGGCGAAAGTTTGTGCCCACAAATGCCCGGTGGGTACGGCCGGAGTGACGAATGCCGGGTCGCAGGCCGCCCGGATGGCGTAGTATAAGGGTAGGGGTTGGATAAGCAGGACGCAGGCCAGTACCAGCAGCCATTTGTCTTTCAGGCGGCAGGTGAGCGGAAGGATGAAGCCCACTAAAGAGTAGAGCACCAATACCTCCGCCGTAAAGAACGAGGCGTTCAGGTTGCCGAAAAGGAAAAGCAGGAAGAGCCGCCAGCAAAACCGTCCCCTGAAGTCTTTTCCGCGCAGCCGTTGGTTGTCGTATTGGATGAAAAAGCTGAAACCGAAGAGCAATGCGAAAACGGCGTATGCTTTTCCGCCGAAGAGGAAGAACATGCCGTCCCAGATGGCTTTGTCACTGAAGTCCAACCACTCGCTTTGTCCCGCAGTGTCGGGGTAGGAGTAGAAATTGAAATGTTCGATGGAGTGCAACAGAATGATGCCCATTACGGCTATTCCGCGTAATACGTCAGCCACGTCCACGCGTGGATGTTTCGTCATGGTGGTGTTTTGCATGTTTTTTTTCCTTTTGTTTGTTTCGTGGTTGCAAAAATAGGGATTTTTTTCATCTATACCAACAAAAATTATTCTGCGGAGATTTGAAAATCGTTTGCCGCAGATTGAAAAATCAGTCTCAGCCAAATGATTTTTCATTTGGCGCAGAACGATTTTGAAAATGTAAGTGGTTGGTTTTCAGATGTGTTTGTAGGTGGAAAAATATTGATAAAAGTCACTTCTATAAGTGGTTAAAAAATACCGTAGAACTCCCCGTTGATTTTCTTTTTCCGACTATAAAAAATATCCCTACTTCACAGTAAGGATATAAAAAAAGGGTCAGCGCTCTGACCCAACCTTTGTTAACCTTAAATCTAATACTATGAAAAACACGATGCAAAGTTACGGAGTTTTTTGAAATAAACAATAGAAAAAGAATTAAAATGTCTATGCTTAACGTTTTTTATAGGATAAGCTTTGGTTTAGCTGTTTTTTTAGTCGTTTTTCGAGGTCTATTGGGGGATGAAAAAAGTCCATCTCTTGGTAAGAGATAGACCGACATTTAAAATATACTATTTTACAGCCATTTAAAAAATACAAAGTTTAGAAAAACATCGCATTTCTTAGATTTTTTCATACAGTTACTTGGCGTTATCTGGCTTTTTACCTACATTTGCAAACGGTAGTCTATCTCTTACCAAGAGATGGACCGCTATTGGTAATATAAAATAATAGTAACGCAGGAATATGATAAGAATGGTCCGTAGTTTGATGAAAATATGGCTCGTTACGTATATGGCCTATGGCTGTGTGGCCTGTCGGAGTAATAAAAAATCGCATCCCTTAGAAGGGGAAGTCGCTGTGTCGGTTCCCTGTTTGCGAGATATGGGTATCGTACGTCCGATTGCCGGATGGAGCCGGGAGGACAGTGATATGACCCGATTTAAATATCGTGACGGACGGATGGTCGGAGGCTACAGTACGGAATATGGTACTTTTGTAGTGGAGACTCATCCACTGGCGTTTCGGGTTTTCAAGGAAAAGAAGTCCGTAGCCACCGGTCGTGTCCGTGAGGTTTGTTTCAAGCCTGTTCGTGTCGCTCCGGAAGGCCATGTGGTTTATATGGAATTCAACGGCATGGAGCAAGAAGCGGTAAACGGCGGAAAAGCCCGTCCTTTTTGGGGAGAGGTTTCGGCTTCTTACGACTCCGAGGGACATATAACCGAGATGAACTACCATCGTGAGAACAGTTCGGGCTGCAGAGAAACCGGCGTGGCGCGGTACACTTGGAAAGACGGGAATCTGGAGACGGTGGTTTCCGATGTCTCCCATACGAACAACTTATACGAGAGACATGAGATTTATACTTTTGGTTATGATATGCAGGATTCCCTGAAGTTGAATCCCGGTATCTACCTCCAAGAGATGAACTGTTTTCCGGGGCTTTATGATTTTATTTGGTATGCCGGATTGTGGGGGAAGACCACCCGTCACATTCCGCAGACGGTTACATACGAAAAGGTGGGAGACGGAGAAAATCGCAGCGAAACGCAGTCTATCACTTTTATCCTCAGGCCGGAAAAGAATGCTGCGATATTGTCTTACGGTGGAGTTCCGCGCTTTTCATTCGATTACTTTCCCGTCAGTTGCCCCTGAGCGGTGGTCCCGTTGTCGGCCTCGGTTGGTGACGGGACCTTTTTAAAGGGATAAAAGAAATACGGGTCGCTTCACAGCGACCCGTATTTCTTTAGTTTTTTAGGTATTAGTTTTGTTTAAGGTAAAAAGATTGTTTTCAGGATAACGCTGCAAAGGTAAGCGCATTTTTAGGTGCGTGCAAGTAAAAAAACATGCTATAAAACATATTTTGCGAAAAACACTGCATTTTCCTTAAAAATCTTTTAATCTGCTTTGTCTTTCAGTTTTTGCCGATGGTAATTTACCATCCGGTCTATCGGTTCTTTGAGGATGTTTCCTATCCGTATGTCGTATATTCCGGCAGCCTCCTCCAGTTCTTGGTGGAAAATGGCGGCTATGCTGCCCACGAAGTGTACGGCAAGCGATCCGGGGTGGTAAGCCATGATGTTCCGTTCAAAGAAGGCTTTGAAGCAGTCTGTGAGTATACGGTGGGCGTCAGGGTGGGTACGGTGGGTTTTCAGGAAAGGTGTGAAAGAAGCTAAGAAACGGTTGGCTTCCGGTTCTCGGTACACTTTCCGGATGATGTCAGCTTCGTCCCATCCGTAGCTTTCCGCCAGCTTACGGCTTAGTTCTTCGTCTAAAAGTCCTTTGAGCCAGTCGCCTATCAGGCGTTTGCCTAAAGCTGTGCCGCTGCCTTCGTCCCCTAAGATGTATCCCAACGGAGACACATGTTGCACAATGTCCTGTCCGTCGTAACGGCAGGAATTGGAACCGGTGCCCAAAATGCAGGCAATGCCGGCTTCGTGTCCGCATAAGGCCCGTGCAGCCCCCAACAGGTCGGAATGGACTTCGGCTGTGGAGCGGGGGAAGAGTCCGGTAAGGGCCTGTCCCATCTTGTCGCAGACGGAAGGCAGGCATCCCGCACCGTAATAATAGATATGGGTTTCCGTTTCCGGTCCTTGGAGATGGGGGGCCAACCGGGGAAGCAGTTCCGTTTGCAGGATTTCCCGGATGGCGGGAGGTTCCAACAGGGCAGGGTTGAGTCCACGCGTACGGAAAAGCTGAGGCTCCCGATGGGGAACTGCCAGGCACCAGTCGGTTTTTGTGGAGCCTCCGTCGGCCACCAACAAGGCTTTCCGTAGGTTATGCTTGGTTTCCATGATGTTCTTTTTTCCCGAATTCCGGGTCTATTTTCAGCAGTGCTGTGACGCCGACCGTCACCAAGCAGCAGGCCATTACGATAAGGAAGAAGTGGAAGTATCCCACGGCTTCCTGCAATTCTCCGGCCACGGCGCCCGGCAGCATCATGGACAGGGCCATGAAAGCCGTGCAGAAGGCATAATGCGAAGTCTGTTGTTCCCCTTGCGAATAATATAGGAGGAACAGCATGTAGGCAGTGAAGCCAAAGCCGTAACCGAATTGCTCAATGAATACCATGGCGTTGATAAGCAAGAAATTCGTAGACTGGAAGTAACTCAGATAGACATATACAAGGTCTGGTAGCGTGATGCTCCATACCATCGGCCACAGCCACTTTTTCAGCCCGTTGCGCGAGGCGGCTATACCGCCTATGATGCCGCCGAGGGTCAGGCCGAGTACGCCTACCGTTCCCTGTACGAACCCTACTTCCTGCGTGGAAAGCCCCAGTCCGCCTTCGCTGACGGGTTTAATCAGGAACAGGTTGGAAATCCGGATGAGCAACGCTTCCGGCAGGCGGTAGAAAAGCATGAAAAGGACGGCGGCCACAGGCTGCGGTTTCCGGAAAAACGATGTGACGGTGAGCCAAATGTCTTTCCACAGGCTGCGGGCCGACACGGCTTTTCGTGTCCGGTCGCAGTCGGGGCGCGGCAAGTGGAAAAAGTGGTAGGCAGTCACGGCAATGAAGAATGCCGCCAGCACGTAGAA
>ULUX01045191.1_pt1 | contig 10180 bp, 10 predicted proteins | sample 1958961 | NCBI WGS metagenome assembly ULUX01 (sample SAMEA4835773, study PRJEB28245) | human gut metagenome | biome: gut microbiome; material: fecal sample | place: Denmark | collected 2008 | reverse complement strand
CGTCTACAGCTGGTATTGTATCTCAGACACGAGAGTTTATTGTCATATCTTTACAAATAACATCTGATAGTGAGGTGTGGTACAAACATTCTGTCAAGATGTTGTATGAGTGCTTGGAGCAGTTGAAAGAATCGGGATATAAGGTGTTATTGAAGCATCATCCACGTTTTAATAATGAGGTTGATTTGAGTGATATTGTTATAAAGTATCCATTTGTGGGGTTTGTCTCAAAACCGTTGGTCGAATTGGTACCTCAGACTTTGCTCCATATTACGTGGAGTTCTACTACCTGTTTTGAATATGCCAATTACGGTGTCCCTACTTTCTTTTTAGTTGACGAGGTATTGTCTCATGGAACAACAATTTTTTATGAACAATATCACTATCCTCTTTATAAAGAGATGAGCTTATTGGAGGTTGTAGCACACGTAGTGGACAAGCAGGAATATAAAGAAGATTGTAAGATTGTAAAAAAGTGGTATGACAGTGCATACGCTCCGTTTGACAAACAACAAATATTAAAAATATTGACTGGAAATGAAGACTAAGAAGATAAAGGTGTTTCTTGGGGGGTATGTGAATTGCACGAATGCGCAGAATTTGAACTGCAGAGCTTTGGCTAAATATCTTGATAAAGACAAATTTGAATGTGCTGTAATGCTTTTTCCCAATGGGAATCTACCTGTGGATAGCGATCTTGACGGAGTAAAACTTTTTAGTTGCCGACATCCCATCCGTTATTGGCATTATATAACTTTTCTGTGTGGCATAATGTGGTGTGATGTCGCTTATTTGCCTAAAGGGGAAATTTGGAAGTTTTGTTCCAAATGTTTGAAATTATTTAGAAAGAAATCATTTATAACGGTTGAGGGGGTAATATTTGGAACTAATTTGGAAAAGTCAATAGCAGCTTTAGGTTCAGAGAATGCAGTACGTGATAGCTATCATTTTACAACAAAGACATATTCTATTACAAAATACATGTCTCAAAAGAATAATGAACTACTTAGAATAAAGTCGGATGGAGTACTGTATCTGGGTGTTGAAACAAACCAGTTTCAATCTCAAAAACGAAATAGGCAAGTATTGTGCAATATCGTATTTATAGGTAATAATATACGTTATAAGGGAATTAATGATTATTACGCTTTGGCTAAGTCATTTCAGGATATCACTTTTCATATTGTTGGAGGTGGAATCGAATACAATGTAGCAGAGGAAATAGAGAAGCGAGAGTTGAAGAATTGTGTTTATCATGGCTTAATGAATCATGCTCAAATAGCAGAATTACTCAATGAAATGGACTTGCACATTTTCCCATCTCGTTCCGAAGGATTTCCGAAAGTAACACTTGAAACAGCAGCCATGGGAGTACCTTCTGTTGTATATGGGGATTATGGTGCTTCAGAATGGATAACCACAGGCAAGAACGGCTTTGTAGTTGATACTATTGATGAAATTGAAGCAGTTGTTAAAAACTTGCAACAACATCCGGAACAGCTTGATTCTTTGGCAAAGGAGGCAATAAAATTGGCTAAGTCTTTCGATTGGAAAGTTTTGGTGAAAGATTGGGAAAAGGTGATAGAAACTGTATATAATAAATGATTTTATGACACGTATTTACGAACTTGATTATATACGAGGCATCGCAATGTTGATGGTTGTGATGGGACATGTGTTGTTGTTTAGTCTAAAAATTGAGCACACAGCTTTAATTGGTATTATAGGTATATGCGAAATGCCATTATTTTTTGTCGTTAGTGGCTATTTGACTCATAAGGAGAGAGAGGAAAACTTTAAAAGGATGCTGTCTCGGTTATTGATACGTTCCAGAACGTTATTGGTACCTTTAGTGGTATGGTCTATTGTGCGAAATATTTGTGATGGAACAGTATCTTATTCTTTATCAGATATTTATAGGGGGGTATTGGTTCTTTCTCGCATTGTGGTGGTGCGATGTGTTGAATATGTTTTCGGCTTATCTCTCTAAAAAGTTTCGGCTTGGTATGTTAGGCGATGCATTACTTTATGGTTTTGTATATGCTGTTATTCTTTTGGGACGCATTAAAAATATAGACTTAGGAGGGGTGTTACCGGTACAAAGTGTACAGTATTATTTCCCATTTTTTGTAATGGGACTTTTGATGCGAAAATATCAATTCTTGAATGGAATGGTTCTTAATAAGTATAGTTATGCTGTTGGCATGTTACTGTTAATTATTGGTTGGTATTTCTCGTTTATAGAAAGTTTTGTTATTTGGTTTGTTGCAGCTTTAGGTGCTGTGGTTGTTGTATGGATGGCTTGCAGGGAGATAAATTCTGATCTGAAAGTGGCAAGGATACTAAGTATAGTTGGTATGAATACATTGCCTATATATGCCATTCATTACCTTTTTATAGGAGTCTTACCAAATACTTTACATGAGATGGTGTATATTTCCAATGGATTCTTTTTCCAGTTGGTGGTATCTTTTGTATATGCGGTGTTTGCCATTATTCTGTGTCTGTTGGTTGATAGAATATTATCGCTCAATCCTATTACTCGTATGCTGTTTTGGGGAGAAAGTAAGAAACGGGAGTGGAGATTTTAATTTATAAGAAAGATTGAATGCAAAAAGATAAATCTATATATTTGGTAGTAACAGCTTTTTTCCCTTCGGTAGAATCTTTTCGTGGACCATACGTCTACGATCAGGTAAAAGCTATAATGAAGGATGGGCGCTATCAAGTGGTTGTTATGATGCCAGGACTATGTTTTCAGAAGAATGATGATTACGATTACGATGGCATACATGTGTATCGTTTCACTCAATATGAATTACCAACTAATGCTTGGCCGGGAGCAGGAGATTATTTCAATTTGCATTCCTTTGACAAGGCATTAAAACGCATAGGTATTGCATACGAAGATATAGCAGTGGTACATGCTCATGTGACGGGTAATGCCAAATATGCCAACTATGTAAAGTCTAAAAATCCTGCAACAAGGACTATTTTGCAGCATCATGGATATGATGTACTTAGTCTTACAGATGGACGTTTTGCAGATATGCAATGGCATAAAAGGCATTGTATAAATTATGGGGTGAACTTATGTAATCAGATTGATTTACATGTTGGAGTTAGCGAGCAAATACTTCATTATTTGGAAGCATATAAGGGTATTTATTTGAAAGACAAATATGTCTTGTATAATGGGGTTGATACTTCTAAATTTTATCAGATAGAAGAATCTCATACCGGATTCCATATTGGTTGTGTTGCTAATTTTTGGGAACTTAAAGATCAAATTACGCTTATAAAGGCTGTTGAAAATTTAATCTGTAACGGATGTACCGATATTCGTGTTTCATTTGTTGGAACCGGTTATACACGTGAATCGTGTGAGAGGTATGTGCATGATCATGCGTTGACAGACTATTTTGAATTTATGAATGAAGTGGATCATCGTCAGTTGAATGCTTTTTATAATACATTGGATTTGTTTGTTCTTCCATCCTATTGGGATGCTTTTGGATGTGTTTATACAGAGGCATACGCTTGTGGTGTGCCTTTTATGGCAGCTAAAGGTTCTGGTATTACAGAATATATACGAGAAGACGATTTTGATAATTGGGTGATAGAGCCGCATGATTACAAGTCTCTTGCTCAAAATATCTGTCGTTACATGAATCATCGGGAGAAACAGACTCTTAAGTATTCAGTGGATATAAATGAACTGATCAAGCCTTTTATAAATTATTTAATGTCAAGATGAATAGTAAAATTATTTTATATTTATCAGTTCTGATCGCTTTTTCAAATTCTCTTTGTATTAATCTACCTATACCTCAATCGGTTTATTATGGATGGTTTGCTCTTATCGGATTTATCGGATTTATGAAGGGAGCCAGGATTAATGTTACAATGATGTTATTTATCATAGCCTGTACATTGTCTATTCTTTTTAACGATGTACCTGCTATATTCCAAGCGGAATATAGGCTCATTTCGTTTTGTCTGATGATTTTGGCAATTGGACCATTAAATGAGGGAAATGTATCGAATAAGTTCAAGTGGAACTTGTATAATCTGATAAACAAAGTTATTGTAGTCGGTACCGTTATCTCCTTTTTGGGGTATTTAGCTCGTGTACCATTGTTCAATGGATGGACAGGGTTTAATGGTTTTACCAATCATACAATGACAATGAGTAGTATTGGAGGTATATCTTCTTTGATCTGTTTTAAATTGTTTTTAGATGAAACGCATAATCTGAATACAACATTTAAAAGAAAATGGGGATTTTTAGGTGCTTCTGTTGCTTCTATTCTTGTTTGCTTTTTAGGGGCATCTCGTGCAGCATTGGGTGCTACGTTTGTTGCTGTTTTCTTTTATTTGTGGTTTTATTTAGGCAATGTGGGTAAATTCATGAAATATCTATTAGGGGCTTTATTTTTTATGATTGTTTTATTCCCTGTTTGGTATCCGTATACTGAAGTGGTACGTGAAAAGACAGAAGCCCGCGAGGCAATGGGAGGTCAGTTTTCCAGTAGAGATGATTTATGGAGTGCGCGAGTGGCAGAGTTTGAATCAAGCCCTATTTGGGGAATTGGTTTTTCGAGTGTCGATTTGGAAAAGACAAGTGTACGTGCAAATGGTGGAATAGAACCGGGTAGTAGTTGGTTTTTTATGTTATCCTCTGTTGGTTTATTTGGAACATTGTTCTTTTCGATATTAATACTGAGGCCGATTTTTAAATATATGTTCAATTCAAATAAGTATCCGCCACAAGTCTTGTTGGTGATGGCTTTATTAGTTTGGCGAGGTATCCATCTTTTTGCGGAGGGATATATAATGGCTGCCGGAGATTTTTCTTTTTTGTATGTGTGGATATTGATAGCATTGGCTAATGCACTCGTGAATAAAAATTATAAAGTAATGTAGAAAAAGTATGATAGAGATAGTAGATACGATTGATAAGTTTAAGACTTTGGAATCCGAGTGGAACTCTTTATTTTTTCAAGCAAAAGATGTGACATTTTTCCAAACATTTAAGTATAATTGGATTGCTTGGGAAACATTTTCAACCCCTGTAGATAGACTTTTTATCATAGCTTATCGAACAGATAAAAAAGAATTGCAGGCCATATTCCCTTTTTATTTAAATAAAAAGGGACATTTAAAATTTATAAATGATAAGCATACTGATTTTTGTAATGCGATAATATCCAAGGATGTTGAAGCTACATATAATCTTATGTATGATGTTTGGAAATTTATTGGAGATGAAAAGTCTGTAAAGTTCTTATTTTTGGATAACGTGGTAGCCAACTCTCCTGTTTTGTCGTATTGGAAAGTATTTTTTAGTAATGCCTTTGTTTTTTCACAGACAGAACATTCATGGATAAATTGTTTTAAATCGGATAATATCTTCACCGATTTTCAGTATTTAAGAGCTAAGGAACGTAAGCGTTTGGTTGTTCTTGACAAGAAATCATCACATTGTAGTTTGAAAATTTTTCATATTATGAATGAATCATATCCAGAAGATGTGGTGAATCGGTTGGCACAAGAAATGATGGCTATGGGTTTGAGGTCATCTTCTTATTTAAATGATACGATGCGAGTATTCATGCGTAGGTTATATGAAAGCGGATTGGTGGAGTTGTCCATACTTTATGATGGAGATGAACCGATATCAATGGGTTTTGTTTTTATAAATGAGCAAAGGACTTATAGTATGAGGTGGGTGATATTATATAAATCTACCCAATTCAATTTATGGAATTATGCAAGATATATCGTTGAAAAATCTCGGATAGGTGAATCTATTATAGATTTTGGACGTGGGGGTTATGATTATAAAATGAGTAATTTCCGTCCCCAAATAGAAAACCTTTATCGTTTTATGGCATCTAAAACCAAGTGGGGCAACTGGTATGTATTGTTTAAGATTGCTGCATCTCATATGCGTAAAACTCTAAAAAAATATAAAGGCTAATGAATGTTTTTGCTTTTCTTGCTGAACCTGCCAGTTATACAGTAGACCGGAATTTGAAGGTTTATGTCCCAATGGGAATAGATTACTGTTATCTGTTGGGTAATAGCGAGGCAAAAAATACAAGAGAGGAGAAGGTTAAGGATGTACTTGTCCACTTTTCGAAAAGGCAACAGTGGAAATATATACGACGTGTGCTTAGAGAGTATGATACGGTCATATTTAATGGATATACAGGTTTGTCTTTTTTGATGTTGTTTGTCTTAAATCTATGGTATCGTAAATCCATAGGAATAGACTCGGACACCCAGTATCGGGAACCGTCGGGATTGTTTAAGCGATGTTTAAAACGCATTTATTTGAACTTTGTGTTTGGTAATAAACATGTTTATGGTCTTGCCGGTGGTAACCATACACACAAAAATTTGTTCCGCAATTTTGGCATGAAAGAAGATCGGATAGTATTGATGCCTATGATGGTTGATAATTCCCGTTTCGATAATGCTGAATATAAGCAAAGATCGACAGAGGTCATACGTTTCGTGTATGTGGGACGGTTGATTGAATGCAAGAACTTGGATTTAATGATTCGGGCTTTTGTAGCTCATCATCAAAAATATCATAATAGTGAATTGCATATTGTGGGAAAAGGTGTTTTGGAAGAGTCTCTTAAAAAGAAATATGCGTCATGCGATTTTGTATTTTTTGATGGACCGAAGTATGGTGATGATCTGTTGGCCGTTTATCGTCAGAACCATGTGTTGGTGTTGCCTTCTACTTATGAACCTTGGGGATTGGTTGTCAACGAGGCCATGTCGGCAGGAATGCCGGTCTTGGTGAGTGACGAAGTGGGAGCGCATTATGATTTGGTAGATGGTAACGATACCGGTTTTGTATTTGATGCATACGAGGAACAATCTCTTATTGATGCCATGGAACAAATATCAAATATGGATACTTATAAGAAATATGCTGATAATGCCTATAATTTTATGCATAATTATTGGAATTATTCGCTTTATCGCAAGTGTTTGGAATACTTTATAAACAAAACGGCATAATGAGGAAAACAATCAAAAGGGCTTTGCTATGGTTTTCGAGTTTATTACATCATAATAAAAAGAGTAAAATACTGTATTACCATGACGTATATAGCGATCAAAAGTACACCGATATGGGGACTTCGCTTGACCGGTTTGCACAGCATATAAAGGTTATACGTGATGCAGGTTTTTCCATACAAGCTAAAATACAGAATCCCTATAAAGAGGTAATGATCTGTTTTGATGATGGGTTTCGTGGTATTTATGATACTAAACAGTTCTTTATTGAGAATGGCTTACGGCCAACAGTCTTTCTTGCTATCAGTCTGATAGGAACCCCAGGATATCTTAATAAAGACGAAATCCTTGAACTACAGAAAGCTGGTTTTATATTCCAGTGTCATGCTTGGAACCATAGTGATTTGACAAAATTTACAAAGGAGGAATTGGTTCGTGAGTTGTGTGAATCGAAAAAGACCCTCACGGAATTGTTGGGAAGAACAGTGGATGAGATATGTTTTCCCATAGGCTATTTCTCTCAATTAATATTGGATGAATGTGAACGCTATGGCTATCACACAATGTATTCCAGTATACCGGGTAATTATTTTGATGAATTGTATGTGGATGGGTTACGGACTCGTAATCTATTACAGTTTGCAAATGAGACTGAAGTAAAGCTAGTGTTGCATGGAGGCAACGAGATGATACATAGTAGATATGTTAAAATGCATTGGAGAGGGGAATAGTCATGAATATTTTCGTAATAGCCACCACCTTGCAAGCTGGTGGAGGTATAACCATTTATAAACAGTTTCTGTCACATTTGCCGGAATATGTAGGACAAAACAGATACTGGATATTTGTCAATCCTGTATTACCGCAGGTGGAGATAGAGGGGGTGACTTATATTTCATTCCCGTTACAGTCTAAAGTAAGGCGAATCCTGTTTGAAGGGAAACTACTGCAAGCTGAGGTCTCTAAGTTAAGAGTGAAACCGGATGTGGTGGTGTCGTTGCAGAATAACGGATATAAATGTTTCAAAGATTGTAAACAGATCGTTTATTATCATCAATCATTACCTTTGTATCCAGGACGTTATAATCTTTTTAAGAGTACCGAAAGAACATTATTCAACTATAAGTATATTTTTCCTCACATAGTAAAGCGTACTTGGACCAAGGATACACAATTTGTTGTGCAAACTCCAGTAGTGAAAAGACGTTTTGTCTCATATTTTGGTGTTCCTTCTGCGAATGTTCATGTATGTTTCCCTGATATCGAAAAGATAGATGTTACATTGTGTAAAGCCTATGATTGGGGAGACAATAGATATCATTTGATGTTTGTAGGTGATGATTCAAAGTATCGTAATGGTTGTACATTGGTGAAAGCTATGGGTCTTTTAAAGAAAAAAAAATCTCAGTTAGCAGAGAACATAACAATTCATGTGACTAGTTCACCAGAGAAAGCCCCTATTATGTATAATGAAGTACTTAAAAATAGTGTTTCAGATAATTTTGTGTTTGAGGGTATTATAAGACATGATAACCTGTTGGATTTTTATAAGTCTGCTACCGCTTTAGTTTTTCCTAGTTCAGTTGAAACGGTTGGTCTTCCATTACTTGAAGCTGCAGCTTTAGGACTTTCGGTAATAGTTGCTAATGCTGATTATGCCTATGAAGTAATGAAAGATTATGATGGGGTGAAATTTGCTGATGTTTCTGATTATGAGGTTTGGGGGAAGAGTATAATTGAAGTATGTGAGAGCAACAAACGATATAAACCTTTGTCTCAAACTCGAAAAAGCGATTGGGGGTATTTTTTTGATTTAATCAAGTAAACTATTTTAAATAATATTAAATTACATGTTAGACCTTTCAGTAATCATCCTTACCTACAACTAGGAAAAACATATCGCACGTTGTATAGATAATGTAAAACGTATAGCAAAACAGATATATGTAGTAGATAGTTACTCTACTGACAGTACCTGTGACATTGCGCGTGAGCATGGTGCTATCGTGTTGCAGAATAAGTATGTAAATCAGGCGCAGCAGTTTATATGGGCGATGGAGAATTGCCCTATTAAAACAGAATGGACCATGCGTTTGGATGCCGATGAATACCTGACTGATGAACTAATAGTAGAATTGAAGGGGAAATTGTCTTTACTACCTATTGATGTTACAGGATGTATGCTTCCGTTGATGGTGAAGTTTCTAGGTAGGCCGTTAAAATATGGAAAGATTCGTAAAATCCAAATTTTGCGTTTGTGGCGTACAGGAAAGGCTATGATGGAGCAACGTTGGATGGATGAGCGTTGTTATGTGATCGAAGGCAAGGTTGTTGCCATGAATAACTATTTTATAGATGAGAATTTGAATGGTATACACGCGTGGACTCAAAAACATAACAACTATGCCAACCGTGAAATTGTGGCGGCTTATGAAGGATACTGGAATGATACTGTTTCGGGAGGAAATGGGTTGGAAACTCGTAATAAAGAGAAAGGTAAATATTATAAGTTGCCAAAGTTTTTGCGTGCATTCATCTATTTTTTTGTCCGTTACATCTGTTTTGGGGGATTCCTTGATGGTAAGCCTGGCTTTATTTGGGCTACGCTACAAGCTTATTGGTATAGGTATTTGATAGATGCAAAGATTGAGGAGATGGAGTATTACATTGGTAAAAATCCTACACCGAAAGAAATGAGAATGTATTTCAAAGAACGATTCAATATAAACGTGGATAAATGAGCAAGAAAGTCTTAATTCATAGTCTTATCTTCAGTCCTGACGGCGTTTCTACTGCTTATCTCTATAACGATATCGCACTTAGATTCCAAAAGGAAGGTTATGAAGTGGTAGTGCTTTCTACAACTCCGCACTTTAATGTGGTAGAGGAGCAGTTGGCAAAGCAACCGTTGGAGTGGAAAATACCGGGAATTTATAAGGAAAGTAATTTTTATGGAATAAAAGTGATACATGTGCCACAGAAGAAGTTCAAGAGCACAGCATTACGCATTATTGGGTTTGTCTATTGGCATATTATCTCTTTTATACTGGGTTTGTGTATTCGCGATGTAAGTGTAATCGTGTCACCTTCGCCACCTCTCAGTATCGGTATGCTTAATCTTATTCTCGGCAAACTGAAA
>ULUX01002527.1_pt1 | contig 10237 bp, 10 predicted proteins | sample 1958961 | NCBI WGS metagenome assembly ULUX01 (sample SAMEA4835773, study PRJEB28245) | human gut metagenome | biome: gut microbiome; material: fecal sample | place: Denmark | collected 2008 | reverse complement strand
GTGCAGTCCTTCAGGATGTGCGCCTTGCGCTCCTTATCCCACGCTGCATAGATTTTATACAGTTCCTGCTGTGCCTCCACCGGCACGTCCTCGCCTAGGACAACGGTTTCGGTTTCATCTATCGGCGTGCAGTCCATGTTGTTATAGACAGTGCCGTCCTCCAGCTCCAGGTCAACTGTCAGCACATAGTCAACCTCATGAAAGCTAGCTGTTTTAATCTGCCATTTCTGCTGCCAGCGGGCAATGCAGTCCGGGCAGATAAATTTGGTATCGCGAATGCTGTTATTCATGTAATTATCACGATAATACAATTTTTCTCCGGGCACAAAATGTTCGCCGCACTCGCTGCAGACGAATTCCAATGTACGAATCATCGGTCAAAACCTCCCAATATAATATGAAAAAGCCCTTACTTCGAATGCAAGGCGCTTTGCTATAACAGTAATCAATAGCCGTCATAACCGTAAGTAAGCTTATGCTCTTTAACGATGGCTTCGGCCTGATGTTTTGCAGCTTTTGCTGTCAATTACTGTTCAAATTGCTTTATTATACCGCCAGCAGCAATTGTATTCACCTCTGCTGCCCGGCAGCTACGCAAAATATATTCACACGTTCTATATTATAACATATCAGCTTGTTTTTCCCTAATAATTTTTCTGTGAAATGAGGGTCGTTTTGAAGATTCAAGAGGGTAATTTTCGGTAAATGAAGGTTGTCAGGGAGAAAGCGAGCGTAAAAAAACACGCCTTCCCGCGTGCCCAACTTCCTTTTAAACATGAAAAAAGCCTTTACGTTAAAACGTAAAGGCTATAAGTCCGACATTGGTCGGAGCGGCGGGATTCGAACCCACGACCTCTTCCACCCCAAGGAAGCGCTCTACCAAGCTGAGCCACGCCCCGAATCACAAGGAGTATTATACAGGTTTATTTGGATTTTGTCAACACTATTTTATAAATTATTTTAAATTTTTTTTACACCCTCTGTATCGAGGTCCAGAATATGGTAGCAGGCGTGCTCATTATTGGCCGCAAACACGTCTACCATAGCCTTGGCAATGCGCTCACAGTCTGCCTCTGGCGAAGCATAGGCCATCACCGTAGAGCCTGCACCGCTGATAATAGCGTTATAGGCGCCTGCTTCCTTAGCTGCCGCAAAAACATCGGACAAACCCGGAATAAGATGCGCACGGTACGGCTGATGCAGCTTGTCCTCCAGCGCCATGCCCAGATACTCATAATTGCCGCTCAGCAGCGCACCGACCAAAAGCGAAGCTCTGGAGGTGTTATACACTGCGTCCTTGTGCGGTACAGTCTTGGGAATAGCCTGACGTGCAAGCGACGTAGGCAGCTTGCTGTCGGGAACAACGGCGATGAACTTCAACGGCTTGGCCGGCAGCAGACGCAGGGAATGTGCCTTTTCCTGCTCCATATAGCTGATGGTGAAGCCGCCGTACAGTGCAGGCGCTACATTATCGGGATGGCCCTCGATTTCCGTAGCGATACCGAGAAGCTCATCCTTGGTATAATAGTCATCACACAAAGCGTTAGCTGCAAACAGACCGGCAACAATCGCACTGGAGCTGCTGCCCAGACCGCGGGACATAGGAATGCGGTTGAGCATCTTTACCTTCAGACCGATGCGCTGGCCGTCGGTTACGGCGTTCCACACGCGCAGAAAGCTGGCGAAAGCCAGATTACGGCCAAACGGCTTCAGATAATCTGCACCCTCGCCTTCTACCTCCAGCTGGAAGCCCTTTCTGTCGGTTATTTCATAGCTTACTTCGTTATACAAGTTGCAGGCCAGGCCGAGAGTATCAAAGCCGGGGCCGCAGTTGGCTGAGGTTGCGGGAACCTGAATAAATACTTTTTTCATGCTGCCGCCTCTTTATGCCAAATGGCTGTCTTCTACACGAATCACACAGCTGATTGCTTCTACTACCGGCAGTACGCGCAAAATTTGCAGCGCCATCTGCAGATTAGCCTCCGAAACACTGTGGGTAATTACAACAATCTCCGCCTTATTGCTCAGAACATCATTAGTCTGCACAACATTGCGCAGGCTCACGTTCTGTGCGCCGAAGGCTGCAGCGATAGCTGCCAGTGCGCCCGGTTTATCTGCTACCTGCAGACGGATATATGCCGGTGCGGACATCTTGTCAGGCGGGCAGAGGCGTTTTTCCTCAAAGCAGGTGCAGCTGATGCGTCCGGTAGACTGATGCTGCATATTGCGGGCAATATCAATAATATCGCCGCAGACAGAGCTTGCAGTCGGCAGACGGCCTGCACCGAGGCCCAGAAACATTGCCTCACCGATAGCATCACCGTTGACAAAAACTGCGTTGTAGACGCCGTTTACGCCTGCCAGCGGATGAGAAAGCGGAATCATCGTCGGGTTAACACGCAGGCTGACACCGTTTTCCGGATCGTTCTTGGCGATTGCCAGAAGCTTTACTGCGTAACCCAGATTAGTTGCATATTTGATATCGCAGGCTTCGATGCTTTCAATGCCTTCAACCTGTACATCGTCCAGATTAAAGCGTGTATTGAAGGCGATTGATGCCAGAATAGTAATTTTACGCGCAGCATCCAAACCACCTACATCGGCAGTAGGATCGGACTCTGCATATCCCTTGGCCTGCGCTTCCTTCAGCACCTCGTCATAATCAAGGTGTTCGTTAGCCATCTTGGACAGCATATAGTTAGTGGTGCCGTTCACGATACCCATGATAGAGGTAATCTGATTGGCTGCCATACTGGTTTTCAAAGGTCCGATGATAGGAATACCGCCGCAGACGCTGGCTTCAAACATAAAGTCGCAGTTGTGCTCATGCGCCAACGGGAACAGCTCGGAGCCGAATTTGGCCAAAACATCCTTGTTGGCAGTAACAACATGCTTGCCGTTGGCAAAGGCTCTGGCGATAAATTCCTTGGCAGGATGCTCGCGGCCCAGCAGCTCAACGATAATATCAATATCCTTATCCTCAAGCACCTCATCGGCATTGTCGGTAAAAATATATTTATCACCGTATTCCTGTTTCAGGCGGTCTACATGGCGGTCAAGCACCTTGGTAATTCTTACCGGCTTGCCTACCTCTTTGGCTATTTTTTCTGCATTTTTCTCTAAAACCTTCAGCACGCCGCCACCGACAGTGCCGGCGCCCAACAGACCAACATTTACAAAATCCTTCATTTAGTACCCCTCCAATACCTCAATCAGTAATCGGTTATACCTGACCTAAAACTTCCAGACGTTTTACGCCGTCAATCATGCGCAGCTTGTCCAGCAATGCCTCCAGATCTATCGTCAGATGCTTGGTTTCGATAGAAATAGTGGTGTTGGCAACGCCCTGCAGAGGAATACCCTGGTTGATGGTCATGATGCTGCCGGAATCGTCGGCAACAGTATTCAGAACCTTGGACAGCACGCCGGATTTGTGCTCCAGCAGTAAGGACAAGGTAATAATTTTTTCCTTGCTTGCTTCATAGAACGGGAAAACGAAATCCTTATATTTGTAATAAGCACTGCGGCTCAGGCCCATTTTTTCAACTGCTTCGTTGATGGTTTTGATTTCGCCGCGTTTAAGGATTTCTTTAACCTTTATAGTTTTTTTAATTGCTTCGGGAAGAATTTCTTCGCGAACCAAATAGAATGTGGATTTTTCAGACATACTAGTGTCCCCTTTCTTCATACAAAGTTCTTTTAATATTATACCACTGTTCTCTTGAAAAGTACACTTGTTATTTTTGTAAATTTTGAACAAATTCAGTGCACAATACAAGCATGCAAATATACAAAAAAGCTGCCGCAGGCAGGTTCCGTCACCGTAAGTAACAGAACAAGCCTGCAGCAGCTGCTGCGTAATTCTTAATTAAAATTAAGCGCGGGAAATGTAGTCGCCGGTTCTGGTATCGATAGCCAGAACGTCGCCCTCGTTGATGAACAGAGGAACCTTAACAACATAGCCGGTATCCATGGTAGCATTCTTGCTGCCGCCGGTAGCGGTATCGCCTTTGATGCCGGGTTCGGTTTCAACTACGGTCAGTTCTACAGTGTTCGGCAGGTCAACGCCCAGTACACGGTTGTCATAAATCATGATTTTAACGTCCATGTTCTCTTTCAGGAAGTTCAGTGCGCTGCCCAGAGTTTCTTTGCTCAGCTCGGTTTGTTCGTAGGTTTCATTGTCCATGAATACATACATGCCGTCGGATTCATACAGATATTGCATTTCGCGACGGTCGATGTGAGCCTTCGGCAGACGCTCGCCTGCGTTGAAGGTACGCTCAACTACAGCACCGGTGCACAGGTTACGCATTTTTGCACGTACGAAAGCAGCACCCTTACCAGGTTTTACGTGTTGGAATTCAACAACCTGCCAAGCGTCGCCATCGATAGTAACAGTTACGTTGGTTTTAAATTCGTTTGTGGAAATCATTGGAAGCCCTCCTATAAATTTAAATATTAGACAATTTCAATAAGCTGCTTTTTGACACCGTTCAAGGCTCTCGCCCCATCCTCTGTCAAAACAACAGTATCTTCTATACGTACCCCGCCTTTACCGGGAATGTATATACCAGGTTCAATAGTGAAGATCATGCCTGTCTGCAGCACTGTAGCGCCACGCTTGTTGATCATCGGCATTTCGTGGATTTCCAGGCCTACACCGTGACCTGTTCCATGCACATAATAATCGCCGTAGCCGCAGGCGGTAATACTGTCACGCACAATAGCATCCAGCTCTCTGCCGGTCATGCCAGCCTCCGCAGCCTTCAGGCCCTTGCGCTGTGCTTCTTCAACTATAGTATAAATTTCCTGCTGCCAGGAATTTGCCAGGCCCACTACCAGGGTACGCGTCATATCGGAATGATATCCCTTATAGACAGCGCCGAAGTCAAAGGTAATAAAATCACCGACCTCGATAACCTTGTCGGATGCCATGCCATGCGGCAAAGCACTGCGTACGCCGGAGGCTACAATCGTATCGAAGGAAGCCTTTTCACTTCCCAAGGCACGCATATAGTATTCCAGACGGCCTGCCAGACTGCGCTCGGTACAGCCGGGCTTGATATCCTCCAGCAGATGGATAAAGGCTTCGTCAGCAATGCTGGCAGCCTTCAGCAGCATATCCAGCTCTTTCTTATCCTTAATCATACGGATATCGCTGAAATCAATGCTCTGCATATAGGTTTCGCCCAAAAGCTCGTGCAGCACAGTATAATCATCATAGCTGTAATACGCTCCGTCAAAGCCTACTACCTGCGCTTGGGCATTCTTTGCCAAATCAGCGGCGGCAGCCCAGATGCTGTGCGCACCTGCCGGAGTATACTCCAGCACCTTGAAGAACTTCATTTCGTTTCTGGCCTGCTCTGTATAACGGCCATCCGTAATCAGCACGCCCTGTTGTCTGTCCAGATACAGCAGACTGGAATCTCCTGTAAAGCCGGTCAGATAACGGATTGTGGTAACATCCTTAATAATGACACTGTCTACCTGCAGCTTGGCCATATGCTCCAAAACTCTATTGATACGCGTCATGATATTACCCTCTTTCCATAAAACTGATGATAGCTATGAATCACCTAAATATTTTACCACTCATTGGCAAAACTTTCAACTATTATCTTTGTTAAGGCACTTTTTTTGTTAACTTTGTAGCATAACCAGCAAAAAAGCAGGCCGTAAGCAGCGCCTTGCAGCGTTGTCGGCCTGCCTTTTCCAAGACATACGTTAAAAATTATTTACATTCTGCAGCAGCAATGCCTTCTGCGGTTTTGATGTTCTTGCGTACATCGTCGCAGCATTTGTGGAAGTTTGCCAGCTCCTCAGCAGTCAGAGGCAGCTCCAGCACACGCTCTGCACCGTTTTTGCCCAACAGTACGGGAACGCCTACAAAGACATCCTTTTCGCCGTATTCGCCGTCAAGCAGCATGGAAGCAGGCATAATGCGTTGCTCGTCGTTGAAAATGCAGCGTACCATACGTGCTGCGGTAGAGCAGATGGCGTATTCGGTGCAGTGCTTGCCGCTGTAGGTTACCCAGCCGCCGCCGATAGCGCGTTTTTGCAGCTCCGGTTTGTCAAAAGCAAATTTAGGATCCTCGTGCTCCAGAGAGCTTAAAGGAATGCCGTTGAAGTTTACGCAGGACCATGCAGCCATTTGGGAAGCACCATGCTCGCCAATCATGTAAGCGCTGATGGATTGCGGAGAAACGCCGGTCTGCAGGGATAAAGCAGATACCAGACGGGAGGTATCCAGACCGGTACCGGTGCCGATTACATGGCCTTTCGGCAAACCGCTTTCGCGATAAAGGATGTTGGTGATAACATCGCAGGGATTGGTGATGTTAACAATAAAGCCGTTGAAGCCGCTGGCCATAACCTTGTGGATATAACCCTTAACCTGTGCTGCGGTAAAGGTAAGTTCATCTAAGCGGTCACCGCTGGCAACCAGATTGATATCACCGATGCAGTTGACGATAGCATCGCAGTCGCCCAAGTCAGCGTAGGTACCGCCGTTGATTTTTACATCATGCGGGCAATACAGAATTGCGTCGCGCAGGTCCTGTACCTCGGCAGCCAGCTTGGATTCTTTCGGATCTACCAGCACCAGCTCGGCAGCAATGCCCTGAATAGCCAGGCTGTATGCAACGTGAGCACCAACGTGACCTAAACCGAGAATACCAACTTTTCTTGTTTTCATAATTAAGTTCCCCCCAAATTATTCTTTAATATTTTATTTGTCCAAAATAGGCAGCGTAGCTGACGCATGGCCCATAATGGTAATATTGTAATCCTTTTTGCCCTGCTCTGCAAGCTTTTCCTGAGCCAGATTCCAGGCCTCCTGCAAGGATGCACAGGGAATATGACCTGTCTTGCGGACAAAGTCGAAGTTCTCGGGACGTGTTACCAGATAAGCGGTTACATCGTTGACAATGCAGCGCGCCTTGAAGGCAACAAAGGCCGGAATAGTGAAATTAGCACGGATATCCTTTTCAAACTGCTCCATATCGTTACGGCTGAAGCAGTCCGTAAAAATAGCAGGCTCCTTGATATCCGGGCAGTCCAAAGTGAAAATCATGATGCCGCCGTGCTTAACCGCAAACTGTGCGTTCATGTGGCACTTGGTTGCCTGATACAGGTTCAGATCCTTGGGATAACCGCCAGCGGAAGCAATTACTACATCAGCCAGCTGCTTGATGTGTACGCCTGCCATAGCCAGCAAATCCTTGCAGCCCTTCTGCCAAGCCTCGTACCAGTGGCCTGCAACAACCTCGCTGATTTCTCCGTCCGGAGTAAACACAGTGTTCACCAGAAAATCCGGATTCAGCAGCTTGCAGGATTCATACATATCCTGATGAATGGGATTGCCCTCCAGCAGACTTGCGTCACAGGCCTTGTTGCAGCCTGCGCCTTCTACCGGGGACATAGTCATGCAATGGTTCTTCATGATGCTTTCGTACGCTGCTACGCCCGGCATAACAGCCTTGCGTCCGCCGCCGAAGCCTGCAAAGGGATGCAGTGTTACGGCACCGGTCAGAATAACTCTGTCGGCATTGGCAACATATTTGCTGATAGCAACATCATTGCCGAAGGAGGTTTGACCAAGCAGTACCATATCCTCGCTCTTGCGGGAGTCATGCTGAACAATTTTCAGACGGCGCACCATATCCTCGCCGCAAACGGTGATATCCTCTTCATGCGTATGACCGCGATGAGTACCGGTAGCAACAATAACAGTGATGTCCTCATCCTTAACGCCCACACTGTTCAGCTCGGCCACAATAACCGGCAGGAATTCGGACGTGCCGCACAGACGGGTAATATCGCTGATGATAATGGTTACAGTTTCGCCTGCATGCACAATTTCGCGCAGCGGCTTGGTGCCAATCGGGTTACGGATTGCTTCGGTAGTAGCGGCAACAACGTCCTCGCAGACGCTGGATTCATTGCCGTGAATATCATATATAACGCGCTCCTCGGGGAGCACTACCTCTTCCTGTCGTTTGCCTATAGGCAGAAAGTATTTTTTCATCGACATCCCTCCATTTGAAAAAACTAACTCTATTATACATGAAATCAGCTAAATATACAAGCTGACAGTAAAACTGTAAAGAAAATTCAGCCTTTGTCTAAAATTGTGTTATAATACTACTATATGAAAGTGAGGTTCCCATTATGAAGAAAACTCTTATCGCCTATTTTACACGCACAGGCATTACCAAAAAGCTGGCCGAGGACACCGCCAAGCAAACCGGCGCCGACCTTTTTGCTATTGAGCCGGTAAAAGAATATTCCTCCTCTTATCTTATCTGCGTAGGCCAGGCCAAGATAGAAAATCTGCAGAACGCCCGCCCGGCAATTAAGGCAAAGCCGCAGAACCTGCAGGACTATGACACCATTGTGGTGATGTTTCCTATCTGGTGGTTCACCTGCCCCAATATCATCCTCACCTTCCTGGAGGAAAATGACCTGAGCGGCAAAACAATTATCCCTGTCTGCACCTACGGCAGCAGCGGTAAAGGCAGCAGCGAAAAGGCTATGACTAAAGTTTGTAAAAACGCAACATTCAAGCCCTGCATCGAAGCAACCGGCCTCAAAGACAAGGCTGTTGCAGCCATCGCCGCAGCTATAAAAGAAGCATAAAAAGAATAATAAGCGTAAAATTAAGGCTTCTGCAACACCTTTCTGCAGAAGCCTTTTGCTTTATAATTTTTCAGGATATGCTTACGGCTTTTCGTGTAAAATACGCTGCGTAAGATTTGTCAGCACGTTGATGGCATTAGCCAATGCGCTGTGGTCAAAGTGCATATCGCGGTCATGCAGACGCGGCTCCAGGTCACAGCCTATGCCCAGGCTGGCAGTTTTCAGCTGCGGACGCTCCTGCTTGAAGAAGTTGAAGTCCTCGCCTACCGTAATATTGGCAGCGGGAATCAGTCCCCCCGCTCCCAGCTCTGCGGAAATTACCTCCTGCGTCAGCGCCAACAGTGACGGGTCGGCCTCCGCCGCCGGGCAGGTGCCGACGATATGACAGTCCGCCTCCGCGCCATACACCTTCGCCGTATTCACAACGATATCCTCTACCTTGCGGCGCAGCTCGAGCATTTCTGCGTTCGACGTACTGCGCAGGTCAAAGCCGATGCTTACCTTGTCGCAGATAGCGTTGAGCGAGCCTGCACCGCCCATGAAGCGGGTAGTCTTGATGCTGCCGCCCAAAAGCGGGTTGCTGTGCAGCGCGTTGATGGCATTGACGATGGCGGCACCGGCATCAATGGCATTCACGCCCAGATGCGGTTGGGAGCCATGCGCTGTCAACCCACGGATTTCGCCTTCCATCAGGGTGCAGGCCGTCCAGTTGATCTGCGCGATAATCTGACCGCTGCGTGCCATAGCCTTCGGCATTACATGATAGCCCAAAGCGTACTGCACATCATCCAGCGCGCCTGCCTCCAGCATTGCCAGCGCGCCTCTGCCGATTTCCTCCGCAGGCTGGCAAAGAATTTTCACACGGCCGCAGGCAAGCCCCTGCTCTTTTAGCAGCTTTGCTACGCCTAAAGCGATAGTCATATGCGCATCATGACCGCAGGCGTGAATAGGCTCCAGCGAGCCATCCTCGTTCTTAAACAGCAGGCAGTCCATATCGGTACGCACTGCTACCGTAGGTCCCGGCTTGCCGCTGTCGAGCACAGCGGTAAGTGCGGTAGTATTGCCGACGTTTTCTGTTACGTCGTAGCCAAGCTTACGCAAAAAATCTGCCAGAAAAGCTGCTGTCTTAACTTCCTTGAAGGCAGGCTCCGCCAGAGCATGCAGCTTGGGCCATACCTCATTAATATGTGTTTGAATATCCATGATTTAATTACCACCTTTGCATAGAGAAAAGGCCAACGGCAAAGCTCCCGCAGGAGTTTTGCGCGTTGACCATGAGCTCATTATTTATTATCCCAGCCTAAGTATACAGAACCGGGGAATTTCTTCTCGATGAATTCTGCATTTTCCTTAGATTGATATGCTTCCTGGAAAATCTTCAGACGCGGGTCATTCAGGTCCTTTTCCTGTACGGCAACAATGTTTACATACAGAGAATCCCTGGTTTCACGCAGGATAGGATCCTTGGCGGGGTCCAGACCGGCGCTGATAGCGTAGGTAGTGTTGATAGCTGCGCAGGTCAAATCATCCAGACTGCGGGGAATTGCAGCAGCCTCCAGCTCAACAATTTCGAAATGGTGCGGATTTTCGGTGATATCCT
>ULUX01041311.1_pt1 | contig 10264 bp, 11 predicted proteins | sample 1958961 | NCBI WGS metagenome assembly ULUX01 (sample SAMEA4835773, study PRJEB28245) | human gut metagenome | biome: gut microbiome; material: fecal sample | place: Denmark | collected 2008 | reverse complement strand
CAGAGGCTTAAAGTCACTTGTATCAAACGCTGTTTCAGGCAACGAAGAATTTGCCAAGTCCCTGAACGAGATAAAAGCCAACCTCACCATAGCTTTTACGCCGATAATGAACACAGTTATGCCGTATCTCAATACGCTTATGACGGGCGTAGCGACGGCGACAAAAACTGTGGCGGCGTTTATCTCTGAGCTTTTCGGCACCACCTATCAGAAGTCCTTGCAGGCGACAAAGCAGGCGCAGAAGTCAGCGGAGAAGATAAAGAAAACTCAGGACACTTACCTTGCGGACTTTGACGTTGTAAGAGTTGCACCGGATCAGAGCAAGTCCGATACAGACAGTTCAGAGGGCGGCATTGATTACTCAGCCATAAACGGCGACAACGTTCAGCTTCCAGATTGGGCGGAGCGTATGAAAGATGCCATTAAGTCGGGCGATTGGGCAGGAGTTGGCTCTCTTGTGGCTGAAAAGGTCAACGGAGCTTTCGCATACATCAACTGGGACGGTATTCAGAAAAAGCTGAATGGCTTTGTGGATAAGCTTACAGACGGTCTGAACAGCTTTATTAACGGAGTTGATTGGACAGGTCTTGGGGACAGCTTCGGCGGAGGCATAAACACAATTTTTGGCGCAGGATACCGCTTTATGAAGAAGTTCGATTGGGCAGGCTTCGGCAAGGGTACGGCTAATTTTCTTAACGGCGGTATAAAGAAAACGAATTGGTCGCTTATCGGCAAGACCCTTGCTTCAAAATGGCAAGCTATCATCGACTATCTTTATTCGTTCGTTACCACCTTTGATTGGTCGGGCTTTGGCTCGTCCATAGGTACTTCTGTGAACGGCTGGTTTGATGAGATTGATTGGGGCAAGGCAGGAACGACTATCTCTGAGGGCGTGAAAGGTCTGCTTGATACGGCAATAAATTTCCTGCAAACTGTAAATTGGCAGGGCATAGGTGAAAAGCTGTGGACGTTCATTTCTACAATAGATTGGAGCGGCATTGCCACAAAGCTTTTCAAAGCCATAGGCTCAGCTATAGGCGGTGCGGTATCAGTGCTGTGGGGCTTTATCAAGGACGCTGTTTTCAGTATCCGTGACTACTTTACGGAGAAGATACAGGACTGTGGCGGTAATATCGTTGAGGGGCTTTTCACAGGTATCGTTGACGCTTTCAAGGGCATAGGCACTTGGCTTTATGACCATGTTCTTACACCATTTATTGAGGGCTTCAAGAACTGTTTTGGTATTCACAGCCCTAGTAAGGTCATGGCTGAAATGGGCGGATATATTATACAAGGTCTGTATAATGCCGTATCTGAGGGTATTGCAAAGATAAAGGAGATCTTCACAAAGCTTCTTAACGCTGTCAAGGGCGTTTTCAAAGGCATAGGCAAGTGGTTCAAAAAGACCTTTTCCGACGCTTTCGGAGGCGTAAAGACCATTCTCAACGGCATTATAATGTTCGTCAAGAGCATTTTCACAGGCAATTGGAAAAAGGCTTGGCAGGGTGTAAAGAAGATCTTCAAAGGCGTGTGGGACACGCTTTACAGCGTTGTGAAAGCACCTATAAACCTAATTATCGGTGCAGTAAACAAAATGACCAGTGCTATTGAAAGTGCGGTCAACTGGATAATCGACGGCATTAACAGCCTGAGTTTTGATGTGCCTGATTGGGTGCCTGGCATAGGCGGAGAAACCTTCGGCTTTGACCTTGACACAATAAGCATACCTGAGATACCAAAGCTTGCCACAGGTGGACTTGCGACAGCACCGACCCTTGCAATGGTGGGCGATAACAGGAACGCAAAAGCAGACCCTGAGGTAATTTCACCGCTGAGCAAACTGCAAGGTATGTTTGATAACGGCAAGCTTGACGAGGTGTTAAGGGTGCTGAACGCTATACTTGATTGGCTGAAAGCTTATGATCCTGTGTTCTTCGGAACAGTTGACAGCAAGGTGCTTTTCAAGTGTATGCAGGACAGCAACAATCAGTATAAACGTAAGACGGGAGTGAGTGCATTTTGACAGGAACATTGCTAAAGATAAACGGCGTGTGGGTGACAGACCCTGACCCTGATAGCTGGAGCCCTGTAAACTGTTATGAGTGGACGGCAGGTTCAGGACGAGTGAATACAACAGGTCTGTTTGTGGGTGCAAGAAAGTTCTGCAAATACAAACTGCCCTGCAAGTGGACAATGCTTCCTGTCGCAGATTCAGCCGAGATACAATCCCTTATCGAGGACGGACCCGACTTTGCAGAACTGGAGTTTTGGCACAACGGCAAGTATTATTCTATATCTGCCAACGCAAGCGACTATGTACCGCAGGGGCTTGTCAGACTTGACGGTGGTGAGTATTACAAGAGCTGTACTGTCACATTCGCAGAGCGTTAGGAGGGCATATGTACACCATAGCAAGCAATGAGATAACAAGCAGGATAGAGAATTACAAAGCCTTGTGGGGTATGTGGATAGAGGACGCTCAGAGTGGAGCACCTGTGGCATATGACGGCATTCAGAACGTTCAGACGGACATTCAAGCAACCTCTCTGAGTGATGATATAGAGCTTGGAGCTGTCTGTTCTCAAAGTGTGACGGCGGAACTGGTTGACGACGGAACTAAGTATCTTGGGAATGAGTATGTTTTCAGTTTGTATACAAAGGACGCAACTTCATCTGATACAAATGACGAAAAAATACCAATGGGGCGTTTCACCTGCGTAAAATCAAAGAAATCGGGCGGCAGTGTCCAGCTGACAATGGCGGATAGATTATATTTTTCCGACAAGCCATATGTGCCGCATATTCCTATGCCAAACTGGAATAAAGCCTTTGAAGACGACATATGCAGACAATTAGGCTTGCAGAACGGTAATGACTATACAGAGGTGCGACTACTGCGTGACAAGAACGGCAGAAGGCTGATAGATAAGAACGGCAAGGTGCTGTACTCAAAGTATTTCTATTTCAAGGTCAGCTCAGTGCCAAAGGACGTGACCATGCGGCAAATGCTGTCTTACCTTGCCTCAGCTCAGGGGCAGTTCGGGTATGTTGACAGGTACGGAAAATACGTCCGAAAGTGGTACGGCAAGAGCGTAAAAACATTGGATAACAACACAATAGACCTGCCTACTCTTAGCGAACGACAAAACGCTATCGTGGGCATTATCTGCAAAGTGAGTGATGATGTAACGTTGTCGCTTGGTGTGACAGATACCACGCAAGGACGTGTGTTGGAATTTGAAAACCCATACATGACAGAGTCACTTTTGCAATCTCTGTGGCGCAGGATAGGTGGATTTTCGTGGTATACCACTGAGCTGTACCACAGACTTGGCGACCCACGTTTCGACATAGGTGACGTGGTGACCTACACCAACGGCGCAGACAGCTATGATATACCGATAACGAATTTAGGATTTACCTTTGACGGCGGACTGAGTGCTGATATTTCGGCGGTAGGTCTGAGCGTTGAAGAACAGCTTTAAGGGGGCGAGATAATGGCTGATGAAAATTTGACACTGGCGCAGGATATCACTGAAAACGATTATCCGATGCAACACGCCGGGGAGGAAATCGATGAGATACTGAGCCGAGCCGGCAAGATACACTATGGCACTGTGGAATACAAGATGACGAAAGCAAATCCATTGATGCAGATACCGCTTGGACTGACCTTTGCACCTAAACAGGTAATAGCAACGCTACGGCAGACAGACACACCAACACCATACAAGACGTTCTGTACTCACGTTAATGGGTCGGGAAAGTCGTACTATCTGAACGTCTGCATGGGAGATGGGGCAACAGGAATCGTGCCGACAGGAACATATTATGTTGATTATATTGCAATAGAGTAAAGAGGGGTGATTAAATTGACAATAACATTAAATTCAGACTATGACGTAACACTAAGCACAGCCCTGCTGGGCTACGTAGGTGAAACAAACGCCCGTCCCGTGTCGGTCGAAGGGCTGACAGTAGACGGCGCAGACCGCTATGTGTTAACGATAGACTACGGCGACGGCGTTCAGTACGAGGTCGATATCACAGGCGGACAGTGGACACCAACCGCAGATATCTTGCGGTCAGCACAGACAATATCGTGCCAGATAGCGGCTAAAAAACTGTCAGGACAGGAATATATCCTAGTAAAAAAATCACGCATTTTTCGTCTGAGAATAGGTGCGGCTATCGGTGATAATGCCGTGCCGTCACCAAGTGTGGCAGCTGACGCACTGGATAGGATAGCGGCAATCGGTGAACAGGTCGAAGCTGACGTGGCAAGGGCTGAGAATGCAGCTAGCACGGCTATGCAGGCGGCTGAAAACGCAAAAAAATCTGCCACAAATGCAGGATTGTCAGCCGACACGGCAGAACAGGCGGCGGAACGTGCTGAAACAGCACAGGCATCTGCTGAAACGTCCGCAACACAGGCAGACACTGCCATGCAGGGTGCAGAAAACGCCCGTGCTGAGGCGGTCACAGCACAGAACGCCGCTAAGATATCCGCAGCCCAGGCATCTGCATCAGCACAGCAGACTGAGGCTGATAAGACTATAACGGCTGGTTATGCTAAAACCGCAAAGAACTGCGCTGACAGCACTGTGGCAGACAGACAGGCAGTGCAGACGTTGGCAGAACAAGTCACGGCTGACAAGGCTAATGTGGCAGAAAACGCCGCTAAGGTCGCAGAGGACCGCAAAACCGCTGAAACCGCTGCGCAGACAGCACAATCCATAGCTGACAGTTTGCCTGAGGACTACACTACCGCTGTTGGAAAAATTGCTGAGAATACTGCTGAGATAGCTAACGTGAAACTAACGGACAAAGAGTTGCAACGCAGGGTAAATGCACTGTATGACTTGGGCAACGGCATAACACACCAGTTTGAAACTGACAGCGATACGGCATATGCCAAGACTATTCCTACAGGGGCAAAGCTGATGTCGGTGAAGTCAATAGGTGGTCATTCTGAGGTCATTGACGGCGAAATAGTCAGCGCTGAAACAGAGAGCGTCGTTGAGCAGGGAAAGAATTTGCTAAATGCAGATGACTATTACGTATCATATAAGCAGTCTGATGGTAGTTATGTGAACAACTTTATGGGTTTTGCAAGCATAAACATTCCTGTCGGAAAATATATAGGTAAAACACTCGTTGCCACTCTTAAGGCTACTGTTCCGCCTGAACTAACTAGCTTTTTTTGGGTAGCTAGAATAGACGGTGCTCGAATTGAAAGTTCCTATGCAAAAGGCGAGCGAGTTCTTGCGAATACTACGGGTATCGCAAAATTGACATTTACGCCAAAAACAAAAAATGATACACTGGCAATGTCATATGGAACAGGGCGTGGAGATGTGATAGTACGAGATATCCAAGTCGAACTAGGCGACACCCCGACAGCCTACGCCCCATACCACAGCAACGTTTACCCAATCCCCGAATCTGTCCGCAATCTGCCTGGCTACGGCATTGAGGGGAATGTGACAGACTATGAGGCTAAGACCTATACCCAAAACAACGCTATTGACGGAACGAAAATCAAGGCGTTAGATACACCTATAATCACAGACATTTCAACCATGCTAGCAGATGATTTCCTGCGAAATCTAACAGTCGAAGCAGGGGGTTCAGTAACATTCAAAAACAGCAACGATAATTACCATATACCAGTGCCGTCAGAAGAAGAGTATATCGTGAAACTGAGTGAAGTGGGAGGTACAACATGACAGAGTTGCAGAAAAAGATGGTTGAGAAGTTAGGATTATCCCAAGAAGACTTCCAACCAAAGAAGGCTACAAAGGTTGATGAGTTGGAAGCACAGGTGCTATACACTGCACTGATGACCGACACGCTAATTGAGGAGAGTGACGACAATGTATAAAAAGGTCAAACGTTTGTACGACTTGGGGCTGTACACCGCTGAACAGGTCAAAGATTTTGCTGACAGGGGGAAGATAACCCCTGCACAGTACGAGGAAATCACAGGGGAAAAGTATGAAAGCGAGGTAGTAAAGTGAAATACATAATAATGCTGATGATCGTGATAGGGCTTGCGCTGGCTGATTTTGCCACTGGCTGGATAAAAGCCTATTGCAAGGGCGATGTCCGTTCATCGAAAATGCGCAAGGGTGGTCTAAACAAATTGGCTGAGATAGTCGTCATGGGTGTGGCTATCGGTTCGGAAATCGGCTTTGAGCAGTTAGGCCACTACTATGGGCATAGCGAACTGGCAGGCATTGCAGGAACTATAACTGCACTGGCTGTTTTCGGATATATTTTTGCCATGGAAATAGTTTCTATACTGGAAAACTATGGGGAGATTAACCCACAGGCAAGCTGGATAAACAAAATAGTGGCAAAATTCGGAGTTTTTAAAGACAAGGAGGACTAATTATGGCAATGACATTTGACGAATTTGTGAAGAAATATAAGGGCAAGGGCATTAATTTCGATAAGTTGTACGGTGTACAGTGTTTTGACCTGGCGAATCAGTTCAACCGGGACGTTGTCGGGTGCGGTATGTTCATCGGTCTGCACGCATACATGATTTACACAAATTTCGACAGCCAACCAGCAAAGAAATATTTTACCAAAATTGCGAATACGCCATCATTCGTACCGAAAAAGGGAGACATCGTGGTATGGGGGAAATCTCTCAACGGCGAAGATGGTCACGTTGCAATAGCCACAGGCGAAGGCAGCACAAAGTATTTCTACAGCTATGACCAGAACTGGCTGGGCAAGAATGACCCATGCACACGTGTCTATCACAACTATAACCATGTCTTGGGCGTTCTCCGCCCGAAAAATCAGAGCGTTATCAATCCGCCCACACTGGAAACAAAAGGCTATAAGAAAGGTGCGAACACAGACGGGTCGTATGCCCTGAAACAGTTACTGATACTTGACGGCGCAAAGCTGGACGATAATGCAATCATCGGCAAGGGCACTGTCGGTGCTATCAACGCAAGGCTGAAAGCATGGGGATACAAACCGAACGGCATTGCAGGAAAAAAATTCATCAAGAAACTGCGTGAAAAAATCAAGAAATAGTCTTATAAAATTCGCATAAAATTAGCATAAATTTAGCCGTCAGAGCGTTTGCCCTGGCGGCTTTTTTTCATTGCAGATACACAGTTATTGCAGAACCTTATGAATCGTGCTTATATTGTTGTCATCACGTTCAGCGTTCACAAAAATTGTACTCAGCCATTTTACCTGATAGCCGTTGTTGGTATGGTAGCCGTGAAAATGCGCACGCCTGATGTGCGGTGCTTTCGGTGCGCTGTGACCTTGTGGACTATGCTGATAACTGACACTGCTTTCAGCCTGCCTATGCTTGCGCACGGCAATGCCAATGCGGTACCCTACATTGGCTATGGCTGATTTCTGTGGCTGTGCAGACGGCTTCTGAGGGCGTGGTGCGGTGTGTTCCTTTTGCACTTGGCGTTTCGTGACTGGTGCGATTTCGGCATTTACAGCCGATAAATATACAATGAACTGCAATTTTTCGGCTATGTCGCATATCATTGCCTTAGTGCCTGCCTTGTCTTTTTTGGCATAGCTGCCTAGAATTTTATATATCAGGTCTTCAACTGTCATATCATACTGCAATTCTATAGCGATTGATTCCGAATAGTAGTCTTTTTCGGCATCGTCAAAAAAATATTCTGTCATTGTCATTCGGTCGCCCTGCAAGTCGAAAAAGAAACCCACGCTATTTTTGTGTTTTCGCTGGACGTAAAAACAGTTGCATGGCAATTGTTTGAAAACGTCTGCACTGATTTTCAAATCTGCTGTGCCTTGACCGCTGAGCAGGCTGGCAAAATCATCATCAAATAGATACACTTGCCGTCCACTATAGTACCAGTTTGTCATATTTTTTATAGCACCCAGCTTGTCTAAAAAATCATCTGACATTATCGTTTGTTCGGTCAACTTGGCGGCTTCGTCTAGGGTTTTCTTACCGAATTTGATATAGTCACGCATCAGCTGACCGCTGACATAATCCACTATATCGGTATCGGTTGCGATATGCCCTATGGCTTTTATGGTTTCTGCATTGGCTGCAACTACTTTGTCTGGCAGCAATTCGTATTTTTGTTTTGCCATGTCATTTTACCCTGATGTTTATTCGGTCGATATTTACATTTGTTGCTTCTATGCCGTGCTTTTTCAACTCTCGCTCAATCGTAACCGAATTTTTCGGGATGGTAAGTCTTATCTGTCTGCAAATATAGTGCTTCTCACACTTTTCACCATAGTTCTTACCTTTGACAACTTCAAATTCGTCCGAAATGTCGTCATCGGTCAGCCCTAGTTTCTCAACGAACGTCTTCCAGTCTTCGGGGCTGATAGGGTCCAGGACTTTGACTTCCACGCCGTCACGTGGCGCCATTTTATATATCCAGTATGCCTTTTTGTCGAACTCTGCTGCACTTCGTGGGATATTGGCGTTTCCACGTGGTATAAGATATTTCGATACATCATAGACGTTTGAAAAATCGATCATGTTCAGCTGATATGTGCGGTTTTTGACTTTTACCAGTAAATAGTTTCCCTCTGGGGAGTATAGTCCGTCAACTATCAGCCGCTTTTCGCCGTTGATCTCTTCAAACTCGAAGCTGTCAGCTTCCAGCAAATCTTCCGGCTTGCAGTCCAGTGCCGTGCATAGACGTCCTAACGTGCTCGCCTGGATAAAATTGATATCCTGCGCACCGCTCTCAAGACGGCAGATATAGCTTCTGACAGAACCTATCCTCTTTGCCAGCTCATCTTGTGTCATGCCTCTTGCTTCTCTCATGTCTTTCAACTTGCTCATAAAATCATATCCTTTCAGATTTATTTTGCTTTCCAGCCGACGCCCCTTTTTTGTGGGGCGTTTCGTATCAATTTTCAGATACTCATCAGGGCTGTTTTATGCGACGTGTTCAGCGCACATTCTTTCGGCAATTGCTTTTACGTTCTGCATGGTTGCTGGCTCACCTTCAAGATTTATGCGTGCAATGTTTTCATCGTCATAGGCGATATACGAAAATCTGTCTGAAAATTCGTCGCACCATACATAACCTTTTGACATATCAACCATCAAAGCGCCATATGATGAACGATAATATCCACCGCTGTTTGCTCTCTTGTAAGTTCCTACTGCTTTCTTAACGCCTGTGATTTTCATGATTTTGTACCTCCGAAAATTAATTTTTGATTTCAGGTCTCATCTCTTGCCTGTGATTATAGTATACCATGTTATCTAGTAAAAGTCAAGTAGTTAGATAACAAAAATGTAGATAACATTGAATTTTGTAGGATTGCACAAATATAGTCTTGCTTTTTGTGCATATTTTCAGAGCAAAATTTTAGCGTGTGCAAAATTCCGTGTCATATTTCGTGTCATATATTTATCATTTTGAATGATATTTTATCATTTCTACGCATATTTTAGCATTTTAGGACATAAAGAAAACCGCCTATCTACGTGATTTAACGTAAATAAACGGTTTTGTGCTGGTCGAGGTGACGGGACTTGAACCCACGGCCTCTGCGTCCCGAACGCAGCGCTCTACCAAACTGAGCCACACCTCGAAATACCACTGTAATATTATATCACACCCATCAAACCTTGTCAAGGCGTTTTTTTCTGTTTTGTATCCTCTTTGCTCTTTTTTACTGCGTTGACCTTTGGTGTTTGACGAATTTATTGAAATCATTCTCATTGTAACTTATTTTCATTGACATACGCCTTGCGTTGTGATATTATATATATAAAGGTGTTCTCGTTTAAAAGTTTTTGTATGAGGTGATGAAATTGATGAATATGAAGAAAAGAATGTTGAGCATTGTCCTGTCTGGCGCAATGGCTGTTTCTACTGCTGTGTCTGCTGGATCGTTCAGTGCCTTTGCCGTGGCGCAATGTGTTGCGTATTCAGGCTCTAATGTGAATGCTCAGGACTATGTGCAATGGTCTGACACAGTGAAATCTTACCTGACAGTGTGCGACAACGGCAATTATATGCGTGTCCAGTCAGGCGCTATCGAGGGCAAGCTCCTTGTGGAATATTACAGCCCTGATTTTGAACCGCTCAGCACTAAGCTTATCGACAATGAACTGCCGATCTTTGGTGCTTTCTATGACTCCGGCAATAATTATTATGTCCTTAGCGGTCAGGAAAATCCGAAACAAAACGACTCCCTCGAGGTTTTCCGTATCACGAAGTATGATAAGAATTGGAACAAAATAAAGTCCTGCGGTCTGTATGGAGCT
>ULUX01006504.1_pt1 | contig 10274 bp, 7 predicted proteins | sample 1958961 | NCBI WGS metagenome assembly ULUX01 (sample SAMEA4835773, study PRJEB28245) | human gut metagenome | biome: gut microbiome; material: fecal sample | place: Denmark | collected 2008 | reverse complement strand
CCTAATGGCCGTCTGGTAGAGATTGTTGAATTGCCTGAGAGCGAGCATCCGTGGTTCCTCGGTGCGCAATTCCATCCAGAATTTAAATCCCGTCCGACAAATCCGCATCCGTTATTCAGAGAGTTTGTAGGTGCGGCGGTAAAACATCACCAATAAGGTTATCCTGAAAGCGCTGAGCTTAAGCCGACGTTGCTTTCGGAAAATAAAAATACTCCTCTTAGGCACCTTAGGCGCAATTGCCGTAAGGCATACGCCTGAGGGGAGTTTTTGCTTATGTTATACTAAAAATTAGAGAGGAGAGTGATTGAATGCTTAAGAAAATTTTTATCAGTGCGGTATTGATTCTGGCTGTGCTGAGCTTTGTCGTTTCGTTGCTCAAGGGGAATAACAATGCCGAGAAAACTGTCACTGTACCTGATCGTGTGGCCGTAATCAATATTTCCGGTACGATTATCAGCGGTGCGGACAGCAAGGAGAATATTTTCAGCCAGACCAGCGGTGTAACAAGCGGCAGCATTATGAAGCAGATTCGTGAGGCAGCGGCTGACGACAGTGTCAAGGCATTAGTCCTGCGTATCGACAGTGGCGGTGGCAGTGCTACGGCTGCCGAGGAGGTCGGACGTGAGCTGAAGCGCTTTAAGGAGAAAACCAAAAAGCCGATTGTGGCGACTATGGGCAATACCGGTGCCAGCGCTGCCTATTGGATTGCGGCTTGCGCCAGTGACAAGGTTTATGCCAACGCTACAACGCTTACCGGCAGTATCGGTGTGTATATGCCGTACATGAATACGGAGGAGCTGTTCAAGAAAATAGGCATCACCAGCAATAAGATTAAAAGCGGTCCCTATAAGGATATTATGAGCAGCGACAGACCGATGACACCTGAAGAGCAGGCTATTTTGCAGAACATCGTCAACGAAATCTACGAGCAGTTCGTGACAACTGTTGCCGTAGGACGCAAGATGGAAGAAAGCAAGGTAAAAACTTTGGCTGACGGCCGTGTTTATACCGGTCTGCAGGCTAAGAACCTGGGCTTGGTAGATGAAATCGGTGATTATTACGATGCGCTTGCCGCAGCAGGTGAATTGGGCAAGATTAAGCCGGGTGCCGACGGACTGCCGCCGGTGAAGGCTAAGGAAAAACAGCAGCCGTGGGAGTTTCTGCTCAGCGCTCATATTGCGGAGCTGATTAAAACAGAGCTTGTAAACCAGCTGACAGGCAGTCTGCAGCAGAGCGGGGCGCCGGCAGGCGGTATGACGAGGTGATGAGCTATGAGGCGCAAAACCTTTGAGGTACTTTTTGAGCCCGGTGCAGGCATGGCTGCGATTGCCAAGCAGCCTTCTCTTTGGCGCAGTGCTTTTTATTTCACTCTCAGCTTCAGCTTTTTTGGCGTAGCAACAAATTGCTGGCTGCTGGATTCGCCGTTGGAGGTGCGCTTCGGCATTATTATTGCTACGGTGCTGATTGCGGGAACAGCTTTAACGCTTTACGGCTTTTTGCTGCACGGTATTATGGAAACCTTCGGTGCGCTGGCAGGCGACCCGGTCGGGCTTATCTGCCTTTTGGGCTATACGACGCTGCCGTTTCTGCTGCTCACACCGGGGGCCTTGCTTGCGGGCAGGATGGGGCTTAACGGCTTGCCACTTTTAGGTGTGCTGTTTCTTATAGGCTGTCTGTGGATGCTGTATCTTCTGGTGCGGTCATTGGAGGCAGTGTACCTTGTAGATGCCTTCCGTGCAGGTGTAACCGTAGTGTTCAGCCTGTTTTTGCTGTATATTGTCTTTGTTTTACCGTGGCAGGTTTGCCTGATGCTGTTGCTGTAAATAAAATTTAGATTGATTAATCAGCATAAACGTGTCATAATAAAGGTTGGACATAGAGTTAATTCTCTTGCGCTGCGCAAGCAGTGCTATTACCATATGAAATTATATTAAGGAGTGTTGTGAAGAATGAACAGAGAGCTTTCTTTGGAATTTGTACGTGTAACCGAGGCGGCAGCTATTGCCTGCGGTCATCTTGTAGGCAGAGGGGATAAGAACGGTGCTGACGGTCTGGCTGTTGACGCTATGCGCGCAGCTTTTGATACCGTAAATATTAAAGGTACCGTTGTTATCGGCGAAGGCGAAATGGATGAAGCACCGATGCTGTATATCGGCGAAGAAGTAGGTGCCGGCGGCCCTGAGGTTGATATCGCTGTTGACCCGATTGAAGGTACCAACTTGGTTGCTAAAGGACAAAACGGCGCTATCGCAGTTATTGCTATCGCTCCGCGTGGCTGCCTGCTGCATGCTCCTGATATGTACATGGATAAAATCGCTGTCGGCCCCCGTGCTAAAGGCTGCATCGATATCAATGCTCCGATCAGCGAAAACCTGGCACGCGTTGCTAAAGCAATGGACCGTAAAGTAAGCGACCTGAACGTAGTTCTGCTGGACCGCGAACGTCATTACGGCCTGATGGACGAAATCCGTAAAGCCGGCGCACGTATCTCCCTGATTACCGACGGCGATGTTAACCCGATTGTTGAATGCTGCATTGAAGGCAGCGGCGTGCATATGTACGTTGGTAAGGGTGGCGCTCCGGAAGGTGTTCTGGGTGCTGCTGCTGTTAAATGCCTGGGCGGCGATATGCAAGCTCGTCTGGTTCCCGAAGACGAAGCACAGGTTCAACGCTGCCTGAAGATGGGTATTGCTGATGTTAACAAGGTGCTGACTCTGGATGATCTGGTAAAAGGTGATGACTGCATGTTTACTGCTACCGCTATTACCAACTGCAACATGCTGAACGGTCTGCGTTACTTCGGCGATGGCGTACGTACTCATACTATTTCTGCCCGTTACAAAACCGGCACCGTACGTTTCGTTGATGCTATTCACAGCCTGGACCGCAAAGTACTTGCTGTTAAGCTCTGATTTTAAAACAGATTATAGGGCTGTTACGTCTGTAACAGCCCTATTTATCAATTTGTATAGCCTATGGAAAATTTATTAGTCAATAAGGTTGCCGCTGTCAAGGAAGTGCAGCAGGCGGCCGAATATCAAAAGAAAAAACAGGCCTGTATTTTAACCGGGTTGGCTGGAAGCAGCAAGCCGGTCTTTTTTGCTGCCGTAGATAAGCTGCTTGGCGGCAAGGGCAGTATGGCCTTTATTACTGCTTCGCGTGAGGAAATACGCACTTATCGCCGCGAGCTTAATTATCTGTATCCCGATTTGCCTATGCAGGAGCTTTATCCTGTAAGTTTGCCGCGTGTGCAGGCAGATACGCAGAGCCTAGAGCTGCAGGCAGGACGTGCGGCCGCACTGCGCTTTTTGAGCGGTGAGGAGCGTGGTATAGTTTTCATTACAGCAGAGGCGCTGCAGCAAAAGCAGCTGCGTCCGAGCGGTATGTCCGGCAAGGCGCTGCAGCTCGCTGTCGGCGAGGAGCACGAACAGCGTAATATAGCTGCCGCGTTGCTTGATTTGGGCTATGAGCGTACAGAGCAGGTTGATGCTTTGGGACAGTTCTGCCTGCGCGGTGATATTTTGGACGTGTACCCGATTAACAGCAGTGCGGCGGTACGCATCGAATGGTTCGACAACGAGCTTGACGCTATGCGCAGCTTTGATGTTGACACCCAGCGCAGTCTACAGACTCTCAGCAGTATCAAAATTGCTCCACTGAAGGTGGATGAAAGCTTCAGCTATGATGCCGATATCTTTGAATATTGCGCTGCGGATACTATGGTAGTTGTTGATGAACCAGTGCATGTTTTCGGTATGCTGGAAAAGCTGGACAAGGAAAACAAGGAGCATGCCTCCGAGCTTTTCGGCAAGCAGGAGCTTATAGAGCAGCTTGCAGCCAACGGTGCTGTGCTGGTATCGGCGTTGGGACACAGCTATCTGCAGCAGCTGCCTTCGCTGAATATACCGGTGCGCGCGGTTGCGCCGTATAATAAGAATACTAATTTGCTGGTGGAGGATTTGCAGAACTGGCTGGCGGAGGGAATTACGCCGCTGATTATGCTTTCCGGCAGCATTAAGGCCCGTGGCTTTGCAGATAATCTGCGCAACTACGGCTTAAAGGGACATTTTGCCCAAAAGAGCTTTGAGCCGGGAGTCGTCAATGTAACCTACGGCGATTTGGATCACGGCTTTCGCTTCTGGGATGAAGAATGGCTGCTGCTGACGGAAAATGATATTTTCGGCATGCAGAAGCGCAAGCGCTTGCATACTAAAAACCAGGGCCAGCAGCTGCAGTATTTTTCGGATATCAAGGCCGGGGATTATGTCGTTCATAAGGTTCATGGTATCGGCCGTTATATAGGCGTAGAAAACGTCGAGGTTGACGGCATTCACCGTGATTATCTGCTTTTGGTCTATGCCGGCGATGATAAGCTCTATGTTCCGGTAGAGCAGGTCGGTATGCTGCATAAATATGTCGGCAGCGAGGGCAGTGTGCCGCGCTTGTCGAAAATGGGCGGCAATGACTGGAAACGTACCACGGCCAAGGCCGCTAAGGCAATTACGGAGCTGGCGGAGGAGCTGCTGCGTCTGTATGCACAGCGGCAGATTATGCCCGGACATGCTTTTTCGCCGGACTGTCAGCTGCAAAAGGACTTTGAAGCAGACTTTCCCTATGAGGAAACACCGGACCAGCTGAAGGCGATTGCCGAAATCAAGGCTGATATGGAAAAGCCGCAGCCTATGGAGCGCCTGCTTTGCGGTGATGTAGGTTACGGAAAAACCGAGGTGGCTTTGCGTGCTGCCTTTAAGGCTGTGCTTGACGGCAAGCAGGTGGCGGTGCTGGCGCCTACAACAGTGCTGGCACAGCAGCATTATATTACCTTCAAGGAGCGTGTGCGCAATTTCGGCGTAGAGGTTCGCCTGCTGAACCGCTTTTGTACGCCGAAGGAGCAGCGCACTGTTCTGCAGGAGGTGGCTGACGGTAAGGTTGATATTCTTATCGGTACGCACCGTCTGCTGCAGCCGGATGTGAATTTTACCAGTCTGGGCCTGCTGATTATCGATGAAGAGCAGCGCTTCGGTGTTGCCCAAAAGGAAAAAATCAAGAAATGGCATCTCGGCATAGATGTTTTGTCGCTTTCGGCGACACCTATTCCGCGTACTTTGCATATGGCGCTGGTCAACGGCCGTGATATGAGCGTTATCGAATCACCGCCGGAGGACCGCTTGCCTGTTGAAACCTATGTCAGCGAATATAACGACGGCATGATTAAGGAGGCGCTGGAGCGTGAGCTGCGCCGCGGCGGCAGAATTTACTATATCAGTAACCGCGTGAGCGCTTTGGAGCCGCTGGCTGCCAAGCTGCGCCGTCTGGTTCCGGGAATCAGCATCAAAATTGCCCACGGGCAGATGAATGAGGACGCATTAGAGGATGCCATGATTACCTTCTATGAGGGCGGCTGCGACGTGCTTTTGTGTACGACGATTGTGGAAAACGGTCTGGACGTACCTTTGGCGAATACGATTATTATCGACGGTGCCGACAACTTCGGCCTTTCGCAGCTCTACCAGATGCGTGGCCGTGTAGGACGCAGCTCGCGTCTTGCTTATGCTTACTTTGTGTATCAGCCTAATAAGGCGCTCAGCGAAATTGCTGAAAAGCGTCTGCAGGCTATCCGTGATTTTACGGAGCTGGGCGCAGGCTTTAAGATTGCTATGCGTGATTTGGAAATCCGCGGTGCCGGCAATCTGCTCGGCCCGCAGCAGCACGGACATATTACCGGTATAGGCTTTGCCGCTTATTGCGAGATGCTGGAAAAAACCATTGAACGTCTGAAAAACGGCAAGGAGGCCGAGCCTGAGCCGGAGCCGGTTCTGGAAATTCAGGCAGAGGCCTATATTCCGGACAGCTATATTCCGGATCCGCGTTATAAAATGGAGTTGTATCGTCGCTTCAGCGAGCTGGAATATTCACAGCGTGAGGATTTTCTGGACGAAATTATCGACCGCTTCGGCAATCCGCCGCCGGAGGTGGAAATGCTCTGGCGCTTGGCAGCGCTTAAGGGCTTGTGCCGAGTGCTGAAAATCCGTGGCGTAAATGTGCATCAGGGAATTATCCGCCTGACCTTCGGAGAGAAGGCACAGGTAAACCCGGAGGCAGTTCTTAAGCTGCTGATGCAGCATCCTAAGACGATGACATTGAAAAACGGACAGGAGCAGCAGCTGACGTACAGAATGGGTACGTCAAAGCAGGAGCCTCTGGCTTGGCTGGAGCAGACCTTGCCTGCTCTGATATTGGAAGAATGATTTGAGGGGGTGAAAGCAGGAGATGAGCAGTGATAAATTTTTGCGCGGCGCGATGATTCTGACATTGGCAGGACTGATGGTAAAGGTTATCGGTTCTGTGAACCGCATCCTGCTTTCACGTCTGCTGGGCGGCGAGGGTATCGGTCTTTATCAGATGGCGTATCCTGTATACCTTTTGCTGCTTGCGATTTCTGCGGCCGGCATTCCGGTGGCAATATCGATTATTGTCGCAGGTTTTCTGGCGCAGAAGGACTATGCTAATGTGCGTCAGGTGTTTCGCGTTTCGCTGCGCCTGATGGCCTGCGTGGGCGCTGTGTTGGCGGTTTGTCTGGTGTTGGCGGCGGGCTGGTTGGTTGATGCCGGCGTTATTACCGATGCGCGTGCCTACTATTCGCTTATAGCGCTGACACCGGCAATTTTCTTTGCTACGATTTTAGCCAGCTTCCGAGGGTATTTTCAGGGACATCAGCTGATGACACCGCCTGCCGTTTCGCAGATTGTGGAGCAGTTTATCCGTGTAGTGACGATGGTGGTGCTGGCGTATGTGCTGCTGCCCTACGGTTTGGAATACGCTGCTGCCGGTGCTGCCTTCGGTGCTGTGCCGGGCAGCTTGACAGGTCTTGTGGTTATGGGCTGCTTTTATCGCTATTACCGCAAGCAATGGCAGACTGATGCAGTGAAGATGCAGGCACCTGCTGCCGAGCTTGTGCGCAGCAGAGCATTGATTAAGCGCCTGCTGCTGTTGGCTTTGCCAGTGTCCTGCGCCAATATACTCGTGCCTGTTACCAGCAGCATTGACGTATTGCTGGTCCCCGGCCGATTGATTGACAGCGGTCTTAGTGTGGAGCAGGCGACGGCGCAGTTCGGCTATCTGGCAGGCATGGCACAGCCATTGCTCTTAATGGCCACGATACCGACAATGTCGCTGGCAACAAGCCTTGTGCCTGCTGTTTCCGAAGCCTTTGCTTTGAATAAATGGCAGATTATCGAGCAAAAGGCGGCAACCGCGATGAAGCTGTGCTGCCTGATAACTGTGCCTGCTTCCGTAGGCATGTGGGTATTGGCGGAGCCTATCAGCCGTCTGCTGTACGGTACGGCGAAGGCTGGCGTTGCTATTATGCATTCGGCACCTGCCATCTGCCTTTTAGGCCTGCAGCAGGTTACAACAGGTATGCTGCAGGGAATGGGGCACACCAATCTGCCGATGCTGAATATGCTTATCGGTATTGCAGCCAAGCTGGTTGCCGTTCTCCAACTGACGAATGTGGAATACGGTATTGCCGGCGCAGCGTGGGCAACGAATATTAACTTTGGCGTGACGGCGCTGTTAAATATTATAGCGTTGTATAAATTCAGTATAAGATTTTCCTGGCTCAGTATTGCGAAAATCATTGCCGCAGCAGCGGTGATGGGTGCTGTGGCCGTAGAAGCGCATGTGCTGCTTGGCGGTGCATCGCCTGCTTTGGCAACAATCGCTGCTATGCTGGCTGCCGGGATAAGCTATATCATATTGCTGCCGCTTTTAGGCGTGCTGAACAGACAGGAGCTGCGTCAGCTGCCGGTAGTGAAACGATTTTTTAAATAATTAAGAAAGAAGGCGTACTATCATGGGAACAATTACAATTGTCGGCTTAGGCCCCGGTGCTGTGGGACATCTTTCGTTGGAAACTATGGGACTGTTGCAAAACTGCGCTCAGGTTATCCTGCGCACGGCGGTGCATCCTACCGTTGCCGAGCTGGAAAAGCAAAACGTAAAATTTACTTCATGTGACGATTTATACGAAAAGGCTGCTTCCTTTGAGGAGGTATATAACAGTGTTGTCGAGCGTGTGTTGGCAGCAGCGCAGAACGGCGATGTTGTTTATGCCGTACCCGGCAGCCCGCTTGTTGCGGAAAAGACCGTTGTTTTAATGCGCACCGCTGCGAAGGTACAGGGCATTAAGCTTGTTATTAAGCCTTCTATGAGCTTCTTGGACTTGGCTTACGTTGAGCTGGGCATCGACCCGATTGCCGGCCTGCAGATTATTGATGCGCAGGATTTTGCGGAGATTGCCAGTGCCGGACAGCATCCTCTGATGATTACTCAGGTTTACAGCCAGATGGTTGCCGGTGATTTGAAAATTGCGCTGATGGATGTACTGCCTGACGAGTATGAAATTTATTTCCTGTGTAATCTGGGTTTGCCTGATGAGGAATGCCGTCCGATTAAGCTGTTCGAGTTGGACAGACAGCCGAATATCGACCATCTTACGAGCGCTTATATTCCGCCGATGGCTGAGGGAGCAGAGGATACCGTATTTGAAAAGGTTGACGATGCAGAAGCTGTTCCCGGTATTATTACCTTTGGCGAGGATGAGGACGATTTTGCCGAGGAAAGCGAAGAAGAAGGCTATGCGGAGGACTTTTTGCCGGAAGCAGGCTTTGATGATTTCGACATCCAGCCCTTGGCTGATGTTATGTGTACCCTGCGCGAGCCCGGTGGCTGTCCTTGGGACAGAGAGCAGACACACAAATCTATCCGCAGCAATATGATTGAAGAGGTTTACGAATATCTGGAGGCTGTAGATGCTGATGATGTTGACGGCATGCGTGAGGAGCTTGGCGACGTGCTCATGCAGGTTGTTTTCCATGCCCGCATGGCACAGGAGGCAGGCCGCTTTGATCTGCAGGATGTTATCGACGAGGTTACGGATAAGCTTATCCGCCGTCATCCGCATGTTTTCGGCGATACACATGTCGACAACAGCGATGAGGTGCTGGTAAATTGGGAAGCTATCAAAAAGCAGGAAAAGCAGGAACGCAAGCATGTATTGGATGGCGTATCTCAGGGACTGCCGGCGCTGCTGCGTGCCTATAAGCTGCAGAGCAAGGCTGCCAAGGTCGGCTTTGACTGGCAGGACAGCGAATCTGTATGGGCTAAGGTACAGGAGGAGCTGGGCGAGCTGCAGGAGGCTTTAAAGGCAGGCGACAAGTCTGCTGCCGAGAGTGAGCTTGGCGATGTGCTGTTTGCTGTGGTAAATTATGCGCGTCATAACGGCATTGAGCCGGAGGTAGCTTTGGATGGAACGAATAACCGTTTCGCTTCCAGTTTTAATTACGTGGAAAAACAGGTAGAAGCCAGCGGCAAAACATGGCAGGATTTCACTTTGAACGAGCTGGATGAATTTTGGAATCAGGCTAAGGAATTGGAGCGTAAGAGTGATTTATAAGGTAAATTTGCAATAAAGTTACTAAAATAACGCTATTTTCCCCGTAATTTATAAATATTTTCGGAAAAGGCTTGCAGGAAAACGCTTGACAGTGTAGAATACTATTGCTAGTTAAATTTGAGTTACGTTACGAAGTTACGTGCTCCGCAAGCATTTGCAATAATAACTAAAGTCATAATTAAGGAGGAATTTTTGATGAACAAGACTGAGTTAATCGCTGCTGTTGCTGAAAAAGCCGGCTTAACCAAAAAAGACGTTGAGAAAACTATCACCGCTACTCTGGAAACTGTTAAAGAGGTAGTTGCTAAGGGTGACAAAGTACAAGTAGTAGGATTTGGTACTTTTGAAGCACGTGCTCGTAAAGAACGTGAAGGTAAAAATCCGCAAAATGGTGAGAAGGTAGTTATTCCTGCTGCAACCATCCCTGCTTTCAAAGCCGGTAAAGCTTTCAAGGATGCTGTTAACGTAAAATAATAAGCTGTTATAGTGCTTTAAGCCCGGCAGCTGCTGCCGGGCTTTTCTAAAGATATACTGCGGAATACTCAATGCTGGGGGGCTATGATATGGTTAGACGTCGTGTAAGACATAAATCTAAAGCTTTTAATGTCTTTATGATGCTGCTGTTTGTTGCCTGCCTGTTCGTTATCGGCAAGCAGGAGTATTCTATTTATCAGATTAAACAGGAACAGGCTGCTACACAGCAACGTATTGCTGCTTTACAAAAACAGAAGACTGAGCTGGAGGCAGAGCGTAAACGTCTGGATGACCCGCGTTATATTGAAAAGCTCGCCCGTGAGGATTACAACATGGTGGGTAA
>ULUX01020246.1_pt1 | contig 10295 bp, 9 predicted proteins | sample 1958961 | NCBI WGS metagenome assembly ULUX01 (sample SAMEA4835773, study PRJEB28245) | human gut metagenome | biome: gut microbiome; material: fecal sample | place: Denmark | collected 2008 | reverse complement strand
CCACCGGCCCGGGCCGCCGCCGGGGCTGGCCGGATGGCTGGGGCTTATCCGACGGGAAAAAGAACAGCTCCACACCGCCCACGGCGATGGAGTCGCCGGGATGCAGATCGGCGGTCGTCAGCGTCCGCTGTCCGTTCAGCAGCACGCCGCTGCTGTGATTCAACGGGTTGACCCGCCATGTCCCGGCCTCGTCCCGGGACAAAATGGCGTGACTGCGGGACACAGAGGGAAAGTTTATGCGAATATCCGACCGTTTTGCGCGGCCAATCACGTTTTCCCAGTGATAAATTTCATACCGCGCACCATTGGACAGGGTCACAAAGCCCCAGCTCTCCCGGTCCTTTCCCCGGAACAGGGACAGGCAGCACCGCACCAGCAGCCAGACTGCCAGCCCGGAAACCAGCGTCCTTCCCAGCCACAGGATCACCGGCAGCGCCGGAGAGATGTATTGTTGTAAAAATGCCGTCATAGCTCGTCTCCACTTGGGTCCTTTTTCTATCGTTCCGATTCTATCATACCATTTTTGCCCGGAAAAGCAACCACCATCAGAAAAAAACAAGAGCACGCTGCCTTACAATTCTGTAAGATACGCGCCCAATAACCATTTCACTGATCGGGCCTCGCAGAGGAAAAAACCTCTGTGGGGCCCGGTTTGCGTCTATTTTTCAGCGCGTGGGCCATGGTGAAATCATCATGTTCCAACTGTCGGCACACGGACAGATGGTCCAGGTACGGCACGTGGTCAGACGGATTCGGCGCAATATGCTGTTTCATGTTTTCCGATGAATGAATATGCTTGTAAGCTCGGAGGATTCAGTGGCAGCGATTCCCTTGAATTCAGAAAAGGAAACTCTGGTGCCGGTAAGAACTAAGGAAACTGTGTCTGCTATAGACTGTTGGGTTACAGAAGAAATCGGAGAGAACGAAGGATTCATTATAATTGGCGTATAACAAAAAGAGCTATCTGACTTCTCTAACAGAAATCAGATAGCTCTTTTCTTGTGAATAATGAAATTCCGTTGCCAAAACGTTGCCACAAGGGGATTCGAAGCTTAAAAAATCCAGTATTTACGGGCTTTTTTCAAGATATGAAATTATTCCCACTCGCCAAGTGGAAACGCGCTCTAAACTTTTTTGTATAGACCGTTTGATTCCGTTTGGTTTTATTTGATACCTATTATCCCAATCCTATGGGGTATCCGACTTTCTGCTATCAAAAAGCTATCAGGGGATGCTATCAATAGCGGAAATTTGCTGTGTGAGATATTTATATTATATCATGTATGTTGAAGAATTGGCAATATGGTTAGAATGGGAATTCGTCACCCTCGTCCTCTAGTTCAGGAGTATGCTGCGTTGGAGATGGTGTTTCGGACAAAATAGCAATAAGATCTATAACGCGCTGATATAGCTCATCAAACGTTAGAATTTGTACTCCACTTAAGCTATTGCGAAAGCTCTCAAAAGCTGCAATTTGTGTCGAATTCATGGACGCAAGTTTGCCTATTATAACAACGCATTTAGGAGATAACACCTCAAATTGAGAAGCACTTTGGTGACATAGGGTATAGTAGGATTTTGTGAGATTATCACGGTAATTCAAAACCTGATTTACTGCACCGCTCAATTCGTGACTGAAGCTATAAGTGCCGCGATACGAGTTTCCAATTATCTCTGTACAAGGGGTTTTGATTTCAATCAGCGCTACATTTTGTGATAGTCGATTTTGATATATGAAGTCACACAAATTACCGCCACTATTGTCTACACCCTTGCCTCCAACATAGGCTTTATCAGAAAAAACTGTGCAAGGGCACGCAAATATTTGCGCCAGAACCCACTGGTTTTCCTTGAAAACAGTAGTTTGCCAGAACTCTTCGCTATTGTTATCGAGGTTGTCTGCCATGAGTGTGGCAACCCGTTGAAGTTTTTCAATATTCAGTGTTGTCGTTAGATGCTGCAAATTATCGTCCTGCAACTCCATAAGACTCTTCTTCAGAGACTCAAGAGATTCGGTTTGAGTAATCAGCCTTAGCAGTGTTTTGACGAGATCAAAATTTTCCTCATTTCCAATCATTCGAGCTGCTGAAGGATCATTTTGAATTATAGACAAGAATTGACGGAAAGCATTATCAACTCGAGTATAAGTAGCTGTTCCATACGGTATGTCTTTCATATTGCCGTATAACGCATATAGCTGTGCTAGCCCATGGTATGATTCATAGGTTTCACTAGTGTCCAACTGAAATTCCATCCAGTCGCCAGCTTTAACAGAACCGCGTGAGACTTTGGAAGATACATCACCGCTGTCGGTAGGGAAAACATCATCCTTTTTCGCTTTTTCTCGTATAGAAGTTTTCCCGAAACGGATTTCTGCGGTTCTTTCTCATTCTTCACAAGGCTTGGAATAAATTTGAATCTAAGCATATCCGTTTGATGTAATACAACAGGAGATGCGTTTGCTGTTGAAGAAGAAGTAGAGACAACATCAACTGTGGCTGCTATCATATCACGCATATGGGGCGTTTGCAAAGGAACTCTCACACTTTTCTGCTCTCCTTTCAAACCTATGGGATTTGCTTAATACTATGAAGCTTAACTGTTGTCGTGCTTAGGAAATGATAAACACCTCTGACAGCCTATCAAATATGGCATTCTCTAATTTTGTTTTCAGGATGCGAATATTGTCATATCGTTCGGCATTTTTTATGAACCAATCCAAAATATCTGTTTTTTCAATTTCCTCTTTTTCATCAGCTTTAAGGACGGACAGAATAGATTCATACCAATTATGAACAATGGTCTGTTTCTGTTCTGTAGAAAGCTCTTCATATGCAATGCAACATCCTATCCTTGAAAACATAGCTGGGCCTAGGATTTTTTTGATTTCTTCCTCGCTACCGAAATTGCAAGTTAGTAGAAAAACGGCTTGTCCTAAGTTTACATCGTAATTTGTATCAACATAGCGCCCCTCGTCAAACAGTTCATAGAAAGCATTATAAAAGGCTGGATTAACTTTATCAAACTCATCAATTAAAATAACATTTGACTCTCTTGCCATCATGTCCCTTGCAAAACTTCCTTTTGAATGTTCAGCACCAAATACATAATTGTATGCTTCTGTAGTCTGCATCATTGAGAACTGGATTCTTAAAAGCTCACCGCCCATTGTTTTACTTATACTCTTAGCACTCTCGGTTTTGCCGACTCCTGAGGGACCATATAACATTAAAACAACTGGCTTGTTATTTGCCTTTGCAATCAGGCGATACATACCACTGATGATCTGCTTCTTACAATTACTTTGTCCTAAAATGTCCTTTTCGATATTTGAATAGACTTCCTTTAGCTTTTCTCTTGACAAATCCGGATACTGGGTTCCTAAATATTCTATATCATCACCATAGGCAGAGCGTAAGGAATCTCTAACTTTTCTTGGTGGGTTGTGAACAAACAAGGTTCCAATGTCATGATTGAGTGTAACCACATTAACAAAATTAGAGAGAACATGTTCTAAAACGGAACCATAATCATCAGCTCTGACAACGCAATTATCTACATCAATATTGCGACTAAGCGCAGATTCTCTTACGCCAGATTCATTTGGACGCAATCGCGCATTATAGTGCTGAATAAGTTCCATAAATGGAATGGTAACTTGTTCTTTGCTCGTCTCCGTTGCTACCAATTCCTCAAAATCCTTTTTAGAACCATAGAATATTACAATTCTATCAGTCATCTGCTTCAACTCCTGCAAGTAAGACATCGAATACATCTAAAGTTGGACTGGTGGCAGCGGCTTCTTCAGCATCCGCATTGGGTTCGTAAGATGGATTATCCTTTGGAATTAAAGAAACTTTCATTCCCAGTTCTTTGTTGACATTAAGATTCTCTAGAGAAGTTCTACCAACTTTTATAGCATAAATGCTCAAGTCCATTTTTAGCAAATCACTAATGGTATAACTGTTTCGGAAAGAGTTAATGTTGAACCGTAATATTACACGGCTCCTTCCTTTTGTTCCAACAAATTCATAATATCCTTTGGCGTGCCTAAGGGCATTGTCGAGTTTATCGACAGCAATATTGAATTCACCAGCAGGGATGGAGCTTCCGCTTTTTAACATACTTAAATATGGAGATACCATTACCATGTATGACAACGAGTCCTCTACTGCACTAATTTTATATCCTTTAAATTGTTTAATGGTGCCTTTGGGAAGCCGTGAATTCGTTCTCCCTTGGCTGACATCCTCGATTGTTTTCAGAAAGTCCGTTAAAATCGTGTTCTTAACGATATTTTTTACCATCTTGCTGCTATTGAAAGATAGCCCAGCAGATACATCTGCAGAAGCTCCAGCCTCCCAGCCTAACAACGCCTTAAAAATTCCACTAATTCCAACTTTTCCGTTGGCTTGAACGCTTTGCGCTTCCTGTGCATCCCTTGATTTCAATAATTCAGTCGTATTTTCAAGTTCTCCACCAGCTACGATTTGAACATAATCGGTAACCGAGTCTTCGTCAAAGTACACTATCTTACAGATCTTTTCCATTACCTCACCGCTTTTCAATATGTAAGTTTAATCCACAATCATCAATCCATCAGTAAATGCTGACGGGTAGGATAACCTCATAATGACTTTTGAAAAAACAATTACGTACGCGTATGCAATTCCTTCTCCAAAACGATCATGCACCAGATTTCTCCCGTCAGGGCAGAAATTTACATCATCAGGCAAAGAATGTAAATATGGCAATTCGATTGTTGCGGAACACTCCGGGAAGTGTGCCTCGATCGCTACAACCTGCCCCACACCAAACGTTGTATGGTGAACAATAGCACCGGCAGGAATGAGGGGTGCTTCATCTGCATTTTGTGCTACGTCTCCATTTGTGATCTCAGTCACCTTGTCGGAAACCGTTGCATCAATATACTGCTTCCACGCAGGTGCCTCTAATATATCCCGTCTCGACTCGCATTTAAGGATTAACTCTCTTAGCTGTTCGGGATTTGCCTTATCTGCCTCAAACATTGCGACAAAATACTTCTGAAATTGTGCCAATGTCAAAGGTACGATGTCCAGACGTTGCTTAACATCTCCCTTTGCATACCATATGCCATGTCGAAATGTCTCGGCAGTGTTAGTGTCGATGCGCACCGCAATAAACATTCCGTAGACAGGCTTATCATATTTCAGAACTGCATCTGAAACATGACGGCGAACGGGCTCGCCCTCCATAGCTTCTTGACGAGAGGACGTAGACATAGTGACTTCCGTTAGAATAGTGAAATCATTAAACTCGCAGTACAGATCACCCTTGCCGCCGCCCGCTGCTGAAACTGGCATAAAATCAGAATCCAATTTGAAACCACGGACTTCATAAGGCTTATTAACCATGTGATCAATGGCTAAAGCAGCTCGCCAAAGCGTCCACTCAAGGTAGGCAGGAGTTTCGTCCTTAGGTACCTCAATGGCGTTATCTTCGTCATATACCAGCTTGCCCCCGCCTCTAATCAGCAGAGTCATGTAGTCTCTGATTTCCTGCCACTGGTTGCACTGATCATTTGCATATTGGATTTCATCTGTTTGAGCAAGAATATTCTCAAGCCGCTGTCGTGCAATATTGATTTCTGCGGCAGTGTTTAGTGGGAGATCAGAAATGTCAAACAAAATGTGCCGCTCTCGCATTTGCTTAATCAGATCGTCAAGCAAAGACTTTGCAATATCTGCGTTATCAGTAGGCAGAGGCGCACCGTTGCAGAGTGTTTTATACTGCTCCATTATCGGCACGGCACTCGCATTTGCTTTTGCAAGTTTTTCTGCCAACACATGCTTTGTCGGGACAATAATAAGCCCTCTGCCTTTTCTTTGGAAAATTCCAGAAATACGGAGATACCGCATATTCATATCGCTATAATCTAAAAAATTATCAGGCTTTTTGTCGTAATTTTCGCCTCTGGCTGCAATTTCTTTCTTATCAAAAGAGCGCTTGGCAGGGGCAGCAGCTCTTCGTTGACGCAGATCAAGAATCCTATCAACAACCTCATCCACATTATAGCTGGGATTAGTGGTATGTCCCCACAGTGCGAATTCGATTCTGCTCAATTCAGAAGAACCGGTTCGCCGCTCAAGTTCCAGCATGACTGTCAGGAGCCATCTTAACGGAGAAAAATAGTGCATACCATCAGGCATTGGATATTGTTCAACGCTCATTGAACGAAGAAAGCACTCTTGCACTGCGGGATATGTGTCTGCTTTCAGGAAAGTTCTGCCAAATGGCGTGATTTCATCAAGCGGTCCTAACTCTTCCTGCTCGCCATCTTTTTTCTTGAGCTGGGGATAAATAAAACCGTTTCTGGAAAACATCAAGCGCCACTTTCGTGCGTGACTTCCGGATTCGTCCTTTCCAGCTTCATTTTGAATAATGCCTTTTTCATTTAAGAAATTCATGAAGGCAACTTCATTTTCTTCTCGTAGATTTCCGACGAAAGGAGAGCTGGCATACGCTGCGAATCCCTCCTGAATTCGATTGGGGTTACGCAGACCGGTATTTCCAACTAGCCATATTTTTATCTTTTCGCTCATGCTGTGCCTCCGATCAATACCCAACGAAAAGGTATTCCTGTACCGAATTTCTGTGCGTTTTGGCATCACTTTGATTTCCGAAAGAATACTTGTAATCTACCGGAACAACTTCAACATGTTTTTTGTACTTCGCCATGATTGCCACCATTTCATCTTGCGTGGGAAGACTATTTGAAGAATAGGAAACGATTAAAACACTGTTTGCAAATTTCTTGAATAGTCGGTCAAACGCATCTGCTGCGCCTTTCCTTGTTGAAAATGGGGTTGGATAGGATTTGAATTTCTTCGTCTGCGTATGCTCCTGAATTTCTACACCTTTCCAATCTCGGGCAAGTCCCTCCACAAAATGATACCGGCGCACGTACTCATTATCGGAGAGGGGTGAGTAGTACGGAGGGTCTATGTACACCAAATCAGCCTGTTCAATGCGGAGATCCATTGCATCACCATTTCGTGACTTATTCGGCTTTCCATTGTCAAAGACGGCTTTATTTACTGCGTCAACTGCTTCGAGAAATTGCTGGGCGAGTGTCTTTTGCAAATCTTTTCGTCCATCATCATAACGATTCCCAGTGTATGTAAAGATACCGCGAGGACGCTTTTTGGTACAGGCGCGAATCAACGCTGTCATTGCAATCGCACGCTTGTATTGGTCGTGTATTCCTGCAATATTGGTGCGAAGGGTATCAATGAGATCATTCTCATCGTCCGTATAGTACAAATCCTTAAATGTGCTTGCAACAAAATGATCGGATTCCTTGTGCGTAACCAGCAGACTCTTTGCCTCATTGAGCGGCAGGGTAACATTATTGTTCTCGACCATTGCTTTTGTAAAAGTTGCCGACATAGACATATAATCATTGCTGATTACCGTTTTGCCTTGCGCCTTGAACATATACCCGACAATGCCAGAACCAGAGAATAAATCCACTACTGTTTCGGCTTGGAACTGAGAAGCAACCGACCATATCTCAGACAGTAGTTTGCTCTTTGAACCCATAAACCGTGTAGGAGGATATGCAGAAACCTGTTCTGGTAAAGGCTTAGGGGCAAGTTTGATAAGAAAGTGCTGCTTTGGTGGAACGGTTACAATCACGTCCTCGCCTTTTCGTGTACTTCCGTTGCAGGAAATGTGACGCTTCGTTTGGATAACATCAATTTTGAACGGAGCATATAATTCATGCACAAGAGGATGGTTTGAGTTTGTCAGGATGACGTGACAGCCTTTTTCGTGCAAACGCATGACTTGTTTTGCAAGTTCAACATGATCTTCTTCATAGAATTGTTCTTTAGTGTATCTCTTAAAATCCGAATACTCGGAAATCGGGAGATATGGAGGATCTAAGAAAATGAAATCACCCGGCTGAGCATAATGCTCCAGAACAAGGAAATAGTCTCCACAGACAATATCAGCTTTCCGCAAAGCCTGTGACGCCGCATGAAGCGCTTCGGTGTCACATATTTTTGGATTCTTGTACTTTCCGTATGGTACATTAAACTGTCCTTTTTTGTTGACACGATAAAGTCCATTGTAGCATGTCCGGTTGAGATAAATCGTTCTTGCGGCAGCTTCTGCCTTGGGCAAAGTCTCCCAATCTAAACTGCGTACAGAATAAAACATTTCGCTTGTATTTTGGTATTTTTCAAGGTAGCTGATCACATCGTCCACGTGGTCTGCTACTTGGCGATACATATTGATTAGCTCGGGGTTACTATCTGCAATGACAGCATTTTCAGGCTGCAATGCAAAAAACAAGGCACCACCACCGAAAAAAGGTTCAATGTAACGTCCATAGGAAGAAGGAACCTTTGGAAGCAGCTCTCCCAGCATTTGAGTCTTGCCGCCTGCCCACTTGAGAATCGGTTTGGCGGCTATTGTAGAAATCTGTGCTGCTGTATTACTTTGCATTTTGCCGCCTCCTTTCAGGCTTTGACCTCGGGTGTAAGTTCCATTATATCACCAATATCGCATTGCAAAGCGGTACAAATCTTCACAAGAACATCGGTTGTAACATTTTCATTTTTACCGAGCTTTGCCATTGATGCATGGCTGATGCCTGCTGCTGCGCAAAGGTCCTTTTTCTTCATATCCTTATCAATTAGCAGCTTCCATAATTTCTTGTAACTTACAGCCATGTCCTTCACTCCAACAGTAAATTGAATTCATATTTTAATGAGTAAAAATCAGCTTTCGCTGAACTTGTTATCAGTATATCATACTTTGGATCAGGGAACAAGTACGTAATTACCAATATTTCTTGCTCACAACAATGTCCATAGGAGCTTGGCGGCTCCTATGGACATTAGCAGATAAATCACTTACTTCCGGTTCTATCTCGTCCTTTCAGTCCGTTTCTCTTGGCAAGCTCACTTGCTGCCTGTCGGCGCGTATTCGAATACGGAGCGGTCAATCGGACAGCGAAGCGCCTGCGGTCAATCTCAAAGGTCAGACCGCCCTGTTCGTCATCGTCGGTCTGCCTGCACAGATCGGGATGTTTTGCTGCATACTGTGCCAGCCGCTTTTTGAGCGCGGTATTGTGCGTTTGAATTTCAACGGTTTTGCTGGCTTCGTCAAAATAGATGCAGGTCGTTTTCTGCCGTTTGGTCAGTCCGGTTTTCATATTGCCTCCATTTCTGCCTGTTCTGTAAAAACAGGCGCATTTTCAAGATTCTTTGTCAGCTCTACACCTGCAAAAACAGGTTGATTTTTGCATGGGGAGCGCCCGGACGATACGCTGCTCGATCTGGACGCTCCCATTCGATAAAATCCGTTTTTCTCAGCTCAACACGGCATCAGCGGGCATCGTCACGCATCGCTGCTTTTTCTCTGCGCGGACGGAAGAAATGCCAGAGATGATTGCGTTGGATCACGTCCTCATAGCGTTGCACTTTCCCGCGTAGCTCTGCGTTCTCGCGTTCCAGATCCGATGTGCGAAGCTTGCTGCGAACAGATTTGTACTCGGAAAGCTCCTGTTTCAAACCGGCGATTTCTGTTTTCAGCTTTGCAATCAGCCTGTTTGCCGCGTCCAGAGCCTTTTGCAGCTTGGATTCCTTTTTCTCGATTGTAATGTACTTCTTTGCAAGCTTGGACAGATGTTCAAAATCCTCACGCTCCACGGCAACCTTGGTAGAAAAGGGAATGGACTTCGCTTCAATCTTTTCAATGGCTGCCACATCGACCTGCTGATTCTGAATTTTTTCGATCTGTTTTCCGAGCGTCGCTGCCTGCTGCTCCTGCTGCCGGTTCTGCTCCGTGAGTTCTGCCAGCCGTGCCTGCTCCCGCTGCACCTTGAACTGCGTCACAGTCAGGTGTTCCTCAAAGCTGCCGCGTTCGCCGCGCTCCACATCGTCATACCCTGCCTTTCGCATGGCGGCGAAGAAATCATCTTGCAGAACGGAATAGGATTTTCGGAGCACAGTTTTCCCGTTTGCGTTCAGCAGCGGTTTCCCATGCTCGTCCAGTGCGGGCTTGGAATCCCACTTTTTGCTCATGCTGACCTGCTGGATCGTTTCCTTGACCGTCCCCACCAGCGATTTATCCTTGCAGCGTTTTGACCACAGGATTTGCTTTTCCACGACGGGGATATAGACCACATGAAGGTGGTAGTGGTACACGTCCTGCCCCAGCGCATCAGACATGGCGCGGTTGCGCTCGTCAGCGTGCATGACTGCCGACAGGATGTACTGCTCGCCGCCGACAATTTTGATTGC
>ULUX01076848.1_pt1 | contig 10343 bp, 10 predicted proteins | sample 1958961 | NCBI WGS metagenome assembly ULUX01 (sample SAMEA4835773, study PRJEB28245) | human gut metagenome | biome: gut microbiome; material: fecal sample | place: Denmark | collected 2008 | reverse complement strand
GTGGGGCAGGGGCTGTTCCAGGGGTCCGACAGCCAAGTGGATCCCCAGGGTTCCGCCATCCGCGCCCAGACGGCCGCCATCCTCATGCGGTTCTGTGAGAACATGCTAGAATGAAAGACAGGGATGGGGCGGGAATTCCGCTCCGCTCCGCATGCGTTCCAATATGCGCTTATCCGCATAGATCCATGTGCTCCATGCCGCTCTGCGACTGAAAATATGGCCAAAAACTCTCCCGCCCTTTGCCGAAAAGCTGTGATCGGTAAAGGGCGGGAGAATTTTTGGCCTCTGTTCCCAGTGTGCGATTGAAAACTGAAGGGGTTGTCGGCAATGAAACGTCACTTTGCCAGAAATGGTTTGAAAAAAGCACCCAAATCGGTTTGGCCGGAGGTTTTGCATAGACAGTAGTAGGTAACATTCGCTTCCTCATCGAGAATAGGGATATTGACGCGGTTGGTGGGGTTTCCCTCTCGACGGAGGACTACATCTGTCACAAAGTTGGGCAACGCGAAAGACCTAACAAGCTCCTCAAACGCGATATCTTCCTGCTCCAGAAAGCGCGTATCGGGCATTTTTCTATCCGCAATATCCCGCCAAAATCCAAGCCGGTTGCGCAAAAGCATGGTCTCGCCGTTGAGGTCCTTCATGTATAGCGCCTTGCGGCCGGACAAAGGATGCGCCGGCGGCAGGGAGAAAAAGAGATGCTCCTCCCCGTACTTAACACAGGTAATTCCGGATTCTTCCACGGGAAATGGCAGAACGATCAGTTGATAGACGTTATCCCGCAGGCCCTGGAGAAGCACTCCATTCTCCCGGATCTCCGAGGAAATCGTCATATCGGGGTAGAGACCAGACAGAACCGGAGGAATCTCCCAGAGGGGAACGGGGGCGCAGGAGCCAATGAGAATCGTCCTCTGACTGCGGTCAAATGCCTGAATGCGACTGATCATGCTCCGGGATTGGCCGACGATCTGCTGCGCATACTCTACGGCCAGCCTGCCGTTTTCATTGAGTTCAACCCGATTCTTCTGCCGGAGGAACAGTGGGACCTTTAGCTCAGCCTCCAGCCGCTGCATGGAGCGGCTGAGAGCCGGCTGCGAGATATGAAGCCGGTCCGCCGCGTTGGACAGCGTCCCGCACTCCGCGACAGCTAATAGCTGCTCTAGCTGGTACAGCTCAAACATATATCCAGGCACCTCCTGGGGCTATTGTATCAATAGTTTGGATGGATTGCAAGGATCAGTATGCGCTTTAGTTATAGTACTCTGCATAATTGGTACTGTACTTTACGAAAAACTGGGGCTAAAATACACATATCAGCTGGAAATGAGACAAAGGGAGGCTTGACACCATGCAGTACAGAATACTCTCCAACGGTGTGGAGCTGCCAATGATCGGTTACGGCACATTTCAGATCAAAGACGCTGTACGGTGTGAGCAGTGTGTGTCAGAGGCTCTGGAGATGGGCTATAGGCTGTTTGATACTGCGGCTTCCTATGAAAATGAGGCAGCGATAGGCGCGGCGCTTCGGACTTCCGGACTGCCCAGAGAGGAGTGGTTTGCCATCACCAAGCTGTGGGTCCAGGACGCCGGGTACGACGGTACCCTGAGGGCCTTTGAAGCTTCCCTCAAAAAGCTGGGTTTGGACTACATAGACCTGTATCTGATCCATCAGCCTTTTGGGGATTACTACGGCGCCTGGCGGGCTATGGAGCGGCTGTACCGGGAGGGTGCTGTCCGGGCCATAGGGGTGAGTAATTTCACTCCGGAACGCCTGGTAGATCTGTGCATGAACCAGGAGATCAGGCCCATGGTGAATCAGATCGAGATCCATCCATTTTTTCAGCAGAACACCGCGTTGCGGGTCATGGAGGACTATGGTGTGACCCCTCAGGCATGGGGGCCCTTTTCCGAGGCCCAGCGAGACATCTTCCATCACAGGACGCTGGCCAAAATCGCCGATAGGCACGGCAAGACCACAGCCCAGGTCATCCTCCGCTGGCATCTCCAGCGGGGGATCCCAACCATTCCCAAAACGGTCCACAAAGCACGAATGGCAGAGAATTTGGACATTTTTAATTTTGAGCTGACCGAGAAGGAAATGGAGAGCGTCGCCGGAATGGACATCGGCTACAGCGAGATCATTGACCACCATTGCTCTTCCACCGCAAGACAGCTGAACAGTGTCAAAATCCATGGATGACAACGCCCGGCCTGAGATCGCCGGAGTAGGAAAGGATAAGATATCCGTTTCTGCGGTTGTGTTTTCCATCCCCGTTGCTGTTCCTTCCACTACCTGATGAGGACTGCGCAGCCATTGATCAGAAGTTCTACCATTGATTGATCAACGGGTATTCTTGAGAGGAGGATCTATATGATCTATAAGCAGTTTCAGGACCTCCAGCTCTCCCGCTTGGGTATGGGCAACATGCGCCTGCCGGTGAGCCGGGGGAAAATTGACAGACAGAAGGCGCGGGCGATCATCGGCTACGCCATGGAGCAGGGCGTCAACTACTATGACACCGCCTATGTCTACCACTCTGGGGAATCGGAATCCTTTCTGGGTGAGGCCCTGAGCGGGTATCCCCGGGACAGCTACTATCTGGGCACCAAGTTCTATGTAATGGCCAACCCCAACATTGAGCAGGTCTTTGAGGAACAGCTCCGCAAACTCCGCACGGACTACATTGATTTTTACCTGATCCACTGCGTCAACGAGGAGACCATCGGCGCCTATATGGCACAGGATCGACGCTACATGGACTTCCTGCTGGAGCAGAAGGCCAAGGGCCGCATTCGCCACATTGGGTTCTCTTCCCATGGAAAACCGGAGACTCTGGAGAAGTTCCTGAACTGGTCGGATGCTTTCGAGTTTGTCCAGATCCAGCTGAACTATCTGGACTGGACTATGCAGAACGCCAAGCGGCAGTATGAGATCATCACCGAATACGGCTTGCCCGTCTGGGTCATGGAGCCGGTGCGGGGCGGCTGGCTGGCCTCCCTGGGGGAGAAGTGCGACGCCATGCTGAAGCAGGCGAAGCCTGACTGGTCCATCCCTGCCTGGGCCTTCCACTGGCTGATGGGCCTGCCCAATGTGACCATGATTCTCAGCGGCATGACCACCATGGAACAAGTCCGGGACAATGTGGCTACCTTCCAGACGGAGGAGGCGCTGACACCGGAGGAGAAGATGCTGCTCACCAATGTGGCCGCCGGCTACCAGTCCCGCCTGGCGGTGCCCTGCACGGCCTGCCGCTACTGCTGCGACGGCTGCCCGGAGCGCATTGACATTCCCCGGTGGATGAACCTATACAATGAACTGCACCTGACCCATGACAAAGGAGCTTGGGAAAAAGCCATGGAGGATGTGGTTAACCCCGCCGCCTGCATCGGCTGCGGCCAGTGTACCTCCCATTGCCCCCAGAGTATCGATGTGCCCGGATATCTGCACAAGCTGACCAGTTGGCCAGTAAACTGATCGATCAATGTTATTGTCTCAGGAAAGAAGTGTCAAAGTTATGGAAAAACTGCGTGAAAAAGTAGCGGTCGTCACCGGCGGCTAAGGTGCGAAAAACAAAGTCAGGTATACTCTAATATTTTTATTCGAAACAGGAGGAAACGATCATGAGCAAGATTGGAACAGTCACCCTGAACAATGGGATCAAGATGCCTCTGGAGGGCTTCGGCGTGTTCCAGGTGCCCGACCCCGCCGTCTGCGAGCAGGCGGTGCTGGACGCCATCGCCACCGGCTACCGTCTCATTGATACGGCGGCGGCCTATAGGAACGAGGAGGCTGTGGGCAGGGCCATCGCCAAGTGCGGCGTGCCCCGGGAGGAACTGTTCATCACCACCAAGCTGTGGGTGCAGGACGCCAGCTACGAGGGGGCCAAGAAAGCCATTGAAACATCCCTGAACAAGCTGGGGCTCAGCTATATCGACCTGTACCTGGTCCACCAGCCCATGGGCGACTATATCGGAGCCTACCGGGCCATGGAAGAGGCGTATAAGGCCGGTAAGCTCCGGGCCATCGGCGTGTGCAACTGCTATCCCCAGGTTCTGGCAGATATCTGCGAGACCGTGGAGGTCAAGCCCGCCGTCAACCAGGTGGAGCTCCACCCCTTCTTCCAGCAAGAGAACGCCCTGGCCCTCATGAAGGAGTACGGCGTCCAGCCTGAGGCCTGGGGTCCCTTCGCCGAGGGCAATCATGGGATCTTCACCCATCCTGTCCTGACCAAGATCGGCCAGAAGTACGGCAAGAGCGCCGCCCAGGTGGCTCTGCGGTGGAACGTGCAGCGGGGTGTCACCGTCATCCCCAAGTCGGTCCACAAGGAGCGCATGGAGCAGAATATCGACATCTGGGACTTCCAACTCAGCGGGGAGGATATGGCGGAGATCGCCGAGCTGGACATCGGTCACAGCGAGATCGTGGACCACAGCGACCCCAAGTTTGTCCAGATGCTCCACAGCATGAAGATTCACGAGTGAGCATGTCCTTTCATGCGACGGGCAGGACCCTGAACCCTGTGTCAGGCCCTGCCCGTCGCATGGTTCAGGCAGCGGTCAACGGGAATTTTATTTCCACAAGAGGTGGCGGGAACATGAGACAACTATTTTTCACCGGATTGATGGTGTTGCTGGCATTGCTGGATCTGACAGCGTGCAGCCATGAGACCGGCGCAAGCCCGGAGCGGCCGGAGCAAACCACCCAGGCGGTGGAGGGTATCGGAGATGCGCATGGTGAAAGTTCCCCACCGCGGGAACCGATCGAGTACATCAGCGCGGTGCCGGAGGAATCCTTTGCGCCCTCTGACCACCCTGGGCAGGTGGTGGAGATCACCTATGACAGCCGGGACTATACGGACACTGCAGAGCCTGCCATCCAGAAGACCGCCTATGTGTATCTGCCCTACGGCTATGACGAGACGGACCAGGAAACCCGGTATGACATCCTGTACCTGATGCACGGCTGGACCATGACGGCGGGGGATTTCTTCGACCCGGACCAGAGCGGCATCGTATCCATGCTGGATCACATGATGGAGAACGGGGACATCCCGCCGGTGATCGTGGTGTGCGCCACCTTCGACGCCCAGAACCAGCCCCAGGGCTTCTCCCGGTCGGTAGAGGAATTGTCCGTCTTCCACTGGGATCTGCGAGACAACCTGATCCCCACTGTGGAGAGCCGGTACCACACCTATGCGGAGGACGTGACCGAGGAGGGACTTGAGGCATCCCGGGAGTACCGGGCCTTCGGAGGCTTCTCCCTGGGGGCGGTCACCACCTGGTATCAGTTCATCTACAACTTAGACTACATCAAATATTTCCTCCCTATGAGCGGAGACTGCTGGATTATGGGCACCTACGGCGGACTGTACCAGCCGGTGGAAACCGTGGACTATCTGGAGCAGGTGGTGGCCGACGGCGGCTGGAGCAGGGACGATTTCTATATCTACCAGGGTATCGGCACGGACGACCCCATCTGGGACCAGACGGACAGCCAGATCCAGGAGATGCTGGGCCGGGACCTGTTTGGCGCGGACAACCTTCATTACGCCATCATCCAGGGTGGCCGGCACGATATCGATGCCTGCGAGCGGTATCTGTACCGCGCGTTGCGAAACTTTTTTGGAAATCAAGAGGGCGTGCGCTTGGAATTTGAACCTGTGACCCGCGACACTTTGGTGCGGGACGTGATGGACAATCCCATCTTGGAAGGCCATGGCCGTCTGCTGTTCCCGGTGGACCGGACCATTCCCGCGGACATGACGCTGGAGGACGTGGGTGACATCCTCATCTGGTACCACGACGTCAACCCGGACAAGACGGTGGAGATCGTCAATTCCCTGGGGGAGCGGGCCGCCGCAGGCGATGTGGTCTTCTATGACATTTACACGGCGGAGGAGAAGGCGGCGGACCCGGACAAGGAGGACACCGGCCTGTTCTTCTTCCGGGGAGAGCCTGGCGGCAAGACTGCCATCTGCAGCGCCGGCGGCGGTCATCATGCAGTACACCGGGCTGTCCGAGGTGACGGGAGACGAGCCGCCCACCTACTGCTGCGTGGGTACCAGTGACGGCATCGCCCCCTACCGCGTCATGGAGGAGCGGGTGCGGCGCATCCGGGCCAACGGCACAGACGCCGAGATTGAAGTGTTCGACGGCCTGCCCCATGGCTTTGGCCTGGGGGAGGGGACGGTGGCCGAGGGCTGGATCAATCGGGCCATTGCCTTTTGGGAATGGCAGATGCAGTGAGAAAGGGAAAGGACATCCATGGTATTCTATTTTACCGGCACAGGCAACTGCCTGTATGCGGCCAAGCATTTTTCAGACGCGCCCGTCAGTATCCCACAGGTCATGCGGGGGGAGGAGCGTAAATTTTCCGATGACACCATCGGGGTCGTCTGTCCGGTCTACGCTGGCGAGCCGCCCAGGATGGTGAAGCAGTTCCTGCGGGAGTCCAGCTTTCAGGCGGATTATTTTTACTTCATCCTGACCTACGGCTTTGACCAGACCGACGCGCCGGAGTATACAGCCCGGCTGGCGGCAGAGGCAGGTATCCATGTGGACTACATCGCCTCGATCCTGATGGTGGACAACTATCTGCCGGTCTTCGACATGGCCGAGCAGATGGGCATGGACAAGCATGTGGAGGAGCAGTTGTCCGCCGCTGTGCAGGCGGTGTCCCGGCGGGAATGCGGCATCCCGAAGGCAACCGAGGAGGGACGAAAGCTCCACGCCCAGGTGGCCGTCATGAACCGGGAGCAGCCAGCCTTTAACGACGGCAGCCAGATCACAGTGTTGGACAGCTGCATCGGCTGCGGGGTGTGCCAATCAGTATGTCCCATGGGCAATTTTTACCTGGAGGGCGGCAAGGCCAGGAGGAAGCAAACTACCTGCGAATTCTGCCTGGCCTGCGCCCAGAACTGTCCACAGAAAACCATTGGGCTGAGTATCGCAGATAAAAATCCCAAGGCGCGCTACCGTAACCCGCATATCTCTCTGCAGGAGATCATTGACGCAAATGCGAATTCATAAAAAGGAGTATCGGCAGTTCTGAAAAATGGTGCAGCTTAACCGCTGAGTGAAGCCCAGAACAATCCGAAAAGAGCGCAAAGCTATGGGACACCCCTGCTATTCACAGAGGTGTCCCATAGCTTTGCGTCGCCATGCAATATCCATAGACGACGTCTTGATGTGGAAGGGGAGACTAAAATCGATATTTTTTCAACCAAAAATGCCGCCCGCAGGGCGGCCCACCGACTGCGAACCCAGCGCAGCGGGTTCGGTTCGGAAAGGAGCCGCGACAGAATGACTTTTACAAAAAGTCGCCGCGAACGATATGCCGTCCGCGGCGACGTGGGTCATCCCAACAGTGTAGATGCACTCAAATTGCATCAAAGTGAGTATCCATCTGACATAAATATTGTCGGTTGGTAAAAGTGTGTTATCAGTTGTCATTCCCTTCAAAGAACTGCGACATCAGACAATCCAGAACGCCCTCAGAATTTTTACTGGAACGGAGGAGAGAAAGTTATTCACAGATTCCAACACAAAGATACAGAATATCACCCTGCAGAAAAAAGATTGGCCCCAGCTATATTGCTTGAAGTGATAGATGACAGTAGTGGGTAGATGTGGTATCATAGCAGCGAATAGAAGTGCGATAAAGAGGAGGAAGTGGCGTATGAACAAGACATTAGGCAAGCATATCATGAAGATAATCGCGGTTTTTGGGGTGCTACTCATGGGTCTTGGGCTTGCTGGTGCTGGCCCCGATACCGGCTTATGGGTGTTCCTTGTGGGACTCTTGCTGGTAATTGCCTGTGCCGTTTCCAGTCGTGAGCTGCGGAAGTTTGTCCGTTCGGTGCTGGATTTCATTTGATGCCGAAGCAACAGGGGAGAGAACATGGATATTGTTTTAGAGTTTTTCTTGGAATTGATTGTGGATGGAGGCATAGAGGCTAGCGGAAACAAGAAATTGAGCCGTTGGATTCGCTATCCGTTAATTGCATTGGTAGTCCTGTTTTTTGGGGCTGTGATTGCCATGATTTTTTATTTGGCGTTTGGTCTGAGCACTCATGAGCCGATGGCCTCGGCCTGTTTCTTTTTGCTGGGCCTGTTTCTCCTGGTGGGGACTGTGTTGAAGTTTCGAAAGCTATACTTTGCAAAGCGGGCGGATAACGGGAGTGAGAGAACAAATGACAAAAGAGTATAACTGGAGCGCCACTGTGGATGGAGTGTCTCACGCAATCCTTTGTCAAGTGATGAATAATAAGTATGTCTTGTGGGTAGACGATAAATTTGAAAAAACTGTCTACCGCAAGAGCTTTCAGGCTGTTCGGGGAGGGCTGGATGAAACTCTGGAGCTGTGGGGAAAGACCTGTCACTTTGTGGTGTGGCCCAGCGAAAAGGTAGAGTTTTTTGTAGATGGAAAATCTCTGAATACGAAGGAGGACTACGAGCATGCTCTGGACATGTCCTATGAAGAATCTATATCTCGCTATGAGCGGACTATGCGTCGTTACTCGTGGGTGATGGTGCTGCTTATGGGGTTGACCTGTATTCTTTATTTGGTTGTTGAGCTGCAAGGAGGAGATATGTCCCGATGGAATGGAACGATGGTGCTCGTACTGGTTATTCTGGTGCTCAACCTCGTGGATATTGTCAGGGGAAGAAAGCGATGACGGACGGAAAACTTTGGTGGGATATTCTTGGGTTAGTCGTGACATGTGGAGTGAGCGCAGCGATTCTATACTGGAACGGTTGGAAAGAAAAAAGTATAACTAAGTCCGGCATTGCGTTAAGCTTGGCAATAGGAATACTCTGTGTTCCATCTCTTTTTTTCGTCAAAGGCTTTTCTCTGGCGATGACGTTGATTTGGGTTGCCGCCTGGCTTGATAGTGGATGGCTCAAAATGATTCGATACCAAAAGAAAAAGGCACGATCGTGAAACACCACTCCTTATGAATTGATAGATCTAAGTGGTCCATCACGACCAACAAATTGCTGCCTAGAACTTTGTGTGCTCTGTTTTGAAAAAGAAAGCGCCCTTTTTGAATCAGTCAGTTTCAAAAAGGGTGCCAAGTGGGGATGCCTACGCAAATCTCAGGGGAGAAGGGGGTTCGACTCCCATCGGTTACTGAGAAACAGCGGTTTGCATCTATGGAATTTTCGGTGAAATTTTGAGGAGAAAAAACCCGGAAACAGTTGATGCCGTAGGCGTTGCGCCTACGGCATCTATACTGTTTGGATAACATGGTGGACTCGAAGGGACTTGAACCCTCGACCTCTCGGATGCGAACCGAACGCTCTCCCAACTGAGCTACGAGCCCGTATGGACTTTTCCCGGGCGGCCCGCCCGTTCCTCCTTTGCGGCTGGGTGGCCTGTCCGCGCCCTGCATCGTAGCGCCGTATCCCCCTTGGGCGGTGGATGACGATTCCTGCAAGACGCTTATCCATTATAACAGAAAAAAATGATTTGTAAAGGGGGAACGCTGAGAAAATTCAGTTGATAAATTGCCTTGGGCGTGGTACAATATAACCCGATTGTTCCACTTCTTCAACATGGAACAAGGCCGCGCTGACCGGGGAGATAGCGGTGCCCTGTACCTGCAACCCGCTACAGCAGGGGTGAACTCCGGCCCCCGGAGCCAGGATGTGCCGTCTGCCCCATATAAGCAGTGATGATGGATCGGTCCCGCGCAACGCGGCCCCGTGAACCGTGTCAGGCGGGGAACCGAGCAGCACTAAGCGGACCGCTGCGTGTGCCGCGGGGCTGCCGATCCTGAGCCGGCTGTATGGGTAACGGGTGTATCCTGTCTACAAAGGCCGGTGCGCGGCCTTGTTCTGTGTTGAAGTTTTTTTGTCAAAAGAGGTGACAGCGTTGTATCAGGCCCTGTACCGCAAGTGGCGGCCCCGCACCTTTGACGATGTGGTGGGGCAGAGACATATCACCGAGACCCTCAAGCGCCAGGTACAGGCCGGGCGGCTGTCCCACGCCTACCTGTTTACCGGCACCCGGGGCACCGGCAAGACCACCTGCGCGAAGATCCTGGCCCGGGCGGTGAACTGCCAGGATCCCCGGGACGGCAACCCCTGCAACCGGTGCCCGGCCTGCGTGGGGATTGAGAACGGCTCCATTCTGGACGTGCTGGAGTTGGACGCCGCCTCCAACAACCGGGTGGACGACATCCGGGCCATCCTGGACGAGGCGGTGTACACCCCTGCCTCGGTGAAAAAGCGGGTGTACATCGTGGACGAGGTGCACATGCTCTCCACCCAGGCATTTAATGCCCTGCTCCAGATCCTGGAGGAACCGCCGGAGCATCTGATGTTCATTCTGGCCACCA
>ULUX01056628.1_pt1 | contig 10378 bp, 5 predicted proteins | sample 1958961 | NCBI WGS metagenome assembly ULUX01 (sample SAMEA4835773, study PRJEB28245) | human gut metagenome | biome: gut microbiome; material: fecal sample | place: Denmark | collected 2008 | reverse complement strand
CTTATCCGGAAAACAGTCCGCATATATGCACAAAAAGTATACTTGGCCGCCTGAAATCCCGCATATTCCGCATTTTTCCGGACTTTTCGCCCGTTGCAGGGTGTCAGGCGGATGCGGGACGGCGTTTTTGGACAAACGATAAAAAGACGTATCTTTGTAAACGTCTAACCGGAACCGAAGTGGAAGATTCGACATTGATAGCAAGGGTGAAAGCCGGCGACCGCAACGCTTTCAACGAACTCTACGGCCTCTATTGGGCGTCGCTCGTCAATTATGCGGGGCTGTTTGTCGGGGACGACGGTGCGGAGGACGTAGTGCAGGATGTTTTCGTCCGTATCTGGCTCCACCGCGACAATCTGCGCGACGACGGTTCGCTCCAGGGCTACCTGCTCCGCTCGGTTTACCACGCATCGCTCAATGCCCTGAAGAAAGGGGCCAATGCCACGGCCTACCGTTCGTGGGTGGCGCAGCAGATCGAGCAGAGTTGTTATGCCCATTACGATCCCGACAACAGCGAAATCATCCGTAAACTTTACTCGCAGGAGGTCGCCGGCGAGATCGACGCGGCGATCGAATCGCTTTCGCCCAAATGCCGCGAAGTATTCCGCATGAGCCATATCGAAGGACTTTCGAACCGTGAAATCAGCGAACAGCTGGGCATCACGCTTTCGACGGTCGAGAACCATATCTATAATGCCCTGAAACAGCTCCGGCAAAAATTAAGCCACTATAAGATGCTGATTTTCTTGACAATGTATATCCTTGGCAAATAAAAATTCATTTTCATGTAGGTGTTTTGCTCCGGCGAGGTGTATTTAGGGTAGAAACCCAATATTCCGAACTGTGAAACAGAACGACACGACCGTCCGTTTCGACGAGAAGTTACTTACGGCCTATTTCGCCGGCGCCGCCACCCCTGATGAGGAGCGGATGCTGTGGGAATGGATCTGCGCGAGCGATGAAAACCGCCGCGTTTTCGCCGAGTTGCGTGCCGTCTGGCAGCGGGGCCGCATGCAGCGTCCCGATACGCAACTGCCGGCACGTTTCGTGCGGTCGCTCAACGGCCTCAACCGCCGGATCGATGCCCTCGATGCCGCTCCGGTGCGCAAGGGGCGTCTGATCCCCCTACGGCGTTTTGCCGCTGCGGCAGCTGTTGCGGCGATCCTCGTCGCGTCTTTCATGACCTACCGGATCGTGACCGCACCATTCGTCCATAGTTTCCACAATGCCGATACCGTGGCCATGCACGTGGCCATGCCCGATGGCACCGACGTTTGGCTGGGGCCCGGGACGTCGCTCTCCTACGACGATACGTTCCGTGTCGACGGCCGTAATGTCGAGCTCGACGGCGAAGCCTATTTCGACGTCACGCATGATGCCCAACACCCCTTCATTGTCACCACGTCCGCATTCCGGGTTCGCGTGCTCGGGACGGTCTTCAATGTCCGCTCCTTCAGCGGCGAGTCGGTCGCCGAGGCCACGCTGGCCGAAGGTTCCGTTGCGTTGCAGCATCCCGGCGGCCGCAACCTGATCTGCCTGCATCCCGGACAGCAGGCGGTCTATGACGCCGATGCCGAGCAGCTCGAGGTCAACGAGGTGCCCGTGGGCGACCTGTTGCTGATCCGTTACGGGGTCATTACCCTCGACAATGCGACCCTGCCCGAGATCATCGGGCGCATCGAACAGGCCTTTGGCGTAGAGTTGCGTCCCGATGGGCAGCAAATGCCTGACGACCATTATAACTTCAATTTCCAGAAGGACGCTTCCGTCGAAGATGTCGTAGACCTGTTGCAGTTCGTGTCGGGATGCCGTTTTAAAATTATTCAGCTGAATCGATAATCAACCGTAATCCAACCCAAAATTTGATCCGGCCTATGGAAAAAGAGTCTTTTGCCACCCTGTAATCGACACCGGAAAGTGCCGATGGCCTTAAAACAAATTTCTTTCTTTACCCTAATCTGAACCATAATGAAAAAATCAATTACTTCACTCCTCAGGGGGTGGTGTGCGGGCGTGCTATGCTCCTGCCTCGCGCTTCCGTCGTTCGCTGCGGCGGATGCCGGTGCCGCTTTCGCCGCACAGCGCCACGACCTGAAGCTGTCGTTCCGCAGTGCCCCTCTGCGCGAGGTCGTCACGGCTTTTACCCGGCAGACGGGCGTGGTCTTTTCCTATGAAACGTCGCTCGGGGAGCGTACGATGACCGATGTGGATGTCGCATTGAACGGCTCGACGCTCGACGAAATGCTTGCCTCTGTCTTCGCAGGCTCGGGCATCTCTTATAAAATCAAGGATAAGGTGGTCGCCCTGTCGGCATCCGCCGCGGCCTCCCCGGCACCTGCTGCCAAACCCACGTTGCAGCGGAAACATACCGTCGTGGGCCGTGTCACCGATGAGGCCGGCGAGCCGCTGGCCGGCGTGAGTGTACTGGTGAAGAACACCGTCGTGGGTACGTCGACCGATGCCGACGGCCGGTATTCGCTCACGTTTACCGGGGACGATGCGGCGCTCGTCTTCATGTACCTGGGCTTCCAGACCGCCGAAGAGCCGGTCGGTGCCCGGAGCACACTCGATGTGACCCTGCGTGAAAACAAGCAAATCCTCGAAGAGGTCGTCGTCGTGGGTTACGGCTCCGTCAAGCGCCGCGACCTGATCGGCGCCGTCGACCAGGTGGACAGCAGGCAGTTCGCCGAACGCTCCAACCCGAGCGTTTCGCGTTCGTTGCAGGGTGCCATTCCCAACCTCAACATTTCGATGCGCGACGGCAAGCCTTCGCGTGCCGCGACGATCGACATCCGCGGTACGGGGTCGATCGGCTCGGGCGGCGGTGCGCTGGTGCTGATCGACGGCGTCGAGGGTGACCTCGAGACGGTCAACCCGCAGGACATCGCCAGCGTGTCGGTGCTCAAGGACGCCTCGTCGGCCGCCATCTACGGGGCCCGCGGTGCGTTCGGCGTGATCCTCGTGACGACCAAATCGGCTTCCGAGGGCGAGGTGAACGTCACCTATAACGGCAGTTTCTCGATCCATTCGCGTACCGTGAAGCCCAACCTCGTGACCGACGGCTACGAGTGGACGACGGGCTATATCAATGCCTGGAACGGTTATTACAACGGCTCGAAGGAGCTCAATTCCACGATCAACAACATTGTTCCTTATTCCGACTCGTGGTACCGGGAACTTGCACGCCGCAGCCAGGATCCGTCGCTCGAACGCGTACGCATCAACGACGCCGGCAAATACGAGTATTTCGGCAATACCGACTGGACGAAGGCCTTTTACAAGGATGTCAATTATTCCCACGAACACAACCTCAGCATATCGGGCGGCGGCAAGAATGCCGACTACTATGTCTCGGGGCGCTTCTACGACCAGGACGGCATTTACCGCGTGGGCGACGAGCGTTACAAGCAGTATAACGTGCGGGCCAAGGGCAACGTGCGCATCCGCCCGTGGCTGCGCCTGAACAACAACATGGACTTCGCGGTGGTGGATTACCATCAGCCGATGCTCTATTACAGCAACCAGCTTGTCCCGCGTATGATCGAGCACTCCGGCCAGCCTGTCAGCCTGATAACCAACCCCGACGGAACATGGACTTATGCCGCCGTGCTGAACGGCTATGCCGGTTTCGCCGAGGGGACGAGTTACCAGCAGGAGGACAAATTCACGCTCAAGGACAAGCTGGGTGTAGAGATCGACCTCGTCAAGGACGTGCTCAAGGTCTCCGGAGACCTCTCGTACCTCTATTCACGCAACACGCGCGAGCGGGTGACCAACATGTATACGGGCTATACCGGCCCCGAGTCCACCATCACGGTCAACGAAAGCCAGGGCAGCACGCTCGAAAACGTCCGTTACGACATGAACTACATTTCGAGCAACATCTACGCCGAATATACCCCCAAGCTTGGCGACGACCATTCGCTCAAGTTGCTGGGCGGCTGGAACCTCGAGAAGAAAAAGTACCGTACGCTGACCATCAGGCGCGAAGGGCTTACCGTGCCTTCGAAACCGAGTTTCGGCCTGATGGACGGCGTGACGAGCGACCCTGCGGTCGGGGGTTACGACTGGAGCTATGTCGGTGCTTTCTTCCGCGCGAACTATGGCTACAAGGGCCGGTACCTTGCCGAGTTCAGCTGCCGTTACGACGGGTCGTCGAAGTTCCCCGAGAATTCGAAGTGGGGTTTCTTCCCCTCGGCCTCGGTGGGCTGGCGCCTCTCGGAGGAAAAGTTCATGGCCTGGTCTGACCGCTGGCTGGACAACTTCAAGATCCGTCTTTCCGCCGGTTCCATGGGCAACGGGAATATCGATCCCTACAAATACATCGACTACATGACGCTCAAGTCGTCGACAGTGGTCATCGGCAATACGCTGGGTACTTATACCGTCGCCCCGGGCGCCATCCCCCTTTCGCTGACGTGGGAGACCTCGACGACCTACGACGTCGGTGCCGACCTCGATTTCCTCAAGAACCGCCTGACGATGGGGTTCGACTGGTACCGCCGCAATACGACCGACATGTATACCGTCGGCGTGAGCCTCCCCGCGGTGTATGGAACGGCGGCCCCCAAGGGGAACAACGCCTCGCTGAAGACCAACGGCTGGGAACTCTCGGTGGGGTGGCGCGACAGCTTCAAACTCGCCGGCAAGGAGTTCCGTTACAGCGTCAAGGCCATGGTATGGGACTCGCGTACGTGGGTGACCAAGTATATCAATCCCACGGGTAACCTCGACGATTATTACGAAGGCATGGAGTTGGGCGAAATCTGGGGCTACCGGGTCGAAGGGCTTTTCCGCGACCAGGACGACATCGACTCGCACGCCACGCAGTCGTTCCTGCAATCCTCCGACAAGGTGACGCGCCCGGGACAGGTCAAGTTCGCCGACCTGAACGAAGACGGCAGGATCGACCAGGGTGCCAAGACCCTTTCCGACCACGGCGACCTGACGGTCATCGGCAACACCTCGTCCCGCTACCATTACGGCGTCAACGTCAGTTTCAACTGGAACGGGATCGGCGTTTCTACCTTCTGGCAAGGCGTCGCCAAGAAAAACTGGTATCCGCGCTACGACTCTGGCTATTTCTGGGGACAGTATAACCGTCCGTTCGGTTATATGCTCAAGGCACATACGGGAAGCAACGTATACCGTGAGGAACTCGACAACTGGGATACGGCCTACTGGCCGCGCTATTCGGCCTACCAGACCAACAAGTCATCGGTCAACCGCGTCCTTACCACGCCCAATGACCGTTACATGCAGGATGTTTCCTACATCCGCCTGAAGAACCTCACCGTCGATTACACCTTCCCCGCCCACATCTGCCGCAAGATGCGCATCAAGGGGCTGAAGGTTTACGTCTCGGGCGAGAACCTCTGGACTTCGTCACCGATGTTCAAGTACTGCGACAACTACGACCCCGAGGTCATCAATGCGGGCGATTCCGATTTCCGTACGGCCGAGGGCGACGGTTACAGCTACCCGATGCTGCGCACCGTGACACTGGGCGTCAACCTTACGTTCTAACCCTCAAACCATGCAAACGATGAAAAATATACTCCTGATCCTGCTGGCCGCCGCGGGGCTCTGCTCCTGCGAGAGATTCCTGACCAACGGGGATCCCAATAAGATCGATGCCCCGACCTATTTCCGTAACGAGAGCGACCTGGAGGCCTACGCCAACGGGTTCCTGCAAACCATGATCCCGACCGCCATTTCGGTCGCCACGGGCGACGCCCATGCCGATTACATGGCTTGGCGCGGCGAGTGGCAGTACCTGACCGACAATTTCGACGCCGACGACCAGACCGGTTGGTCGACGGGCAACTGGGAAGACCTGCGTAATATCAACTATTTCCTCGGCAATTTCCGCCGGGCTTCGGCCAGCGAGGCGATCCTGAACCATTACGAGGGCGTCGCACGCTTCTGGAGGGCCTATTTTTACATGAACAAAGTCAAGACCTTCGGCGCCGTGCCCTGGTACGACAAGGAGATCGATTCGGGCGACCATGCGGCGCTTTATAAGCCCCGTGATTCGCGCGAATACGTGATGTCCAAAGTGCTCGAAGACCTCGATTTCGCCTGTCGGAACTGTATTACCAATGCCAAACTGGAAGTCAACTCGGTGCGTATCACCCGCAATGTGGCGCTGGCTTTCAAGGCGCGTTGCTGCCTCTACGAAGGCACTTTCCGCAAGTACCACGCGACCGACCCCTCGACGGGGGAGCCCTGGACTTCGGACGAAGCCGAAAAATACCTGCGTGCCTGCGTCGAGGCGTGCGAAACGCTGGTGGGCGAGGGGAAGTACTCCCTGGTTTCCGACCCGGCGAACGTCGCCACGCAGTACCGCGGGCTCTTTACCAGCGAGGACGTGGCTACGCAGGAGGTGATCTGGGCGCGTGCCTATGACGCTTCGCTCAATGCCACGCATATCCTCAACACCTATTTCGTGAACATGCAGTACGGCAGCTACTCGCTTACGCGCCAGTTCGTCAATACCTACCTCAACCGCGACGGCAGCCGATTCACCGACAAGCCCGGGTACGAAAAGGTCGCTTTCGCCGACGAATTCACCGACCGCGACTACCGTCTGATGCAGAGTATCCGCCATCCGGGCTATACGCGCAAGAACAACAACGTGAATACGCATTACGCTCCCGACTTCGGCTATTGCGTGACAGGTTACCAGCCGATCAAATGGGTCATCGACGACACGTCGCTCGACAGCAATACTTCGCCCTGTTCCACCTGCATCCCTATCCTGCGCTATGCCGAGGTGCTGCTTAACTATGCCGAGGCGAAGGCCGAGCTGGGCGAGTTCTCGGAAACCGTCTGGAATGCGACCGTCAGGCTCCTGCGCGAACGTGCCGGCGTAGACGGCAAGATGCCGGAATCCTACGATCCCTATATGGCCGGTTATTTCCTCAATACGGTGACCGACATGGCCCTGCTCGAGATCCGCCGTGAACGCGGAATCGAGCTGCTTCTGGAAAACTGCCGCTGGGACGACGACATGCGCTGGGGCATGGGGAAACTGCTCGAACAGCCCTGGTATGGTGTTTATGTGGGGGAGCTGGGCAAGGTCTACGACATGGACGGCGACGGCACGGGCGACGTCTGCTTCGTGCGCGAAAGCCCTTCGGTTTCCGAACCGGGCGTCACCTACCGGGTACTGGGCAACGACTATACGCTTACCGACGGCGACAGCGGTTATATCGAGTGCTACATCCGCATGAACCGCAAGTGGGACGACAAGAAATACGTGCGACCCATTCCCACTACGGCCCTGAACGACAACCCCGCCCTGGGACAAAACCCGGGCTGGAAGACCAAATAAACGATTGAGAACCTGAAAAACGAAGATTATGAAACGAATATATCAGCTTATGCTGCTGGCTGCAGGATGTGTGCTGCTGGCTGCGGCATGCAGCGACGACGATGACAGCTATCTGGTACGCGAGACCGATTCGATCCGCTTTGCCAGCTGCTTGGCTTCGTCCCGGGAGATCACGCTTCGCTGCGAAGGGAGTTGGCGGACGGTCGTGCCCGAAGATGCACAATGGCTCTCGACCTCGCCGTCGGAAGGCATTGGCAGCGGACAGTTCGAGTGGATTACAGTTTCCGCTACCCATAACCGCTCCGCCGAGCGTACCGCCACCATCTACCTCGAAAACGGGGGCAAGCAATATCCGATCACCGTCACGCAGGCCGACGGGGCCGTTGTCTACGGCACGCCTTACGTCGAGGGCAACCTCATCGAACAGGAACCCTCGAAGGCGCGTCTTTGCTTCACCTATGCCAATGCCTACGGCGACGAGACGATTGCCGTGAGCTGTACGCCGGGTGGCGATTCGCAGGGACTTACGGTCGCCGGAACTTCTGTCTCCCTGGTCAACGGCGGCGCGACCGTCGCCCTCGATATTGCGGGTACGCCCACCACGCCGGGATATGCGGTCTTTACCGTTTCGGTCGACGGTACCGAGATCGGCTCGGCGCGTGCCAAGGTCTACGCCATGAGCGAAATGCCGATCGAAGGACTTCCCGTGAAATGGGAGTTCTGTCCTGTGAAAGGCAGTACCGAGGATGTCAATGCCCTGAAAGCCAGGCAACCCGACTGGGTGACGTCGGCGCACAGCCTCGTTTCGGAGGACGGCAGGGCCTATATCACGGTCGTCGAGGCCGCCGACAAGACGGCTGCGGCCGTCAACGGCTGGGCTTACAACGACGGGCATGCCTACCTGAAGGGGCTTTATGTCGGCGATTACTGGCTGCAAAAGATTCCCGTGAAATACCTCGTTCCCGGCACGATGCTCAACTGCACGGGCAGCATCGGCGGTTCGGGCTCCTCGGCGGGTTTCTTCCTGATCGAATACTCGGCCGATGGGCAGACCTGGCTTCGGGCCGATGGTGCGAAGACCGGAACCTTCAACAATACCGAGGTGACTTACCACGTCCGCGCTTACGACAGCCCGCTTTTCGAGGGTGAGAATACCGGATATTTCTCGTATGATTTTCCTGTGGACGTCACGATCAATTCGGGTACGCTCTGGGTGCGCTACCGGGTTGCGGCCAACGTGCGTATCACCGCCAATAACACGATCACGACGGGCGGCGGCGGATCCACACGCCTCAAGGGCACCTTCTCGGTGTCGGTCGTCGACGGGGAGTCGAACTAAACCAATGATGGATACCATGAAAAAATACCTCACTTTGCTGTTGCTCGCCGTCGTTTCGGTCGCAACGGGCGCCGGATGCTCTTCGAATGACAAGCCGGTGCAGATCACGTCGCTCAAACTCAATGAAAAAGACCTGGAACTAACCGTCGGGGAAAGTTTCAGGCTGGTCGCCACGACCCGTCCTGCCGATGCCGGGGCGACGATCAGATGGACTTCCTCGGACGAGAGTGTCGCTACGGTCGATCAGGCCGGGCTGGTGACGCTCCGCGCTTTCGGCACGGCGGTCATCACGGCCCGTTACCGCAGCTATTCGGCGCGTTGTACCGTAGCTACGTTGCAGGAGCCGCCGCTCGACCCTTCGGCGGCGCTCGGGGCACCTTTGTCCGACGATATCGTTTACAGCAAGAATGTGGTGCTGTATGCCCCGCGCCGTATCATGCAGGGCTTCGATCTGACCGACGGCGGCGAAATCTACTATTCGCAGATCAGTTCCGACGGGACTTCGGTCATCGTCTGCCGGGCTGCCGGGCCGGGGCAGGATGCCCGGGCCGAATATATGACCCTCAAGTATTTCGGCCACGGCACGCAGATCGTCGCCGAGGAGGCTTCCGACGGCAAGACCTATATCTGGCTCAACAGCAACGCTTCGGTCGACAGCAGCGGTGAATACGGCGACAACTGGTCTGTGTCGCGTGTGGAATTCGTGCCGGGTGCACTCTTGGAAGCCGGCTATGTAGGCGAAACATTCTTCCTCAACAAGGACGGGCAGTACGACCAGCAGGTCGCCATCGACTTCCCGGCCCGCCGGCTGCTGGTCGGTTCGCGCAAGTCCGGGGTGCGTTACTTTTGGATTTTCGACCTCGACGAGGCGCTGGCTCTGCCGCTCAAGACGATGACGGCGACGGTGACGGTCGGTTCGGCCGGCAGCGACCCCGTAACCCGTGAGATCCGGGCCCGTGACCTGAACGACTGCCGTGTTTTGGGCAGTTTCTCGGTGCCGGCCGGGTCGGACAAGGAGAACGACGTTTACTCCTATTCCCACCAGGGGCACGAGGTCGCCGGTAACTACGTTTATTTTTACGAGGGGAACGCCGTCGAAACGGGTGCGGATTCCTTCGCGTCGAAAGCCTATGTCACGGTATTCAATTACAGCGGCAAGATCGTCGTGCCGCGTACCGATGTGGCAGCCGTCGCCGATGCAGCAGGGCTCGCCGCTGCAGGGCTTACCACGACGGGGTATGCCGAGGGTGAGAGCCTGAAAGTCCGCGACGGGAAACTCTATCTGGGTGTCGCCTGCCGCGACGGCTCTTCGAGCAACCGCCGGGCCAATATCCTGGTCTACGATTGCGTACAGGCCGAATAACGACCCGATACCATGAAATGCCGAAGCCGGGGAGCGTTCCCCGGCTTCGCTGTTCTATGTTGTTAGGCCGCTCGTCCGTTTCGCCCGCACAGCCCGGACGGACGGATGCCCGGCGTTTCCCGCCCGTTTCCCATTTCCGGGAGTCCCGGTTCCCCTATATCCCGAGGTGCTCTTCGAGCGTATGGCGCAGGTGGTCGCTGTCGAGGTGCGTATAGATTTCGGTGGTGAGGATGCTTTCATGCCCGAGCATCTCCTGTACCTGCCGGATGCTGGCGCCCCCTTCGAGCAGGTGCGTGGCAAACGAGTGCCGGAACGTATGCGGGCTGATGTGTTTGTCGAT
>ULUX01059380.1_pt1 | contig 10394 bp, 8 predicted proteins | sample 1958961 | NCBI WGS metagenome assembly ULUX01 (sample SAMEA4835773, study PRJEB28245) | human gut metagenome | biome: gut microbiome; material: fecal sample | place: Denmark | collected 2008 | reverse complement strand
AAACTGCCGATTATATAAATGCAGAAGAAAGTATAGCACAAAATTTTCATGCTGTATAGTAATTTTACAGCATGAACTTTCTAATCATTGCACCCATCAAAAAACAAAAGAAAAAAGACCATCTGATGGCGATACATCAATTAGGCCCTTGTTTTTATTTAGTATTCCATGAAATCTGACGCAAACTCCTGTGGAAGGATCGCAGAATGACGATATTCCTTTCTCAGCTTTGCATAATCCTCTGGTAATGCATCAAGTGCATCTTTTAAAGCTTTTTGAATTTGAAGCACAATGGATTGAAACAGTAATGTTTCATATACATCTTCTATGGCTTCCAAAACATCTTTCGCATAAGAAGAAGGACATTCTACCCCTGCAAAATCTATACAAGCATCATTCAGTCCATTCAGCATCTCATCAATTTCTACGAAATCAACAGCGTCACAGCTTTCGAACTCATCAAAGTCAAGGCGTTCTCCATAAATGGACAGCAGCTCCAACATCAAAAAGGAAGCCCAGCATAAAATTTCCCACTGCACCAAATTATCATTGCCTTCTGGAAAATGATTTTCGTAGAATGCAGACTGCTCCTCTGTTAATCCCTCGCCAACCATAAACTCAAGTACGCAGGCATAAAGAGAATTCGCAAAGTCTGCAAAATCAGAAGGTTTCATTTTTCCATCTAAATAGTCCCAAAGCATCTGTATGGATTAGTATGTAATAGGAAGCGGTTCTTCTCCATTTTCCTGAAGACCCTGCTCCAATGTATGCATATATTGCTCCAACACAAGAAGATTACCCAAAAGCCGTGTTTGATTGCTGCTGTTTTTAAATGCCTCATCTGCCAACTTGCTGCAATTAGACACCCAATCTCCGGCATCTTTTCTGTTCAATGATGCAAAGTCACAAAAAAGTCTGTGTGCTGCCATAAAATCATTCCTTTCCTGATGGATTCTCTATATGAATCAGCATCTCTTTTGCTTTTCGTATAACTTCTGTTGTCATAACAATATTTTTGCTTTGTTCTTCTATGGGGATATCTACAATGGCATTAAAGGGATTGTGCATTTGCTCGCATCCCAAATACATAGATTGGTCAGAAAATACAATATAGACATGATTTTGGATGATCTTCGCGAATTCCAGAATATCCTCTATGACTTGCGGTGTCAGAATATAAAACGCGTTATGACCATTTTCAGCATATACAGAAAACATGCTGTTGAATGCTTCATTCTCTGTTTCTACTTTTTCCCGAAGGGTCAATCCTTTCATCTTCCCACTTTGTTTCTTGGGGAAAATCTGTATAGCCGTTTCACTTGTTTTAAACGCGTGAAATGTGGAAAAAACAATCACCTGTCCATCAAATACCGTTAAAGCGGAATTATCAGATTCATGTGTTTCCACAGTGCTGGCTCGAAAACGGATTGTCTCATATGTACCTTCAAAATAATCTCCAGATTCATAAAATGATTTTTCCCGTCCCGGCAAAAGACCCACTTTTGCCAGTTCATCAAATGAAATCCCCTGTTTTGCGGCATATTTCAAATTGGAAAACCCAGGAACTTCTCTTATTTTCAGTAAGGCGTACTTGTTTTTATAATTATCATTAAATTCATTATATGTTTTCTTCCATGACAGCAAAAGATAAATCCCAATCGCCGCTGCAGCTATACAAAACGCCAACAAAATCTCGCCTATAATCATCAGTATGCCAATCCCAATGGTTCCTAAGTCCAGCCCCTCACCACTGGTCAGGATCAAAAAGAGTCCGATATTTCTTGGCTTTAACATAGCAAGAAGCAAACAAACAACAAAAACCACTTTCGGCATTTTTTTCAAAAACTTCGTTTTCTTCACCGCTTTTTGACGCAACTTTTCCAGCTTGACACCACTGATGTTTTGTTCGATCATCGCCATGATTTTTCACCTGCCCGTTTTAACTATTTTCTGTTTTGTAATGCTGCTGATACGCCGGCATAATGCCATACTTGTCTGTAATGATCTCTTTAGATAGAGGCGTATCAAAGGGAATAGTTGTGTATGGAATCATTTTGTACGGCTTTTGCCCTTTCCAAAGAGCCTCATATATCTTCCAGCGCTTTGCTGTCATAGAATCAGAATTGGAAGCATCTTCTCTTTGCCAATATTGCCACCCAAAAGATAACTTTCCATCATTTCTTCCCAATTCTGAAAATATTGCTGCGCCTTTTTTCCAGCTTCTACACCAATCTCCAGAACTTCTTCCATGGAAACATAGCCCACAAAGTAACACCACTGTATGATATAAGCGGCACGCCCCATATCCCAGCCAAGGAGTGCATTTTCACCATATCTTCTGTAAGCCATCATCATTTTGGGAAGAAAACTGTCCTCATCGGCTTTTGGATTTTCCTGCTTGGCAACCTTAATCAGTTCTTCTTCTGAATAACCACGATATATATTTTCCAATTTTGCCATTTCTTCTCCATACCATACCCGCATGCCGGAACGAACCAGACGCGTCATTGCATCCATAGCGCTTTCGTGTCCCTGTATGCCCCAGTAATCCCAAAGAGATCTTTTTATGGAATCAACAAGTTCCGGTTTATTTTCATTTCCGGGATAGTAAATACCTGCCATGTAACGGAAATTGTCTTGGTTAGTCGCCAGCAGTATAGAACCGGCTGTATTCATCCATTGCAGTGTTGGTGATAATGGTGTGTATGTATCACCTCTTTGTTCCCTTGGTCTTTGGACGCGAATACAAACAGCACGAAGAACCAGAATAAAAACCAACGACAGCACAATTGGTATCAGTGCAGGCATTAATGCCACCAAAAAAGATTTCATAGACCCCGCTCCCTTTTTAATTTTCTCTCTGCTCCTGTTTCAGAAAACTACGATTACGAAGCAATGAGAATTTCCTTTGCCATTTGGATAAATTCCGCATCTTGTAGGATATTCTTTGTTTGCTTTGAAACAGGTTCATCCATACTTGCATCAAACATACTGTCTCGTCTGACTGCCACAAATAACTTTTCATCCCGAAATACAAAGGATACCTGCCCATTCATGACGTCTGCAAAATGCATGATTTATTCCATGCGCTGCGGCGTCAAGATGTAATACGCGTTATGCTCATCATGTGCAAATACGCTGAAACGGCTGTTAAACACTTCATTTTCCGTATGAATTTCATTTTCAGCCTTCCAGCCAATCATATTGGACATAAACTTTTTCTCAAAAATCTGAACATGTCCATTGCTTTTCTTTTTGTCGTCAAATTGATCCAAACAAATCATCTGTCCGCTGAATATTTCTTCAACACGATTCTTTTTACTCATACGAACCATTTTACGTGTACACACGTCGCTTATCTGAAATCTGATGTTTTCATATTCTCCCATAAGCAAATCTTCACTATCGTAATATCTTTTATCACCACAGTTTACGGCTGCCGCATTTCTGACATCATCCCATGTAAAGCCACCTTTTGGCACATATTGGAGTTTTTCAAAACCTTCTACGGCATTGATAACTTGCAGTACATACTTTGATTTAAAACCTAAATTAAACTTATCATAAGCATGTTTTACAATAATCATCCATAAGAGCAAGCCCGTTCCCAGTGCCACAACAGCTACTACAAGAATAATCTCTACAACAAAAATTACGGCTTTTACACCAGACAGGGTAGCTATTCCATTCTCCTGGAATGCAAGCATACACCCCACAACTATATAAACAAGCAGCATGACGACAGATAAAACGATAACAACTTTCTCAAGCTTTTTTGCTTTTAAGCGCATTTTCTCAAGCTGCGCCTCCTGTATCGTCTGTTCCATGATATATCATCCTTTCAGTCAAAATTCATTTGAAATTCCTTCTTTGTCTCTTCCTCTTGCTAAAAATTCGCTTATACTCACCCCAACTATTCAACCAATTCCCATTAATTTATGGTAAAGTTCATCATAAGTCATAAACTGCTTATAAATCCTCGTACCATCTACAAATTTTCCCACTTTATTCAAAATCTGTTCGGGATTTTCAATGCTATCCAAAAGGAGAGACAAAAAGAATCGAATTCGGATAATATCATGATGGACGCTATATAAGTGCATGGGAACACCACATAACTCCAGGATTGGCGATTGTCCTTCTGGTTTTAAGTATTCATCCAGACTGCCAATCAAAGAGGAAGCTGCCATCCTCTGATCATTCAAGTAATACAACGCATACTTTCTATTTTCCTGAAGCAAAAACAGATGCGTTTGATATATGTTGTCGTCTGCTTTCATATCCCAACATAAGTGCAGATATTTTACGCTGCCCTGCAAATACATCTGCAATGTCATTTGCAGTTGATCCTTTGTTGTTGGTTTGAGAACAATTTTCTGTTTTTCCCCATTTTCTCTTGCCGCTTCCATGAAAGCGGGAAATTTTGGAATGATAAATTTTCGTCTCTTATTAAAATCCGTAATGATTTTTTCGGGAGGATAGCCTCCGAATTTCATTTTATCAACCAGATACGCATCATATTTCCCATACAGATAAACGTTTTGAGACCATACATAAATTCCGTTCACGCGCGTTTCAATCAAATTTCCTTCTCCAAACTGGAAAAGCAAAGGACATAGTTTCATGACAAGGAGCCTGGGACTGCGGAATATTTCATAATCTGCCAGCTTTCCAAGCAAAAATGGAGAATAGGTCACATACTTTGAATCAACGGTACAATATACTTCCTCATCATATAGAAGTTTGCAGGTCGTATACTTTTTGTCATGGAACCAAAAACATGCGCATTTATCATCTGAATTGATCAAAACAACTTCTTCCTGAAGCCATTTCAATTCCATACGCTTTATTTCGCTTTTGGAAAATCTGTCCAAAGCATCCAAAATGGCATCTTCCGTAATTTTGTCACCCGTACAAATTTCTGCCTTTGCTCCATAGGGCTGTATACTCATATATTCAGGCATAATTCTTAAATAGGAAATATCAGCAACTGTTTTTGCACATTGCGCAGTAAGCAGTTCCCTTGCTAAAGACACAGCCTCTGTTTCTGTCAAAATATTTTCGTATATTCCGTTTGGCATGAGATCTCTGTCATACAGTTTTTGCTCATAAAAACAAAGCGCATGGCTGTATTTCGACCATCTGCATACATATAAATTCGTTTCACTTTCTCTGTATATCTCAGAAGCATTGCAGTCGCACTCATTGACAGCTTCTTCATCGTCTATTTCTTCACCCAAAATCTGCCGCAGAAAAGCATCTTTATGATTCCTTCTGATAGCTGGGTGATGTTTTCTTCTGTCAACGTTGCATTTTGCAAATGTTTTTTGATACACGCCAAAACCATATCATAAGTCTTTTCATCGTCCACAAAAGGAATGACAGCCGGCAAAAGCAGGAAAAACAGTGTATCGTCCTCTATGTTTTCCAATGCGTACCATTGTATGAAAGGTTTATAAACAGTTTTGCCTCCATGAACATATTCCGCATATCTTCTATGAAGTTTTATTTGAATATCTTTGTTTTTATACTTCAGTAATAACAGCCGATATTTTTGATCCGCAAAACATTTCGCCCATTCCTCAGAAAAAATCAGGTTTTTCTTCAATACATTCGAAAAATTGATCGCTCTGTAAAAACCTATATTCAGCCAATAGCGTAAAAAAGGTCTGTGGTTTATGGTACACAGTGAATAGTTCTGATCCGCTTCATCTTCCTTCAAAGCATTTTCGGCATATACTTCTTTTTCCCGTTTTTCAATCCTCGCAAGAATCTCTTTTAATCTGAAAACATTTCCATGATGAATATAAAAATCATGTAATTTTTTCAAAAAAACCAAGTGCTGTGGCATTGCAATCCAATAGAACAGTGTATCGTATATGAAATGTCTGTCTGCCAGCATTTTTTCGGTTTCTGGACGTGAAAAAATCTCTTCTATTACATTTAAGTCCAGTTCATTCTTTGCCAGCTGATCTTGATATACATAATATAAATCGAAAATTCCCTTATGGTTTTCCATTGGTGCCATATCCGTGCTTCGATTCTTTTCAGCGATGATTTCACGGATGTCACCATAATATATTTTACTTCTGCCGTTTACGGCGCTTTCCAAAGAATATATCTTCCAGATATACTGATATATATCCACAGGCAATTCATATTTTCTAATAAAATTTGTAATCAGTCTGATACCTAAATAACAGCGCTCTACATCACTGTATGATTTTTGTGAGCAGCGTTCTCTGATATAAGACATGATATATCTCTGCAAAATATATTCTGCTTGTATTTTAATGGTATCACTCCACTAGTTTCCTTCGGCAAAAGACTCCAACACACGATATTCGCAGAAACTGATGAACATGGAAAGGTCATTTTGTACCATTTTTCCCATGTTTCCACCTAATTCCAGTATCTTTTCAATGTACGAAAAACCATCAAACAAAAAATGTTGCTGATACTGCACTTCCGTAAAAGAATGTGGTGCATAAACAAAACATCCATAAGCGACATTCAGACATTTGGCAAATGTTTTGTTGATAGGATAATTTTCCATATTTTCAAGAACAACATTCCACAACATTTTCGTGAAGGATTCTTCTCTCCATACTTCTAAAAACGATGCAGATGTAAAATAGATATGCCATTGTTTGGCATCATTTCTTTTTTCACTTTTATATAAATCTAAAAACTGTGCGAATGCCTTTGTGCAGTCTGCCTCGCTTTGTTCATTTAATTTGGATAAATCCCAGTAGCCGCTTTCAGATATTTCTTGTTCTTCTCGCTCGTTTTCATTGATTTCTTCTGCATTCATTCTTTCCGTTTTTTGAGGAAAGCTGATTTCATTTTGCAATTCACTTCCAACAAAGAATGCGCCATTTCCGTTGGAAGCATAATCCATAGCTGCCTCATAAGCATTTCTTAGATTCAAAAATTCTTCGGGATACTGTTCTGGATGATATTTTTTGCCAATGCAGCATAGGCCCGTTTGATGATAGCCACATCTTTTGTGGGTTCTATTTCTAACATTTTCCAAATGTCAGGCATTGATCACTCCTCCTCATCCCAAAATTCATGATCTTGATATAACAGATCCTTGAAATTGATTTCCTGAAATATATGGTACTCTAATTCTTTCAACAGACCTTTCATATTTTCATATGTTTTTTTGCGTACAATAGGGCTTCCTGAAACATAAGCGTTTTCTAAATTAGAAACAGCAAATCCAATCTGCTGCTTTTCCATGGGAGACGCAAACTGATAGAGATACACAAATCTTTGTATTAATTCATTTTTATCCAGATTTAATTGACTTTGGATCATGTTCGTCAGTTTCTCTTTGCTTTTTTCCAGTTCTTCCTGGCTTAAATGGAGTTTTTCATTTACGATCTCCTTTTCTTTGATTTCACCAGTACAGCTTTGAACAGAAACGTACAAAATCCCATTGATATCGTACATAAATGTTACTTTTGCCCATTGGTTCCCGGCTTTATCAGGAATTACACTCACTGTGATCTCACCCAATTCCAAATTGTTTTCAACGTAATACTGTTCTCCCTGATATATTTTAAAATTCAAAGCCGTCTGCCCATCATAAAGTGTATAAAACATCTTTTCTTTAGCACATGGCAGCATGCTGCTTCTGGGTATCATTGTTTCCATATAAACGGTCTGATCCTGTGTGCTATGACGTGCGCCAACACCCAGCGAAAAGGGACATACATCTGTCATGACGATATCCTGCATCTCCTTATCACGAAGTTTGATGCCCGCATAAACGCCTATCCCAAGCGCAATGGCTTTTTCTGGATTGGGAGAAACATGAACTTGTCTACCAAACAAATCAGAAAGATAATTCTGTAAAACTTTTAGTTGTGCCGATCCTCCAACCAGCACAACATCGTCAACAACCGGCCTGCGGGAACAATTTTTTACAGCCTGATTGATAATTTTTTTGATTCTCTTCAATAAATCATCACATATTTCCGCCATCAGCTGATTGGTCAGTATCAAACGATACTCTTTGTTTTGCGCAAACAATACCATTGTCGCAATGTCATTTGATGATAATGTTATTTTGGCATTCTCAGCTTGTTTATATAGTATCGCTTTTTCTTCATCACTCAAATTATCAAGAGAGATGTTATTCTGCCTGCAAAAAACATGGCGATTTCATTGTCAACATCATTTCCGCCCAAATGATTATCGCCAGCTATGCCGATAATCTCTACAATATTTTCAAAACATTCTACAATGCTTACGTTCAAAGTTCCCCCACCAAAATCAATGACTATAATACAGCCATCTTTCTTTCCATACGTCATTTTATAATAAAGAGCGGCAGCAGAAGGCTCATTGATCAGTCTTTCTACATGAACGCCTGCCATTTCTGCGGCAAGCTTTGTGGCACATCTTTGGGAGTCATTGAAATACGCTGGCACACTAATAATTGCTTCTGTTACTGGTTCATTCAGAAAAGTTTCCGCATCGGAAACGATCTGTTTTATGACAAATGCAGAAAGCTCTTCCGGCAAAAAGTCTTGCTTTCCCAAACTATATACCTTGTTCGTACCCATAAATGTTTTAAAAGATGACGCTGTATTTTCCGGGGATAAAATCAAGTTGCCTTTTGCGGCTTCCCCAACAACCAATCCTCTCTCTGTAAAACTTACAACACTTGGTGTCTGGTATTTCTTCAGCTGATTTGGGATTAAAATCATTTCACCTTTTTGATATACACAGGCAAGACTGTTCGTAGTGCCTAAATCAATGCCAATCAGAGCCATCATCTCTCCCCCTTTGATGTACATATATTTCAATTTCATGCACGCTTAATTTGGAAGTTGTATTACCATTGTATTTCTTTTTATTCTATCATACACAGAAAGGAACGAAAATAAAAATTCCTTATATAAATAAAAATCCCGAAAACTCCTGTATTCCAAGAGTTTTCGGGACTCAATAGCTTTATAATATTATTCCCACTCGATAGTTGCGGGTGGTTTGGAAGTGATATCGTACACAATACGATTTACATGTTTTACTTCATTTACGATTCTGACAGAGATACGATCCAATACATCATAAGGGATTCTTGCCCAGTCAGCTGTCATAAAGTCAGTTGTTGTTACACCACGCAGAGCGATAGTATAGTCATATGTTCTGAAGTCACCCATAACACCAACAGAGCGCACATCGGTAATTACCGCAAAGTACTGGTTGATGCTTCTGTCCAGACCTGCTTTTGCGATTTCTTCACGGAAGATTGCATCTGCTTCTCTCAGGATTTCCAGTTTATCTTCTGTTACTTCGCCGATAACACGGATACCCAGACCGGGGCCAGGGAAAGGCTGACGCCATACCAGATGTTCAGGCAGACCCAGTTCCAGACCCATCTGACGTACTTCGTCTTTGAACAGCAGGCGCAGGGGTTCGATCAGTTCTTCAAAATCTACAACGGAAGGCAGACCGCCTACGTTATGGTGAGATTTGATGACAGCAGAATCACCCAGACCGCTTTCGATTACGTCAGGATAAATTGTACCCTGTACCAGGAAATCTACCTTACCAATCTTCTTGGCTTCATCTTCAAACACACGGATGAATTCTTCACCAATGGTTTTTCTCTTTGTTTCGGGATCTGTAACGCCTTTCAGCTTGCTCAGGAAACGTTCCTGCGCATTTGCTCTTACGAAATGAGAATCGAACATGTTCGCAAATGCTGCTTCAACTTCGTCCCCTTCATTTTTACGCATCAGACCATGGTCAACAAATACGCATGTCAGCTGTTTGCCAATTGCTTTGGAAACCAGAGCAGCTACTACACTGGAGTCAACGCCGCCAGACAGTGCACACAGTGCTTTGCCGTCGCCAACCTGTTCTCTGATTTTCTGAATCTGGTCTTCGATATAGTTTGTCATTGTCCAGTCGCCGCTGCATCCGCAAACTTCATACAGGAAGTTATGGATCATGTTGGTACCCTTGGGTGTATGGTTTACTTCAGGGTGGAACTGTACACCATAGAAGCCTTTTTCAGGGCATTCGATAGCTGCTGCGGGACATGTTGCTGTTTTACCGATAATACGGAAGCCTTCAGGCAGTTCTGTAACGAAGTCTGTATGGCTCATCCAGCAGATTTCTTTTTCATCAATGCCTTTCATCAGTTTGCTTTCTGTATTGAAAGTAACTTCTGTCTTGCCGTATTCGCTCTTTTCATTGGCATTGCCTACTTTACCGCCCAGTGTATAAGCCATCAGCTGGCAGCCATAGCAGATGCCCAGCACAGGTACGCCCAGTTCGAAAATTGCAGGGTCGCAATGAGGGGATTTTTCGTCATAAACGCTGTTGGGGCCCCCTGTAAAGATAATCCCTTTGGGATTTTTTGCCTTGATTTC
>ULUX01038647.1_pt1 | contig 10408 bp, 9 predicted proteins | sample 1958961 | NCBI WGS metagenome assembly ULUX01 (sample SAMEA4835773, study PRJEB28245) | human gut metagenome | biome: gut microbiome; material: fecal sample | place: Denmark | collected 2008 | reverse complement strand
CATCCGGTTGTCAAGTACTTTTTTCGGCCTCCCGGGCTCGCCGTCCCCGTACTCTTTGCCCCGTCAGACGCTCGATTAGTATAGCAAATCCGGCGGAGCTTGTCAACACAAAATTTCCGCTTTTTCAAAGTTTTTTGCTATCCCCTCGCGTTGCTTTTCTTGGAAAGCTGTGATATGCTTTTTGTATCTTTTTCCCCATACCTTTTATTATTATATTGTCGCCGCAGCATCATCTTTTCCATTCGGAGGTAGCCCCATGCCCATACGAATCCCGGACTCCCTGCCCGCCACCAGCGTGCTGGAGAGCGAAAACATTTTTGTCATGACAGAACATCGGGCGCTGCATCAGGATATCCGTCCTTTGAATCTGCTGATCCTGAACCTGATGCCCACCAAGATCGTCACGGAGACTCAGATTCTGCGCAAACTGTCCAACACCCCTCTTCAGATCAATGTGCAGCTGCTCAAGACCAGCAGCCACACGGCCCAGAATACGGACAGCCAGCATCTGGACTCCTTTTATACCACCTTTGAAGCGGTGAGGGAAGAGCGGTACGACGGCATGATCATCACTGGCGCCCCGGTGGAAAACCTGGAATTTGAGGATGTAGATTACTGGGACGAACTATGCCAGATCATGCGATGGACTCGTTCTCATGTCCACTCCACCCTGCATATCTGCTGGGGTGCCCAAGCGGGGCTGTACTACCATTATGGGATTCCCAAACACACCCTGTCCAAAAAGCTCTTCGGCATCTACGAGCACGATATCATCCGCAAGCGCTCTCCCCTGTTCCGAGGTTTTGACGACAGGTTCTATGCCCCCCATTCCCGCTACACCGAGGTCACGCTGGAGGATGTGCTAGCCGTTCCTGAGCTGGAGCTGCTGGCCACCTCCCGGGAGGCTGGGGTCTTTGGCGTGAAGAGCACGGACAACCGCCGTTTCTTTATCTTTGCCCATCCGGAGTATGATTCCGACACTCTGGCCCTGGAATACTTCCGGGACGTGGCCAAGGGGCTGGATATCGCCGTGCCCGCCCACTACTTTCCCGAGGACAATCCCAGCCTGGAACCCATGGTCAACTGGCGCTCCGCTGGGCAGTTGCTGTACACCAACTGGCTAAACTACTACGTCTACCAGACAACACCTTATGATTTAAGGGAGATTTCCAATGAAGCCTGACTTTGAAACCATCAAAAACAGTCCGGAGATCCGCACCTATATCACCCAGGCCGACGCCTCCCTGCTGGCCCTGGGCTACACCGAACACTCCTTTGCCCACGTCACCCGGTGCGCCCAGGTGGCCGCAGACCTGCTTTCCAGACTAGGCTATGAGGAGCGCCAGGTAGAGCTGGCCCGCATCTCCGGCTATATGCACGACATCGGCAACGTGGTCAACCGGGTGGATCACGCCCAGAGCGGGGCGGTGATGGCCTTCCGCATCCTGGACAAGATGGGCATGGCCCCGGAGGACGTGGCGGTGGTGGTCACCGCCATCGGTAACCACGACGAGGGCACTGCCTACCCGGTGAACGCAGTGGCTGCCGCCTTGATCCTGGCTGACAAGTCCGATGTGCGCCGTAGCCGGGTGCGCAACCGGGCTACCATCCGCTTTGACATCCACGACCGGGTGAACTACGCCGTGGAGCGCTCCGATCTCAAGCTGGACACGGATGCGAAGACCCTCACCTTAGAGCTGACCATCGACACGGAAATCTCCTCCGTCATGGACTACTTCGAGATCTTTATGAACCGCATGATCCTGTGCCGGAAGGCTGCGGAGTATTTCGGGCTGGAGTTTCGAATGACCATCAACGGATCGGCGGTGCTGTAGCATGCTGCAGATCAGCAATCTCCGCCTGGAGGTGGAGGACGGGCCGGAGGTCCTGCGCCGGAAGGCGGCCAAGGCCCTGGGGATCCCCCTCGGCGAGCTTTTGGAACTGTCCCTCACCCGCCAGTCCATCGACGCCCGGAAGAAGCAGGACGTCCATCTGGTGTGCTCCGTCAAAGTGAAGGTCAAGGATGAGGGGGCTATCCTCCGCCGGGGGCCGAAACATATCGTTCCTCTGGAGGAACGCCCCTACATCCTGCCCCCGGTAGGGCGGGCCTTCCCCCACCCGCCGGTGGTAGTGGGGATGGGACCGGCCGGATTGTTCGCCGCTCTCACCCTGGCCCGGGCGGGGGTGCCCCCCCTCGTACTGGAACGGGGCCGGGATGTGGACCAGCGGGCCGCCGATGTAGAGCGGTTCTGGGACACCGGCCAGCTGTCCCCCACCTCCAACGTGCAGTTCGGAGAGGGGGGCGCGGGCACCTTCTCTGACGGCAAGCTCACCACCGGCACCCACGACCCCCGCATCCCCCACGTCTTTTCCACCTTTGTCTCCCACGGGGCGCCGGAGGATATCCTCTGGTCCCACAAGCCCCACATCGGTACTGACGTGCTGCGGCAGGTGGTCAAATCCATGCGGGGCGAGCTGCTGGAGCTGGGCGCGGACATCCGCTTCGGGCATCAGCTGTGGGCTCTGCACAGTAAGGGAGGCCAGCTGTCCGGCATTTCGGTCATGACCGAGGACGGCTCCTATGAGCTGCCCTGCAGCGCCCTGGTGCTGGCCCCCGGCCACTCCGCTCGGGACACCTTCCAAATGCTGCTGGATTTCGGCCTGCCCCTCCAGTCCAAAAGCTTCGCCCTGGGAGTACGCATTGAGCACAGCCAGGAGTTAGTCAGCCGGGCTCAGTTCGGGGATTTCTGGGACAGGCTGCCCGCCGCCGCCTACAAGCTGGCCTGTCACCTGCCCTCTGGCCGGTCCGCCTTCACCTTCTGCGTGTGCCCCGGCGGCCAGGTGGTAGCTGCCGCCAGCGGCGAACGTCAGGTGGTCACCAACGGCATGTCTCTCCGGGCCAGGAACGGGAGCAACATCAATGGAGGCTTCCTGGTGGGAGTGACCCCCGCCGACTTCGGCGGGGACGGCCCCCTGGCCGGGGCGCGCTTCCAGGAGCGATGGGAGCGGGCTGCCTGGGAACGGGGCGGCGTCAATTTTTTCGCCCCTGCCCAACGGGTGGAGGACTTCCTGGCCGGGCGGCCCTCCACAGGGCCGGGGATGGTGCTGCCCACCTACCGCCCAGGCGTCACCTGGGGCAGCTTAGAGGGCGTCCTCCCGGACTATGTGCTGGACACCCTGAAACAGGCCCTTCCCATCTTTGACCGGAAGCTCCGCGGCTTTGCCCACCCTGACGCTGTCCTCACCGGTGTGGAGACCCGCTCCTCCTCCCCGGTGCGCATTCTCCGGGACGACAGCCTCCAGTCCCCCGGTCTCCGGGGCCTGTATCCCTGCGGGGAGGGGGCGGGCTACGCCGGGGGCATCACCTCCGCCGCGGTGGACGGCATCAAGGTGGCAGAGGCGGTTCTCATCGCCCAGCTCTGACACCCTGTTCCTAATACGGCAAAGGCCCTCCGGCACACACGTTTGTGTGCCGGAGGGCCTTGAACTTTTATTATGCGGTTTCCTCGGCGAAGTTGCCGGTGTAGAGCTGGTAGTACTTGCCCTTCTTCTCGATGAGTTCATCGTGGGTGCCCCGCTCGATGATCCGCCCCTGCTCCATGACCATGATGCAGTCAGAGTTGCGTACGGTGGACAGCCGGTGGGCAATGACAAAGGTAGTCCGCCCGGTCATCAGCGCGTCCATGCCGTCCTGCACCAGCTTCTCGGTGCGGGTGTCGATGGAGGAGGTGGCCTCGTCCAGGATGAGCACCGGGGGGTCGGCCACCGCCGCCCGGGCGATGGCCAGCAGCTGCCGCTGGCCCTGGGACAGGTTGGCCCCGTCCCCGGCGAGCATGGTGTTGTAGCCGTCTGGCAGGCGGCGAATGAAGCCGTCCGCGTTGGCCAGCTGGGCCGCCGCCATGCACTCCTCGTCGCTGGCATCCAGGTTCCCGTAGCGGATGTTCTCCATCACCGTGCCGGTGAACAGGTGGGTATCCTGGAGCACGATACCCAGAGAACGACGGAGATCATCCTTCTTGATGTCGTTGATGCTGATGCCGTCGTACTGGATTTTACCGTCGGCGATGTCGTAAAAACGGTTGATCAGATTTGTGATGGTGGTCTTGCCCGCGCCGGTAGCCCCCACAAAAGCGATCTTCTGCCCCGGTTTGGCCCACAGGCTGATATCGTGGAGGACCAGCTTGTTCTCGTCATAGCCAAAGTCCACATGGTCGAAGGTCACTCCACCCCGCAGGCGGGTGAACCGCTGACCCTCCTCCGCCCGGGGGTTCTTCCATGCCCACACGTTGGTGCGGTGGTCGCTCTCGGAGTAGTGGCCCTGGGCGTCCTCCTTCACGTCCACCAGCTCCACAAAGCCCTCGTCCGTCTCCCGGGTCTGGTCCATCAGGTCGAAGACCCGCTGGGCACCGGCAGCGGCAGTGACCACAAAGTTCACCTGCTGGCTGACCTGGGTGATGGGGTTGGTGAAGCTTTTGTTCATGCCTACGAAGGCAACCACGGTGCCGATGGTGACTCCGGCCATGCCGTTGATGGCCAGGACGGCCCCCACGATGGCCACTACCGCATAGCTCAGCCAACCGATATTGGCGTTGATGGGTATGAGCAGGTTGGAGTAGCGGTTGGCCTTGTCCGCACTGTCCCGCAGAGCCCCGTTGACCTGGCGGAAATCCGCCTTGGCCGCCTCCTCGTGGCAGAAGACCTTGACCACCTTCTGGCCGTCCAGCATCTCCTCGATGAAGCCGTCCACCGCCCCCAGGTCCCGCTGCTGCTTGACGAAGTACTTTCCCGACAGCTTGGAGAAATTGGCCGTCACCACCAGCATGACCACGGCGGTGACGATGGAAATCACCGTCAGCGCCGGGCTGAGGATGAGCATGGTCACCAGGGTGGCCGTCATGGTGATCACCGAGTTGATGACCTGGGGGATGCTCTGGCTGATGAGCTGGCGCAGGGTGTCCACGTCGTTGGTGTACACCGACATGATGTCACCGTGGGCGTGGGTGTCAAAGTATTTGATGGGCAGGGACTCCATCCTGGAGAACAGGTCGTCCCGCAGCCGGCGCATGGTACCCTGGCCCACGGTGACCATGACGCGGTTGTAGGCGTAGGTGGCGATGATGCCCACCCCCATTACACAGGCCAGCTGAACCAGGTCCCGGGCCAGGCCGCTGAAATCGGTGGAACCGCTGGCCAGCATAGGCTCGATGTAGTCGTCCACCAGGGTCTGGGGGAAGGTGGCCCCCACTACGGTGGCGATGGCGTTGACCAGAATGCACAGGATGACAAGGGCAAAGGGGACCTTATAGTAGTGCAGCATATACCGGATGACCCGTCCCAGCACTCCGGTAGCCGCTCGCTTGGATGTCTTTGGATTCATGGCGTTCACCTCTCCTTTCACGCGGGCTGGTCGAAGTCGCCGCCGCCCTTGACCTGGGACTCATAGATCTCCTGGTAAATGGCGTTGGTCTTGAGCAGGTTCTCATGGGTGTCAAAGGCGTCCACCCGGCCGTCGTCCAGCACCAGGATGCGGTCGGCGTCCTCCACGCTGGAGATCCGCTGCGCAATGATGATCTTGGTGGTGCCGGGGATCTCCCGGGCAAAAGCTGCCCGGATCTTCGCGTCAGTGGCGGTGTCCACCGCGGAGGTGGAGTCGTCCAGAATGAGCACCTTGGGCTTCTTCAGCAGGGCCCGGGCGATGCACAGCCGCTGCTTCTGCCCGCCGGACACGTTGGCGCCTCCCCGTTCGATGCGGGTGTGGTATCCGTCGGGCATTCGGTCGATGAACTCGTCGGCGCAGGCCGCCCGGCAGGCCTCCACGCACTCCTCCTCGGTGGCGTCCGGGTTGCCCCAGCGCAGGTTGTCCAGGATGGTGCCGGAGAACAGGGTGTTCTTCTGGAGCACCACGGACACCTGGTTGCGCAGGGCCTCCATGTCGTACTCCCGCACGTCCCGGCCACCCACCTCTACCGAGCCGCTGTCCACGTCGTACAGTCGGCAGATCAGGTTGACCAGGCTGCTCTTGCCCGATCCGGTGCCGCCGATGACGCCGATAGTCTCCCCCGACCTGATGTGCAGGTCGATGCCGCTCAGGGCATTCTTGCCGCTGCCGTGCTTATAGGAGAAGTTCACGTGGTTGAAGTCGATGCTTCCGTTCTCCACCGTCTCCACGGGGTCGGCGGGATTCTTCAGGTCCGGGGTCTCACTGAGCACCTCGTCAATCCGCCGGATACTGGCCAGGGACATCGTGATCATCACCACCACCATGGAGAGCATCATCAGGCTCATGAGCAAGGACATGATGTAGCTGAACAGGCTGGTAAGGTTGCCGGTGGTCAGCGTCCCACCCACCACGAACTGGGCCCCCAGCCAGGACACCATGATGATGCAGAAGTAGATGGCGACCATCATGGCGGGGTTGTTGAAAGCCAGCAGTCCCTCCGCCTTGACGAACAGCTTGTAGAGATTGGCGGAGGCCTTCGCGAACTTGTTGTTCTCATAGTCCTCCCGGACGAAGGCTTTTACCACCCGGATGGCGGACACGTTTTCCTGGACGCTGGCGTTCAGGTCGTCATACTTCTTGAACACTCGGTCGAAAATGCGCATGGTAGCAACCATGATGGCTCCGAGAACCACCAGCAGGAAGACCACCGCGATCAGGAAGGTCAGGGACAGCGTGGGGCTGATGTAGATACACATGGCGTAGCTGAAAATTAGGTTCAAAGGAGCCCGCACTGCCACGCGGATGATCATCATAAACGCATTCTGCACGTTGGTGACATCCGTGGTCATCCGGGTCACCAGACCGGGCACGCTGAACTTGTCGATGTTAGAAAAGGAAAAGGTCTGAATGTTATTGTAAATGGCCTCTCTCAGGTTGGCCGACAGCCCGGATGCCGCGCTGGCGGCAAACTTGCCCGCCAGCGCGCCGAAGGCCAGGCTGAGAAAGGCCATGGCCACCATCAGGATACCGTAGCGGTACACGGCGGGAAGGTTGCTGGCCTCCAGCCCCTCGTCGATGATCAGGGCGGTGATCAGCGGCAGCAGGATCTCCATGACCACCTCCAGCGCCGTCAGACCAATACACAGAAAGGTATCTCGCTTGTATGTTCCTAGTTGATGCAGTACATGTCTCACAGTGCGTCTTCCTCCTTGCTGTTCTCCATGGTGCTGTGCTGGGACCCTCCAGCCTGGTTCAGATTCCACAGCATTCTTTGCTGGAACCGCTTCAGCTGCACCAGCTCCACTTCTGAAAAGCCCTGATAGAGCTGATCGCAGGACTCTCGAAACGCCTGGTCTAAAAAGGCCTTCACCTGTCTGCCCTTTTCCGTAACAAACAACAGCTTTCGCCGATCATCCTGGGCGCAGGGTTCCACCCGGACATATCCCTTTTCCCGCAGGCGTTTGAGAATGGCGGACAGAGCCGCTTTGGAATACCCGAAGACATCGTGGATCTGAGTCAGAGATGTCCCTGTATCGGAATGTTGCAAAATATATAGCAGCATGCGTCCCTGGGCTCCCGTCAACTCCCGGCGGGCCATCACCCGGTTGGCTTGCAGCTCCAGCTGAATACCGATCTGCCGGTTAGCCGAAGCCAGATCTGTTCTGTCCAGCGGCACTTTCCCTCACCTCTTTCCAATTGGTTAGGGCCGGAACTGTTCCAGTCCTTACTTTATATAGCACAACCGCGCTTGCATGTGAAATTCAAATATGTTATGATCAATAAAGACATTTTATTGTATCTCCGCATTGTATAAGAGGGCCGTAGTGCAAAGGGGGAAACTTTGTTTGAATACCACACAGTTGGAATGCTTCATCGCCGTGGCCAATTTCCTGAACTTTTCCCGGGCGGCGGAACATCTGCGCATCACCCAGCCGGCGGTGAGCCATCAGATCAACGCGCTGGAGGATGAGCTGGGGACCAGACTGTTCCACCGCACCAGCAAAAGCGTACAGTTGACCCAGGCGGGGCATCTGTTCCTGCAGTATGCCGGCGAGATTCTCAAACTCACCGGCCTGTCCAAGGCCAGGATCCAGGAGAGCCAGGCCACCCTTCCCCAGCGCTTTGGCATCGGATGCCACAACTATACGGAGCTGTATTACCTGGGCTCCGTGCTAGAGTCCTTTCGGCGGGAACTGCCGCAGGTTATTCCCATTCTGCGCATGATCCCCTTCGCCTCTCTGGACCGTCTTTTGGAGGAGGATGACATCCAGGTCCTGCTCACCCTGCGGGAGATCGCGCCTGTGAAGGCAGCCTATCATGAACTGACCCGCTGCTCCATTGTCTGCGTGTGCGGGGAGGGGCATCCCCTGGCCGCTGCGTCCCAGCTTACCCTTCCGCAGCTGGCGGAGGGCGGAAAAATCATCGTCTGTCCGCCGCCGGTCTATCCTCCCTCCCTGCTGTCGGTCCAGCACCAGGCCGTCGCCGGACGCGGTCCTGACCAGATGCTGTTCTGCGACAACCTGGACGTCGCCTCCGCCCTGATCCGGTCGGGCTACGCTTTTGCCATCATGGCCGACCTGCCGGGAGGCAGGCTGCCCGGCCTGCGGTATATCCCTCTGCCGGAGTTTGGAGCGTTATCCTACGGAGCAGCCTATCTCTCCGGCAAGAAATCCCCCACTCTGAAATGTTTCCTGGCTACCGCGCAATCCCTTATTCTGGAGCAACCTGCCTAGCGCTTCCTTTGAAGGCCCATCGCGGAACGCACCTTACAAAACGCGCCGCTTTTAAAAAATCTCGGGATTATATACGAAAGCTGCGGAACTCTGCCCAAGCAGCAGATTCCGCAGCTTTTCCCCTGGTCCCTGATGAATCCAGCGCATGGCTGGCCGTTTCCTAACCGCGCAAAGTCCTCCGGCATCTGCCGGAGGACTTTGCGCTACAGCGATCTGACTTTCGGGATGCGGCTGCCACCCACTCTACAAAATTGTGTGTGACCACAACCCCAGCTTCTAGTTTAGGTGTTTTCGAAGCCCGGCTTCCGGCATTTCACGCCCATCAAATCCTCATAGACGCGCACCAGAGCCCCCTTGTACTTATCACCATACCCCTTCAGCATAGACATCTTATAGATGGAATTCATCGCATCCAGAACCGGAACAGGAAGTCCCTTCAGAGATGTAATTTCCACACAGCTTACGATATCTTTGTATGCGTCGTTGATCGTGAAACCATAATCGAAGTTTCCTTCCAGAATCTGAGGAATGAAGAATTTGGACGCGCCGCTCTGAGCTGTCCCAGTGTTGATCACCTTTCCGATCTGCTCCGGTTCCAGCCCAAGCTTAACGGCCACAGTCATCATTTCGCAGAAGGCCACCACATTGATGTCATAGATGCAGTTGTTGATCATTTTCGTCATCTGTCCGCTTCCGCTGGGGCCCATGTAGTAGATGTCGCTTCCCATCATGTCTAAATAGGGCTTCACCTTTTCGAAATTTTCCTTTGTTCCGCCGCACATGATGGTCAGTGTGCCGTCCTCCGCCTTGGACTGGCGGCCGGAGACGGGCGCGTCCACAAATCCGATCCCCTTTGCTTTCAGTTCCTCTGCCATTTTTAATGTGGGCAGATATGCAATGGTGCTGCAGTCCACCAGCAGTTGCCCCGGTTGCATGTGAACGGCTAGGCCATCCTCTCCAAGGACAACCTGCTCCACAATCTTGGTCCCCGGCAGGCACAGGAAAATGATATCCGCATCCCACAGTTCCTTGACCTGGGTAGTGGCATGGATGCCCCGCGCCTCAAAGTCCGGGAACATGGCGTCGCTGATGTCGTTCACCACATACTCACAGCCACACTTACTCAGATTTAACGCCATACCCTTTCCCATTTGACCAAGACCCATAAACCCGATTTTCATAACCTCGCTAGCTCCTTTCATTCTATTCTTATTCTAAATGTTCGCTTTTCGCTTCGCTTCTATCGGCCTTTTCCAGCTTGTCAAACAGTGCGGCAGCCGGCAAAACCGCTGAGACTCCACAGATCATCAGCGCAATACGCAGTGCCTCTCCCACCTCTTCTATGGAGGCGCCCTCCTTGATGGCTAGGTTCCCGTGAACTGTAATTGTGGTCTCCACGCCTCTGGCGCAACCCAGAATCATGATCATCAGTTCCCGATATTTCTTGGGTATCACCTGCTCTCCGCGGTTGCACGCCACGTACACATTCTTAAACGCCGCTAAAAGCTGTGGATCATTTGCCAGCTGGAAGTAAAACTCAGGTAACGCGCTCCCTCTGATCCGATGCATCTCATCCAGCTGTTCCCACGCTCTTTCTATCTGGATTGGGTCTGTCTGTTTCACGGCAATCCTCCTTTCCTGCATAAGATAGCGTCTTTCGCCGTCTTGCGGCAGTTTTCCTCTGTACCAGTCCAGCGTCACTTTTGATTTTTACCGCCCAGCTTATTGAGCAGGA
>ULUX01032909.1_pt1 | contig 10458 bp, 8 predicted proteins | sample 1958961 | NCBI WGS metagenome assembly ULUX01 (sample SAMEA4835773, study PRJEB28245) | human gut metagenome | biome: gut microbiome; material: fecal sample | place: Denmark | collected 2008 | reverse complement strand
CATCCACTTTCCCCAGCTGGTGTCCGCCATCAGCACGGAGGTGACGGCCCTGCTGCTGCGGCGGCAGTACCGCCGCCAGCTGGAGGCGGAGCGGCAGCGGACCCGGGGCCAGTATGCCCAGCTCTCGGAGCTGGTGGCCCAGGCCATGGCCGCCCCGGACCAGCAGGCGGAGGAGGGGAACACCCTGGCCTGGGATGTGGCCATGGGTTCCACCCCCAAGGAGGGCCAAAGGGTCTGCGGCGACAGTGTCACCTACTTCAAGTCCGACGGCAATACCCTGTGCCTGCTCCTCTCCGACGGTATGGGCAGCGGCCGGGAGGCCCGGCGGGAGAGTCAGCTGACATTGCGGCTGACAGAGCAGTTCCTCCGCTCCGGCATCGAGGCGGGGGCGGCCCTCAGGACTATCAACGCCGCGCTGAACATCCGCAGCGACGAGCAGGGCAGTTTCACCACCATCGACCTTCTCACCGTAGATCTCACCGACTACCAGGCGGCCCTCTACAAGTACGGCGCCGCCCCCACCTACATCAAGCGCCAGGGCACCGTCCGCCGCATCACCGGCAGCGCCCTGCCTGCCGGGCTCCAGGACGCTGCCTCCCCCACCCCGGAGACCCGCTTCCCTCTGGAGGAAAATACCTTCGTCCTCATGGTCAGCGACGGCGTAGCCGACAGCAGTGACGACAAATGGCTTCAGGATCTGCTGGCAGGCTGGCAGGGAGACGATCCCAATGTACTGGTGTCCCTGGTGCTGCGGGAGTGCCGTCAGCGCCGCCATGGGGATGACGACTGCAGCGCCCTGTGCCTGTGTCTGCCGCCTCAGAATCGGGGAAAACGACAGGCCAGGGCCGTATAAACCGCCCTCTGCCGGGAAACAATGGGAAAGGAAACTCGTATTTTTCCGGACAGAAAGGAGCGGTGCCCCTTGGTGAAAGGTATCTCCCGCCGCGTGATCGTTGTAGACTCCCCCGACCCTAAGCTTTTTGAACAGGCCATTTTCATCATCCGAAATGACGCCCTCACCAAGGAGGGCGTGACGCCCCAGCAGGTCCTTGGCGAGGCCTGCCGCATTGCCCGGGGATATGCCGCAGGGCAGATGGTCCGTCCGCCTCTGTGGCGGCGGATCCCCCGCTGGTGCTACTTTGCCGCCGCGGCCCTGGCGGCGGTGGCAGTGTGGCTGGTATTCACCTTCCTGCTGTGAGCAAAGGAGGGGCTTTTCATGAGAAAAGTCCCTCCTTTGCTGCTTCACAGGCAAAAAAGTCCCGGTTTTCCCCTTGACAACGATGGGAAAAACCGATACCATCACAGAGCGCGGAGCTTTTCTCCGCACAGTATGGATACGAAAGACAGGCAGCGGCACACACCCCTCCCCCTGGAGGCTGGTGTGGGCCTTTTCCTGCGTTCTTTTATGTTTTTCAGATGGGAAAGGAGGCGGCTATGGAGCTGCTGCTGAAAAAACTGCTGGAGATCCCTGAGGCGGCGTCTCTGGCGCAGGCCGTGGAACAGGGCGGTTGTCCCGCCGCGGTGACGGGACTCTCCTCTGTCCACAAGGCCCAGATCGCCGCGGCCCTGGCCCATGCCGGTGACCGGCCCCTGGTGGTAGTCTGTGCTGATGAGACGGAGGCAGGGCGCCTGGCCGGGGACCTGGAGACGCTGCTGGGGGTCCCAGCTCTGCGGCTCTACGCCCGGGAGCTGTTTGTCCGCTCCGGGGCCGTGGCCTCCCGCCAGTGGGAGATGGCCCGGATCGGCGCCCTCTATGAGATGGCCCAGGGCCAGGGACGGCTTCTGGTGTGTACCGCCGAGGGCCTCCTCCAAAAGACGGCCCCTGCCCAGCGGCTTCTGGACAGCGCCATTACCCTGGAGCTGGGCGGACGCTGGGACCTCAGCGACCTGACCCTCCGGCTGGCATCGGCGGGATACAGCCGCTGTGATCAGGTGGAGGGTGTGGGCCAGTTTGCCCTTCGCGGCGGTATCCTGGATGTGTACTCCCCCTTGATGGAGGAGCCGCTGCGCTGTGAGTTCTTTGACGACGAGATCGACTCCCTGGGCTCCTTCGACACCACCACCCAGCGCCGGACAAAGAATCTGCCCTCTGCCCTGCTGCTGCCGGCTACAGAGCTGCTGCCGGATACAGAGCCCGTTTCCGCCTTCGGCTGTCTCCCTTCCCACACCCTCATCTGCCTGTGTGAGACGGGACGGATCACCGAGCGGGTGAAAGGGGTCCTGTTCCAGGCCAAGGAGGACACGGAGTCCCTTTTGGGGGCCGGGGAGCCCAATGGGGATTTGCTCCGTCTGCTTCTCAGCCAGAGCGAGTGGCTCAGCGAGCTGGAGCGGTTCCCGGTGTGCATGATGGAGGCTCTGCCCACCTCCCGCTACCCCCTGAATCCCCGGACCCTCCTCACCATCAACGCCAAGCAGCTGAGCGCCTACGGCGGCAGTCTGGACGCCGCTGCCGGGGACCTGGAGCACTACCGCTCCGCGGGCTTTGGCGCCCTGCTGCTGTGCGGCAACGCCGCCCGGGCCCGGAACCTCCAGCGGATGCTCCAGGAACGGGACCTTCCCGCCGCCCTGGACTTTGAAGGGGAGTCCCTGCCCGGACCGGGAGAGATCCGGCTGGCCGTGGGGGCCCTCTCCGCCGGTGCGGAGTACCCTCAGCTGAGTCTGGCGATTCTTACGGAAGGGCAGCTCACCGCCGCCTTCGACCGGAAAACCACCGCCAAGCGGCCAGCGAAAAAGGATAACCGGCAGAAGCTCCTCAGCTATACCGACCTCACCCCTGGGGATCTGGTGGTCCACGCCCACCACGGTATCGGCCGTTTCGAGGGCATGCGGAAGATGCCGGTGGACGGTGTGGAGAAGGACTACATCAAGATCGCTTACGCCGGCGGCGACAGCCTGTACGTTCCCGCCACCCAGCTGGACCTGGTGTCCAAGTACATCGGCGGCGGCGGTCAGGACGAGAGCCGCCCCATGAAGCTCAACAAGCTGGGCGGCACTGACTGGACCAAGCAGAAAGCCCGGGCCAAGGCCGCCGCCAAGGACCTGGCCAAGGGCCTCATTGCCCTGTACGCCGAGCGCCAGCGCCGTCCCGGCTTTGCTTTCTCCCCCGACTCCCCCTGGCAGCGGGAATTTGAGGAGGCCTTCGACTACGCGGAGACCGACGACCAGCTGCGGTGCATCGAGGAGATCAAGAAGGACATGGAGCGGCCGGTGCCCATGGACCGGCTCCTCTGCGGTGACGTGGGCTACGGCAAGACGGAGGTGGCCCTCCGTGCGGTGATGAAGTGTGTGCTGGACGGCAAGCAGGCCGCCATCCTGGTGCCCACCACCGTTCTGGCCCAGCAGCACTTCAATACCGCTGTCAACCGCTTCCGCAGCTTCCCTGTGGAGATCCGGGTCCTATCCCGGTTCCAGACCCCCGGCCAGGCCCGGCAGATCCTCTCGGACCTCCGGACCGGGCGGGTGGACCTCCTCATCGGCACCCATAAGCTCCTCCAGAAGGATATCCAGTTCAAGGACCTGGGCCTTCTCATTGTGGATGAGGAGCAGCGCTTCGGTGTCAGCCATAAGGAGAAGCTCAAGGAGATGGCCCGGCAGGTGGATGTGCTCACCCTCTCCGCCACCCCCATCCCCCGGACCCTCAACATGGCCCTCAGCGGTATCCGGGATATGTCCACCCTGGAGGAGCCGCCTCACAACCGACAGCCGGTGCAGACCTATGTGGTGGAACACGACTGGGGCATGATTGCCGACGCCATGCGCCGGGAGATCGACCGGGGGGGCCAGGTGTACTACCTCCACAACCGGGTGGAGACCATCGACCTCACCGCCTCCCGTATCCGCAAGCTCCTGGGGGAGGAGGTAAAGGTGGTGGTGGGCCACGGCAAGATGAGCGAGCAGCAGCTCACCTCCGTCATGGAGCAGATGGTGGAGGGGGAGGCCCAGGTACTGGTGTGTACCACCATTATCGAAACCGGCATCGACATTGCCAACGTCAACACCCTCGTCATCGAGGATGCGGACAGGATGGGCCTCAGCCAGCTCCATCAGCTCCGGGGCCGTATCGGCCGCAGTTCCCGCCGGGCTTACGCCTATATGACCTACCGCCCCGGCAAGATCCTCACCGAGATCGCCTCCAAGCGCCTCACTGCCATCAAGGAGTATGTGGAGTTTGGCTCCGGCTTCAAGATCGCCATGCGGGATCTGGAGATCCGGGGGGCGGGGAACCTGCTGGGCCCGGAGCAGTCGGGGTATATGATGAGCGTGGGCTACGACATGTATCTGCAGCTGCTGGAGGACGCGGTGCTGGAGGAACAGGGCGGGAAGAAGCCGGTGGTCACCGAGTGTGCCGCGGATCTCACCGTCAATGCCAACATCCCCGACCGGTATGTGCCCTCCGCCGAGCAGCGGATGGATCTCTATCGCCGGATTGCCGCCATTCGGTCCCAGGAGGACGCCGCCGACCTCATCGACGAGATGATGGACCGCTACGGCGATCCCCCCAAGTCGGTGTATACGCTGCTGGATGTGGCCCTGCTTCGCTCCGCTGCCGCCAAGGCCGGTATCTCCGATATCGCCCAGCGGGGTGATAAGCTCCGCTTCCTCATCACCGACTTCGCGGTGGAGGCTATCGCCAAGGTGTGCGCCATGCCCAAATATCGCCAGCGGCTCCATCTGGCCGCCGGGGAAAAGCCGTCCCTTACCCTTACCCTCCGGCCCAAGGAGCCGGTGCTGGAGACAGCCCTCACCCTGGTGGAGGACCTGTCCCTGGCGGCGGGAGAAAAGAAACGGGAAAATTCCCGGCCTGAGGAAAAAACTACTTGACAGGAAGCCTTTTCCTGCCTTATTATAAACTATTGCAAGAGGGAGTAGTCAGCGCCTGTGAGCGCGGCAGAGAGCGTCAAGACGGCCACGTGGCCCGCTTCCGCCTGAAATGACAAGACTTTTGCGGCACATACGATACCGTGTGCCGCAAAAGTCTTTTTTTGTCTGCTCCTTGAAAAAAACGGCCCGGGTATGCGGGTCCAAACTAAGGAGGTCTTTTTTCCATGCAGCTGTTTTACGACCTGTTTGCCAACGTCCTCAACTTCACCTGGCAGGAGGCGGTGATGATCCTCATTGGCTGCCTTCTGGTCTACCTGGCGGTGAAGCGGGAGATGGAGCCGTCCCTGCTGCTGCCCATGGGGTTCGGTGCCATTCTGGTGAACCTGCCCTTCGTGAACACCGAGGCGATTGAGACGCTGTTCAATGCAGGTATCGCCAGTGAGCTCTTTCCCCTGCTCCTCTTCATCGGCATCGGCGCTATGATCGATTTCGGCCCGCTGCTGTCCAACCCCAAGATGTTCCTCTTCGGCGCGGCGGCCCAGTTCGGTATCTTCTTCACCCTGGTGGTGGCCGTATTCCTGGGCTTTGACCTGAAGGACGCCGCCTCCACCGCCATCATCGCTGCTGCTGACGGCCCCACTTCCATCTATGTGGCCAACTACTTTGACAGTATCTATCAGGGCGCGATCATGGTGGCTGCCTACTCCTATATGGCTCTGGTGCCCATCATCCAGCCCCCCATCATCAAGGCCATCACCACCAAGAAAGAGCGGATGATCCGCATGGAGTACACTCCCGGCAACGTCTCCAAGACCACCCGCATCCTCTTCCCCATCTTTGTTACCATCATTGCCGGTACTGTGGCGCCTAAGAGCGCGGAGCTCATCGGCTTCCTGATGTTCGGTAACCTGATCCGCGAGTGCGGCGTGCTGGACAGCCTCAGCCAGAGCGCTCAGCACGAGCTGGCCAATCTCATCACCCTGCTGCTGGGCCTGAGCGTCTCCTTCCGGATGCAGGCCGAGGCCTTCCTCACCTGGCAGACGCTGCTGATCCTGGCCCTGGGCCTGGTAGGCTTTGTGTTCGACACCGTGGGCGGTGTGTTCTTTGCCAAGTTCCTCAACCTGTTCTCCAAGAAGAAGGTCAACCCCATGATCGGCGCGGCGGGTATCTCCGCCTTCCCCATGGCTTCCCGTATGGTCCACAAGATGGGCCGGGACGAGGACCCCTACAACTTCCTGCTCATGCATGCCGCCGGCGCCAATGTCAGCGGCCAGATCGCCTCGGTGATCGCCGGCGGTCTCATCATCACCCTGGTGGAAAACCTGCTGTAAGGAGGCAAGCATATGTTTAACTTTGATCCGAATCTGGTTCTGGCCTGCCTTGGCATCATGGTCAAGGGCATGGTGGGTATCTTCATTGTGATCCTGGTGATCTGGGCCCTGGTGGCCATCCTTAACCGAGTAACAGGCTCCAAGAAATAAAAGCGAAAGCTGCTGTATAACGGCCCGCCTGGATTGTTCCAGGCGGGCCGTTTTTCGCTCTGTATGGGAGAAGAGTCAAGAAAGGGCGATAGCGGTGCGGTGTGGCATCTGGGGCAAAAAAGGGCCTCCGCCATCAGGCGGAGGCCCGGATCATATGGACTTACTTGTTTTACAGGTTGATGTTGCCCAGGATGTACTTGAGGATGAACAGGATGGAGATGATGTACACCAGGACGGGAACTTCCTTGGCCTTGCCGCGGGCCACTTTGATGATGGAGTAGCTGATGAAGCCGAAGCCGATACCATCGGAGATGGAATAGGCAAAGGGCATCATGGCGATAATGAGGAATGCGGGGCAGGCCTCCTCGAAGTCGTTCCAGTTAACGCCGGTAGCGCCCTTGAGCATCAACACACCAACAATGATCAGGGCGGGGGCGGTAGCCGCAGAGGGGACCACGTGGGCCACAGGAGCGGCGAAGCAGCTCAGGAGGAACAGAACAGACACCACCAGGGAGGAGAAGCCGGTCCGGGCGCCTTCGGCGATACCGGTGGAGGACTCCACGAAGGTGGTAACGGTGGAGGTACCGATGACAGCGCCGACGCAGGTAGCGATAGCGTCAGCGATCAGGGCGCGGTCGCCGCCGGGCAGGTTGCCGTTCTTGTCGGTCATACCGGCGTTGGTGGCGGTACCAATGAGGGTACCAACGGTATCAAAGCAGTCCACCAAGGCAAAGCTGATAACGGCAGTGACCAGAGCCACGATGCCGCCGTCCACAGCAGTAAGGCCGGTGAAGCTCAGTTTGCCGAAGGTCTCGCCGAGAACGGAGAAGCTGAAGACCTGGGGGGTGTAGACCGTCTGGCCCATGGGGATACCGATGATGGTGGTGATGATGATGCCGATGAAGATGGCGCCCTTGACCTTGTAGGCCAGGAGGATGGCGGTGATCAGCAGGCCGATGATAGCCAGGATACCAGCGCTGTTCATGACCTTCAGGCCGTCCTCACCGGTGAGGGAGAACTGCAGAGCCGGCACGCCGCCGCCAAAGCCCACCAGACCAACGTTCAGCAGGCCGATGAAAGCAATGAACAGGCCGATACCGGCAGAGATGGCGTTCTTGAGGAAGCCGGGGATGGAGGCAATGATCTTGCTGCGCAGGGGGCTCACCGCCACGATGAAGAACAGGATACCACTGAGCAGCACGATGGCCAGACCCTGCTGCCAGGTGTAGCCCATGCCGAAGCAGATGGTGTAGGTGAAGAAGGCGTTGAGGCCCATGCCGGGGGCCTGCGCAAAGGGGACGTTGGCCATTAGACCGGTAAGTGCGGTGCCGATGGCGGCAGAGATGCAGGTGGCCAGCAGGACTGCGTTGTAATCCATACCTGTCTGGCTCAGCAGGCCGGGGTTGACGAAGATGATGTAGGCCATGGCAAAGAACGTGGTAATGCCGCCTACGATCTCTGCCCGGTAGCTGCTGCCGCGTTCAGAGATCTTGAAGAACTTATCCATATTTTCTCCTCCTTTTACAGCGTTGCGGGGCGGAATACGCCCCTGTGTGATAGTCACATTTTACACGAACCGGGACAAAAAGAAAACCCCTATTCATGCATTCCTACCAGAATTTGTACAACATAACGGTTTTGTATCACACATATTGTCTAAAATTCTCCTTTTTGCGGCGGCAAATGAAAAATTCCTTTCCCAGTGACCGATAATGTGGTATTCTATGGGCAGATAAGGACAGGCCTGCCGGGAAGGCGGGAAAGGGATAGGAGGAAACATATGTCAACGAGTATCGATACCTCCGCCATCGAGGAGGTCATGCAGAAAAGCTGGGGGAAGATGACCCTGCAGCAGCTGCTCACGTCGCTGCTGATTCTGATCGTGTGCCTGATTGCGGTAAAGCTGATCATGGCCCTGCTGCGCCGCCTGACAGGAAAATCGAAGATGGATGATCGGGTGCGCCGGTATATTTTAGGCGGGATCAAGGCCATGCTGTATGTGGTGACGATCCTCATTGTGGCCCAGAGCCTGGGCATCCCCGTAACATCGCTGATTGCGTTGGTGAGTGTATTCGGCCTGGCGGTCTCCCTGGCCATCCAGGATGTACTCAGCAATGTGGCCGGCGGTATGGTGATCCTGTTTTCCAAACCCTTTGCCATTGGAGACTATATTGCTACCACAGATGGCGAAGGCGATGTGGTGGAGATCAGCCTCACCCACACTAAGCTGGATACCTATGGAGGCCAGCGGGTGATGCTGCCCAACAAGGCCGTGGTAGCCGGAAAGATCATCAACTATTCCGCCCGGGGTATCCGCCGGATCGACCACGCCATTACGGCTTCCTATGACGACAGCACCGAGGCGGTCCGTGCCGCCTGCCTGCGGGCGGTGGAGCATACGCCGAATGTGCTGGCAGATCCTGCCCCGGCAGTGGTGGTTACCGCCTATAAGGAGAGCGCTGTGGAATACCATGTGCGCTTCTGGACAGATATTGCCCACTTCTGGGATGCCTACAGCTTTTCCCTGGAGGAGATCCGCCGCTGCTTTGCGGAGGACGGCGTCACCATGACCTATAACCATCTGAATGTCCATATCCTGGACAAAACAACAGAAAAGTGAGAAATAAATTTTTATGCTGGAATTTAAACCGATTCAAGTAAAAAGCGTCCCTCGTCTGCGTAAGTATTACAGTAAGTGTGACTATCGCCTGTGTGAATACTCTGTGGGCGTCAAGCTCATGTGGCGGCCCCACTGGCATCCTGCCTATGCGGAGAGCCACGGCTGCCTCATCGTCCTCAACCACAGCCATCATTTCGGCTATATGTTTGACTACCCCGTGCCGCTGCCTGGAGTGGGGGATGTGGATGCCGCTCTGGATGAGATCGACAACTGGTGCCGGGAGATGGGGGTGGCTCCGGCCTTCGGCGTGGTGCCGGAGGAGGAACGGGAGCATATGACGGAGCGCTACCCTTACACGGTGGTGGACAATGACCGCCTGTGGCAGGACTACCTCTATCGGGCGGAGGATCTGATGACCTTTGCCGGACGGCGGTACTCCGGCCAGCGCAACCACATCAACAAGTTCCGCAAGCTCTACCCCACTGCTGTCTATCGTCCCATTACCCGGGAGGACAATGAGAAGGTGGAGGCTTTCTGGGAGGAGTTCCATAAGGTATTCAATAAGGAGCAGGCTTTGGCCAAGATGGAGGTCTGCTCCGCCCGCAAGCTGATGCGCCAGGTGGGAAAGCCCTGGGTGAAAGCAGGAGCCATTGAGCTGGAGGGAAAGTTTATCGCCATATCCCTGGGGGAGATCTGCGGTAATACCTTGGTCTGCCATATTGAAAAGGGCCTGCCCCAGTATGAAGGCGTATATCCCACCATGGTGCAGTCTTTTGCCGCAGCCAACGCCCAGGGGCTGCAGTGGATCAACCGGGAGGATGACGCTGGGGACCGGGGTCTGCGTACCAGTAAGATGCAGTATCTTCCCACCCAGCTGGGAGCGAAGATCCGCATCCGTGTCCGCAATGAACTGATCTATCTGGACCAGATCCCCGAGCTGACCAGTGAGCGGCTGACCCTGAATGCTCTGACGGAAGCGGACAAGAAGGACTATAACCGCCTGTGCCTGGACGATGAGCGCAACCGCTGGTGGGGCTATGACTACCGTAAGGACCTGAAGGGGGAACTGACGGAGGACTACTTCCTGGACGTTGCCCGGCACGATTTCCAGAACAAGCTGGCAGTGAATTTTGCCATCCGGCTGGCGGGACGGTTCATCGGCGAGGCGGTGCTCTATAATTTTGACTATAAGGGTGCGGCGGAGCTGGGCTGCCGGATCTTCCCGGAATATGCCGGAAACGGCTACGGAGCGGAGGCGTTCCGGCGGGCAGCGGAATGGAGCCTCTACCAGCTGGGGCTGTATCGTCTGCAGGCCAAGTGCTATAAGGAAAATGAGGCGTCACGGAAAATGCTCTCCGCCTGTATGCGGCCTGCAGGAGAAGATGAGGTATTTTTTTACTTTGAAAAAGCCGTATAATTGCTTTTCGGAGGCGGTTTTCCGCCTCCGAAAAAATTTTCCGAAAATTTCAAAATTCTTATTGACAGAAGGCATGTGTTTTAGTATAATAACCCTTGCCGTTCGGCGAACGACAGCTT
>ULUX01082396.1_pt1 | contig 10708 bp, 8 predicted proteins | sample 1958961 | NCBI WGS metagenome assembly ULUX01 (sample SAMEA4835773, study PRJEB28245) | human gut metagenome | biome: gut microbiome; material: fecal sample | place: Denmark | collected 2008 | reverse complement strand
CTCTTTTTATTTCAAACAGGAAAATTTAAACAGGCTCTTACCTTGAATAAAAGGTTGTTTATTAAATTGCCATACATTCCAGTGTATTTTGGGATCTTCATTTAGTTCTGCTAAGTTATCTGCAAATAATGCTTCTTTGTGTCCCTCTCCGATGTTTTTGGATGTTCCCACTTTGTACCACGCATTAAACACAATACCGAACTTCAAAATAGTGTGTGCATAAAACTCGACCTCATCCTTTACAATCTCTTCAACCTCTGGTTCGTAGTCCATGAGATATTTGGTTTTAAATACACGTATGACACTACTATTCAAGCATTCAATGTCATTAGCTACGTATTGGAAAAACCGTTTGCATTCATTGTCTATTTCTGCACAGAACACATTTCCGATTCTTGTTACGATTCTTTTCTTTTTAATTGTTTCCATTTTTATTGTTCTTTGATAGCTATATAAGCTTTGTTCATCTCTTAGATAGAATCCGATTTATGTGATATGCGGATATTAAACCTTTGTCGCTATAAGCAAAGGCAAATTGGAGTACATGTCGTTTTCCGTTATGATTCAACCAGTTATCAGTGCAGTCATACACGATGTCCATATATTGTGAAAAGTCCTCTTTATTCAATATAGACATGTTTTTATGCCTGATCACAATATTCCGGTTTCTTATCTCCGGCAATCGGACAAATACATTTTTTAAATATTCCCAATCTGTTATTTGAAGAGATAGTAAACCAGACCATTGTTCCAATAACTCTTTGGCATATCCTCTGTTTGGAAAATCCATCATATCGGCGTGCTCCACTTCATAATGTTCTATATCATAACACCAGACGAATGGTCTGAGTCGCAACAAAGGCTCTATCCTTTTTTGTTCGTGCAGATTGAATACAAAAGTATAATGATGTTCAGGATCATCAATCCATTCACTTGTTACAATTTGGACCACATCAATGTAGTTTTCAAAATCTTGTTGTGGTAGACCCGACAAATCTTCGTGCAATAGAATGATATTCCTTTTGTTTATCATACCCTCATCTGGACTACGGAAACAATCTATCAGTGCATCCCAATTATCTTGGACATAATATGGATAATTTAATCCTGTAACAATGCAATTACATAGTTCCAGTCTGTTGGTAACTGGACCTATATGAATTATCTTCGCGTCTTTTTCATAAAGCTTTGAAGGGTTTAAAGTAAATATGATATCTTTCATGTAAAATTAATATTTCCAGTTTATAGGTATAAAAGTGTTATGATGATCTGGTGTAAACCATATACTACCATTATTTCCCATTATAATTCTTCTTGGTCCAGGGCGGTGAATATTAAGTTCCCGTGGTGGTGGACATATATATTCTGTATAGTTTATACCTGTTGGCAAATCATTATATTTATTCCAATAACGTTCATTGTCATGTCTAAAAGTATAAGTTTTACCTTCTCCTATTCTTTTAAGTTCCGGTCCTAAATCATGTATGGTTCCATCTGGTTCAGCAACAAAATAATGTGGATTTTCGTTGTTTACGTTACCTTGTATTTTTGAACTTTGTTGTGGTTCAGAATAATACTCAATGGATCTTTGGGAAGATGGTAATATATTAGGCTTTCCTTTCCCCGTCCAAAAGTTCTTTCCTTGGCTTGCAGCTATTCCACCGTTCACGACCCCTCCGATAACACCAGCTCCGATGGCACTCAAAACATATCCTTTCCAACCCATTTGGGGATCGCCGAAAGCTTGGGAATTTCCTACACTGAGGATGGAGCTTGACACTACACCGGAGAATGCACTTTCCACAAATCCACCTAAGAAGCCCGCACCCACCATTGGAGCGGCCACAAACCCTGCTGCCGCACCGAATCCCCCGGCTGCCGCACCTATTCCGAATGCAGAGACGGCATCACCAAAATCATCTATTTGTCCGTTAATGGCTTTCCAGCTAAGGTTGGCCGTTCCTCCAACTATCATGGCGATACCAATGATAAAGAGTGGGTTCTCTCCGTTTTCATCCACGTAGGCAAGCGGATTATTCATGCAATAGGCATATCGGTTAAATCCCTGCGAAAAATCAGGAATCTGCATATATGGGTCGGGCGAGAGGAAACGTCCGAGTATGGGGTCGTAAAGTCGGGCGTTCATGTCGACAAGTCCGAATACGTCCAAATATTCATGACTGCAGAACCCACGTGAAAATGTCGAAGCCGACAATGTGGCAGGTCGTACTTCCGGACTATATGAAATAGGGTTTCTCCGTATTCCCCAAGCATCGTGGTTTAGTTCTTTTATAAGGTAACCGTCGAAACGTACCACATGGGTAATGCTACCCAAATAATCGCGGATCAGGCTATAGTATTGTGTGAGAGGGCCTGTTTTTTCCAACATTACGGGTGCATCATAATAGTTTCCACCCACATATACTCTTTCTCTTGCCGGGCCGGAAGAAGACTCTTCCAGTTCATAACACCCCCCGAGATAATATTTCCGGAGATAGGAGCGTCCCTTGTCCTGTGTGACTGTCATTTTCACTTTGTCCAAGTTGCCATTGTAGACGAACTTCGCATCAAAAGCCCCTTCGTGTATGGAGTCAGGCCGCAAGGCTTTGGTATAGAATATTTCCTGCGTACCCATTCCGGACGTGAGGTTGCCTTCAGGGGCAATGCCTGTTACGGCATGAGGTTTTCCGGGCATTTCGTAAGTGTAGCTTCCTACATCCGATTTCTTTATGATATTCCCGTTGGGGGCATATTCCAAAACGGATGTTCCATCTCCTGTAAGACGGTTCATCCCGTCATAGTTGAAAGTTTCCGTCTTTCCCGACCTTTGGTCGGTACGTGTCCGAAGGTTTTGCCGGGAAGTGTCGAACGTATATGTGAAGTTTTGGTAAGTGAGCTGGTCAGTCTTCCCGGTCCGGTGCAGGGGATAACCGTATGCATCGTATTCGTAGAGTCTTGTGATGTTCCCTGTTTGTGCTCTAGTAGGCATTCCCATGTCGTTTTCATCCTCTATTTTAAGGACGGAGGTGCCATCATTAAGTTTTATTTCTGTCAGGTGTCCGTTCTGATACACGTAATTTTCAGTGGTCAACCTGCCGTTCTGCGAGGTGTAAGTGACGGAAGCCGTATTTCCATCTTTGTATGTATAATCTTTCAGCAGCCACTTTCCGTCCGGGGCATCCTCCCGGTATGATGCCAAACGCCCGAACTCATCATAGGTATAGGTGATGAATGTGTTGTTGAACCCCTTGATGGTGGCTATTTCACCATGTGGCGTATAAGTATATGCCACGTTGGGACTTCCCCATCCTATGTTGGTCAGCCGGTTGTATGAATCATAGAGCCTGTTGATATTTTCCTCTCGGGCGTTCTTTTCCCATGCGATGTCCCCGAAAACCTCATATCCATAAGTGCTTTCTCCGAATCCGGGGTCTGTCCTTTTACGGCATTTTCTCATGTCGTTGTATTCGAACTTGGTTTGGGTTCCATCCGGGGCTGTAATGGTCAGGGGTTGGCCGTCCGCATCCAGTTCGTAACGCGTGGTACCTCCCGGGTCGTCCACCCTGACAAGACGATCACGAAGGTCGTAAGTCCTTGTGGTTTCCACCCCGTCCTGCGTGGTGGTTATAGTGTATCCGTCATTGTCATCGCTGTAAGTGTACGTGGTGGTATGGCCGGGACGGTCCGTGACGGAAACCAACCGGTCGAAATCATCGTACGTGTAAACCGTATAATGGGAAGGGGAGGACTGTGTATAAGGCAGTGACTTGCGTGCAACACGTCCGTAAACGTCATATTCTATGTCAGTACTTCTCCATATTCCGTCAAAAGTCATTTCGCTTTGGCGAACCACCCGTCCTAATGCGTCATAGACGGTCTTCATGTCCGGTTTTCCCGTTTCCCGGATTATGATTGCATATACTCCTCCCGTAGCTTCATTGCACCATGCATATTCATTGGTCACGGTGGTGCCGTCTGCACGTTCCGTTTCGACTTGTCTTCCAAAGCCGTCATAGGTATAGGCTGTAGTATTTCCCCGGCTGTCGGTGTGCGACTTCAGCCTGCCGTCTGTCCCGTATGCGTACTTTTCCGTTGTCCCTATTTCTGAAGTATGCGAGGATATCCTCCCGTAATTGTCATATTCCCATGATTCGGAAATCCTTGCTTTACCGGTCCACTCCGTTACTGCTTTTATGAGATTTCCTTTTGTATCATATTGGTTGTCATAACGTGTCTCTCCTCCGAGGTAATCCCTTCGGACTGTGGGCATGTCATATTGCCACGAAGGAATGGTGGTTTTTTGTGACACGCTTTTTCCTCCGGCTGTGGTATTTGTGACGGTTTGTTCGTGGATGCGTCCGAAAAGGTATTCTTGTCCGGAAGGTATATAAGCCAGCATGTAGCACACGTCCATGCTGTCAGGTGACGTACCTCCTATCTTGTTTTCAGCCCATCCGGTGTAGACCGGTTTGAAAACAGTGTTCGTTTTTGTTTTATGTCCGTCCCAATATTCTATTTCTTCCGTGGAAGGGTATCCTAACTTGTGTCCATCATAATAATATAGATTGTCCGCGTTTTTTAAATAATCACTTTCATCCTTCATATATAGGTTGACTTCAACCATACGGTTAGGATGCTCCACGATTTCATATTCATAAAAGTTTTCGTAGGCCAAATCATATGCCTCATGGGTCAGTATCCCATACCTTTCAGGGTCAAAGTCACGGATAAGTTCCTTTCCCTTGAAATCCACGGTACGGGTTTGCTGGAAGCCGCAAAATCCCTTTCCGGTAAGATGTTTTATTCCACCTTTATAGTAATAATGCCATCCATCCATTTGCTTGCCATCCACATATTTTTCTGAAATGGCAAGTAAAGGAAGATTGTCAAAGGCTTCTACATAAGGATAGTGGATATTGTAACCTGGCTGATATATGGATGAAAATGTGGCATCTCCGTTAGTGATAGCATAATCGTTCCTTTCTATGGCACCAAGACTATTCACCATTCCTGTAATAAGGTTCTCTTTTTTGTCGTTGCGTGAAAAAGAATACAGATGAATCTCATTCCCATCAAAACAGGCAAGTTGGGAAAAATCCTTTCCCGTCTTTAGGCGTGAAGGCAACAGTTGTCCGCCGGAAGAAGGATATGGAGTAAAGAAAGGATCCTCGAACCGTCCGGCATTATTATATAAATAGGTATAAAACCCTTTGTCGGTATAGTCTATCAAATCCGAACGTCCGTCCCCGTTGACATCTTGAAGTAAGAAATTATATCTGCGTTCTTGTCCTAAACTTTCGCCATCACGCAAAGGTAAATTGAAATTGCTTAAGTCAAAGACCCCATTGCCTTGGGATATAAACAATTCACAATATTGTCGGTTGGAAGTCTTGGTGACATATCTAAGCATGTCTGTCAGTCCGTCCCCGTTAAAGTCACCTATGAGGAATTTTGTATTGTCAGTAAAAACCAGGGGGATTCCGTCTGCTATTTTGCGAGGTGTCCAGACCGAACCTTTTATGTCGAATTTATAAATGTGTGCTCCATTACGATCTTGGTGAACGATTTCGCTACACCCGTCACCGTCATAGTCCAACACGAAAATTTTGTCCGTCCGATTATATATAAATTCCGGAGTAGGGGAATTATGAGTGGTTTGGAATTCTACATGGAAAGGGAATATATGGCCTTGGTAAGGAAGAGTGCCTTTGTTCAGGTCGAAGATGTAACATTGGGAAGGCAAGCTGGTATCTCCGAAAGGTTGGTGGGCGGATACGCCTAAAATTTCGGTTTTCCCGTCTCCGTTGAAATCTCCAGGGTAATAATATTTGGGTTGGATACTGAGTGCTTCTATATTATCGTGTATACAGGAATGTAGGGTGGAAAAATAATATATATGTTGCGAGGGTTGCTTATTCATTAAAAGACTTTCACTATCGTGAATCCTGAAAGTGACTTGATCTGTTTGCTTATTTGCTATGGTGTTGTTTATTTGTACAACGCAGTCACGTCCGCACCCGGTGATGTCTGCGGCCACAATGTCGATAAATCCGTCGCCACTGTAGGTCAACTGGTGCCGACCACCTTGCATGACTCCTAAAAAAGAAAAGTAATCAATATAGTCGTTGTTAGGATAGCCGTTTTCAATCCAGGAATAACCCTCGGAACCGTTTACCACTTCCAGTTCATTCTGGATGATATAAGGATTGTAATCGGGTATTGCTACAATTAAGTCAGCTTTACCGTGGTCAGCATTCCGCGCTACGACAAAACGTTTTGGAGAAGGTGTCCCTACATAACCTTTGCAGACGAAAGAATGGGTGTCATAACCTGTTGCCTTATTTCCCTTACCATAGTAGAAATGCAAGGGAGGAAAGCTTTTCACACCACTCAGATACTCAATTTCTTCCAATAGGGATTGTTTAAGCGTCGTTTGATTCTCATTCCTATAATTGAGTTTATAAGTTCCCAATATGGTATTACCAAACTTACAGGTTATGGTTTTCAGCAAAGAGTTTTCTGTTACTTTCTGTCCTGAAAGATAAAAGGATACTGGGTCTGTCCGTGAACCGACAAACGAGAATTCTATGGAAGCTCCGTTGTATGTAATTTTGTTTATCCGGTAATGGTCCCTTTGTGAAGTATAATGGTATGTAATGGTATTGCCCCACAAATCACTCAGTTCCGTGAGAGGGTAATATAGGTTATTGTTGGTATTGGTTTTATAACCGAATATGGCCGTTCGGCCATTGGGGAAAGCCACGTCAAAATACTGTAAGGAATTACCTGCATAGTTCGCTTTGACACGTATATAGCCGCGCTCGCTCAAATAAGTGACGGAATCCACCTTGACCAACCGCATACCATCGAGCATAAAAACATCTTCACGGTTGAAAGCTATGGGAGCGATTTTCCCATCATAATAAGGTGTTTGTACTGTGCGGCAAATGACGGACAATCCGGAAAGAGACCATCCTATTCCTAATAAACCGTTGCCTTGTTGGCTATTATAAACAAAGGATAATTCCGGATTAAATCCCCGTATTCCTTTATAAGCAGATATAGGGACAGTATAGGTACGTGCACCGGTGGGAGATACTCCCGAAGTGATATCTATTTGTCCCACTTCATTTCTTGTGTCTATCTTGTAAGTGATAGGCACATAATCGTTGTCAATAGCCGGATACCCCTCTTGTCCGAGGGCAGAAAGGAGGCAGCACGCGCAAAGGAAGAAAAGAAGCGGAAACCGTTTCATAAGCGTTATTTTTTGATGATTTTCCAAGTGGTTTCTTGTCCGCCCGTTGCGATATGTAGCAGGTAAATTCCATTAGTGCAATGGCTCAGGTCGAGTTCGGAAACGGGGGAGGTTGTTTCTTTTATGTTCACGACTGCTCCGCTCATCGATGTGATGCGCAAACAGGCTTTTTCTTCGGGGGCGAGTCCTTGGATTTCCACTTTCAGGTGTCCTTCCGTTGGGTTGGGCCAGATACGGATCTGTTTTTCAGAGAGCATGTCGGAATAGAAATTATCCTCTTTTTTTTCTTCCGATGACAGGTTTCGTTTGGCAACATCTGAGTTTTGCAGCACGATTTCCCGCTTCATCCGGTTGCCTAACGCATCGTATGCAAACCTTATCGCATTCTGAGAGAAAGCGGAAAAGTAAAACAATAAGCCGGAAAAAACAAATAATGCTCTCATAATATATAGGTTTTAGTTTGTTTTTCTACTATCGTTCCAAAGGTATATGTCTTTTTTTAAATAAACAAAAAATAAAGGATATTTTTGGGCTTTCTGTGGATTTAATCCGTAAAAAGTGTAACTTGCATCAAATTTTAGTTTTATGATACGGACATTTCATGCAAAAATTAATAAGAAGATAATGTTTTTCAGCTTGTTGCCTGCTACAGTGTTGGCCATATATTTCTTTTGGGTAAAATTGCCTTTGGCTGCATTGTGTTGTATGGTCTTTTTGGTTTTCGTGGTGGAACGTTTGATTCATACGTATTATGTTTTTACCGATGAAGGTTGCTTGTTCATTCATCAAGGGCGGTTTTCCAAGGTCAGCAGGCATTCTTTGTCCGACATCGAAAAGGTGGATATCGTACGGCCGTCTTCTTTGTCTTTTTTAAAGAATAAGGATACTGTCATGTTGACGTTTTGCGACGGTTCGATAAAATTCATCACGCCTTTTCCGGCTGAAGAGTTTTGCCGGTATTTCAAACGAAAACAAGAAGATTTTCTTGAAAAGACAGGTGGCTTATGAATATGAGGCTTTTTAGAGTACTTTTGGGAGTCTTCTGGTTTGTTGGGGGAGTTGGTAATCCCTTGTTGGCTTCCGGGAGATTTTCTTGTGAACCGCTTGGGGAAGAGGCTTCGTGGCCGGTGTGTTTGCGGGACGGACTGGATAGCTTGTTGCAAGATGAGCTATTCCTTACTTCACAAGTAGGTTTGTGTGTATATGATTTGACCGACGATACTTTACTGTATGCTTATCAGGCCAAACAGCGTATGCGGCCGGCTTCTACTGAAAAATTGGTAACGGCTGTCACCGCGCTTTCCGAATTGGGGAGTGATTATCGTTTTGCAACCCGCTTGTTCTACACAGGCGAAATCCGAGGGCGTGTTTTGTATGGAGACTTATATGTCGTGGGAGGTTTCGACCCTTGTTTCGGGAAAGAAGATTTGCTTTCTTTCGGCAAGGCTTTGAAAGAATCGGATGTGGATTCTATAGTTGGGAAACTGTATGCAGACGTGTCGATGAAAGATACCTTGCAATGGGGATGGGGGTGGTGTTGGGATGATGACATGCCGGTGCTGACTCCTTTATTATATGGGAAGAAGAATATTTTCATAAGGGCATTCAGCGAGATGTTGCATGGCTTAGGTATTCATCATGTTTTTGGAGGACAAGCCCGTTGTCCCCAAAATGGCGTATTGTTAGCCGGACGGACACGTCAGTTGGCAGACGTTTTGCATCTGATGATGAAAGAGAGTGATAATTTATGTGCCGAAGCCTTGTTTTACCAGTTGGCAGCCCGTACAGGAAAACCATACGCTTCAAGAAAAGAAGCTATGTACTACATTGAGCGGTTGATAGGGCGGTTAGGCTATGATCCCGGAAAATATATAGTGGCCGATGGGAGCGGGGTTTCTTTATATAATTACTTGACACCGGAACTTGAAATTGCTTTCCTGAGATACGCTTATCGTGATGAGGCTATTTTTTCACCTCTTTATATTGCTTTGCCTATAGCCGGAGTTGACGGTACGCTGAAAAAACGTATGAGGAAGGGAAGAGCTTACGGAAACGTAAGGGCTAAGACCGGGACTTTGGAAGGAGTATCCACGTTGGCCGGTTATGTACGGTCGGCGAATAACCATTTGTTGGCCTTTTGTATTATGAATCAAGGTGTGGAACGTGTGGCGGCTGCACAAGACTTTCAAGACAAAGTTTGTGAATGGATATGCCGGTAGTTTTTTTAAGTAGTACTTAAATCGTTCTAATTTAGATATTTTAATCTTCCATAAAAGAAGCTTTAAAATAATATATGTACCTTTGCGCCCGTTAAAGAGACGAGGAAATGAAGCTTAAACTCTGTATGTGGCTACTGTTTTCCATGTCTTTCTTAATGGCTTTTGCCACGATGGAAAAACATGGTTCATCGGCGTTTTGTGCTGAGGCAAGTTTTCTGTCGGTGGAAAGTTTCGGACAGGAAGCTACATATTGGACATCTGATACTCCTTATTTCTTTTTTACTTCTGATTACATAGCCCCGTTGTCTTTTGCCTTGGATGAAGGGCCTGAAACGTCGTGTCCGGGGTACATGGCGGCCTCGGAAAGATTATCCGGTTTTCTTTATGCTTCCGTAGACTGTTTTTTATCTCCTTGCAGGTCTTTATACTATTCTTATGATTCCGGACCTAGCAGGGATTATTATATCTTTACCTTGAGACGAATCAGGGTGTGACCCCTACGGGGCCTATATTATATAAATAGGTATCATTTCAGAGTGCCATATCTTATGGTCCTTTTCCCCTCGGAAAAGAAAATAAAAGATATGTCTTTCACTACAATAATCTTTGGTTGTTAAATTAAATATAACTTCAAGAATGACGGATTTCACATTGTTAACGGTCGTGGTGCTTACGGCAATCGCTTTAGTGACGGCTGCCTTGCTGATAGCTCGCCTTGCGGCCCCCCGTACGTTCAACCCCCAAAAAGGCGAGCCCTACGAGTGCGGCGTGCCCACGAGGGGGGAAGCTTGGTTCCAGTTCCATGCCGGTTATTACCTGTATGCCATCCTGTTCCTGATATTCGACATCGAGACGGTGTTCCTCTTCCCGTGGGCGGCGGTGGTAGGCCGTATCGGCATGCAAGGGCTGTTGAGCATCGTGTTTTTCATTGTGGTATTGATTCTGGGCCTGGCTTACGCCTGGAGGAAAGGAGCGTTGGAATGGAAATGAAACACGGGTTGCCCAAGATAAAGGACATGGGGCCGGGCGATTTCAAGAACAACGATTACCTGCTGCGCATGGCCGAGAAACTGAACCGCGACGGGGCGGGCATCGTGTTGGGCACGTTGGACGACCTGATCAACTGGGGCCGCAGCAATTCGCTCTGGTCCCTTACTTTCGGCACGAGCTGTTGCGCCATAGAGTTCATGGCCTTAGGGGCGGCGCGTTATGACATGGCGCGTTTCGGTTTCGA
>ULUX01019906.1_pt1 | contig 10761 bp, 9 predicted proteins | sample 1958961 | NCBI WGS metagenome assembly ULUX01 (sample SAMEA4835773, study PRJEB28245) | human gut metagenome | biome: gut microbiome; material: fecal sample | place: Denmark | collected 2008 | reverse complement strand
GTGGCAGACAGCCGCGTCACATAGCCGCTCTCCCCCACCTTCAGGGCGGCCATGGTCAAAGTTTCATCCATCGCGATCCGCTCCTCTACAGGTCTTGGGCGGTCCTCCCGCAGGCGGACCGCACTCCATCCTATGCGGATCCGCCTGCGAAGGAACCCTCTGGTTCGGAGCAAAACCGCGGCCGCCGGATATGCCCGGCGGCCGCGTTGCGGGATGGTTCCGTTGTCTGCCCCTCACCGGATGAAGTGGGTGCGGATGGGCTCCTCCTTTTCCGGCAGGCCGTACTGGACCTTGCCCAGGGCGATACTCTTCATGAGGAAGGCCATATTCCGGGCCAGGGTGCGCATGGTCTGCAAGCCCTCCCCGTCCTGGGCGGCCTCCCCCATCTCCCGGCCGTGGACGCTGTTCCAGTACTGGCTGGAGGCCACGGGCATGCCGGAGATGGTGAAGTACTTGTTCAGCTCGTCGAAGGTGGCGGTGGTGCCCCCCCGCCGGGCCACCACCACGGCGGCCCCCACCTTCATGGTCTTGTCAAAGGGGGTGCTGTAGAACAGCCGGTCCAGGAAGGAGACCAGGGTGCCGTTGGCCGAGCCATAGTACACCGGGCCGGCCACCACCAGGCCGTCGCAGGCCTCAAACTTGGGGGCCACCTGGTTGACCAGGTCGTCAAAGACGCATTTGCCGTTCTTCATGCAGGAGTAGCAGGAGATACACCCCCGGATGTCCTGATTTCCGACCTGGATGGTCTCCGTCTCGATCCCCTGGGCGGCAAAGATGGGCTCCATCTCCCGCAGGGCAATGGCGGTGTTCCCGTTCTTCCTGGGGCTGCCGTTGATCATGAGTACCTTCATAGCATACCTCTCCTTTGCTGGTTCCGCCGCCCCTCCAGGCGGCCCTTTAGTAGTCAAACACGCACTTGCTGTATGCGTTGAGGATGGTGGTATCCCCGTAGATGGTCCGCTGTGGGATATTCAGACCGTAGTTCCGGTGGATGTGTCCGTGGACAAAGTACCGGGGCCGGTATTCCTCCAGCAGCCCCACAAAGCACTCAAACCCCCGATGGGAAATGGTGTCAAAGTCATTGATATGCCTGGCCGGGGCGTGGGTGAGCAGGATGTCAAAGCCCCCGGTTTTCCACAGGCGCAGCTTCTGCCGGCGGATCCGCCGCTCCATCTGGGCTTCGGTATACATGTTGCTTCCCTCCCGGTACCGGTGGGAACCCCCCAGGCCCAGAATCCGGATACCCTGATAGTCGTACACCCGGTCCTCCACGCAGACGCATCCCTCCGGAGGCCTGCGCTCCAGGGCGTCGTCGTGGTTGCCCCGGACGTACAGCAGGGGACACCGGGCCATGGTCACCAGGAACTCCAGGTACTCCCGTTTCAGGTCGCCGCAGGCCAGGATCAGGTCAAACTGCGCCAGCCTGCCCGGCGTATAGAAGTCATAGTACTCCTTGGCCACCACATCGGATACTGCTAAGATCTTAATGGCTACCCCTCGTTTCTTCCGTACCGTTTCGCCGTGCTCACGTGCCGCTTCCCTTGTCCTTGGAGGGGTCCACCCCTACCAGGTCCACGGTGGCCTTCCCCTCGTCGGTCAGCTGCTCATAGCTGGGCAGGGCCCCCACCACATTCTCCACCAACCAATCCATACTGACGATCTGCTCCGGGGACAGGCTGTTGTTATTCTCCCCGTGGATCGTCCATCCATTCTGGGTGTAGATGGGCACGGTGAACGGCTCGCACACACCGGCGCAGATCCCTTTCCGCAGGAAATCCGCCAGCTTCCTCGTGCTCTCCGGCAGCAGGCCGGAGCAGCGCAGGTCCACCACACCGGCCGTCATCCCCCAGTAATAGTTCAGGGCCTTGGTGCTCTCCTCATACTCCAGCTTGAAGGTTCCGTTCAGCACCCGCCGGAGGATGGTCTCATAGTAGATTCCCCACTGCCACACCGGCATAGCCAGGTTCAGCGGCCCCTTCTCCGTCATCTGGGCCAGGCCGTAGGAAAACCCGCCCGCGTCCACGCTGATCATATCCTGCAGGGAGATCAGCTGGATGTTCCGGTCGGTCAGCCGCTTTCTGGCCTCCTCCATGCCGGTGACGGAGGACCACTCTAAATAGACCTGCGCCAGGGGGTTGACCATCTTGGCCCCCAGGGCGAAGGCGTTGATGCCGGCGATCTGCCCGTAGATGGGATAGTTGCAGATGTACCCCAGCTGGCCGTCCCGGGCCAGGGCGCCAGCGATGGCCCCGATGATGAACTTCACCTCGTACATCCGGGCATAGTAGGTGCGGATGTACCGGTGGGACTTGTTCAGCGAGCAGTTGAGGATGGCGATCTCCGGGTGCTCCACCGCCACCCGCAGGCTGCCGGGGAGCATCCTGGGTGACGTGGTGAAGATCACCTTGTTCCCCTCGTCGATGGCTTGCCCGATCACCTGCTCCAGGTCTCCAGACAGCGCATCGTGGTACGCCTTGGTGACGATCTGCCCCCGGAAGACCTGCTGCACGTGGAGCCGGCCCAGCTCGTGGGCCAGCGTCCACCCTGAGGCCGCCGGGGTCTTGTCGTTGACAAAGGCTACCTTCAGCTCCTTCGGCCCGCCGCTGGGCAGCACCATGGAGAGCAGCCCGGTCTTCTTCTTGTCCTCCGGGGCCAGGTTTAGAGCGATGGGCTGGGCCTCCTGCTGAAGGGTAATCTCCTCCCACACCTTGGCCACCGATCGTTTCATTTCCCCGTCGCTCTTGCCCTGGAGGGCCTGATAGCCGTACACCCGGATGTAGGCCAGCATGGCGTCCCCCACCGTGGTGGTCAGCCGCTTGCCCCCGTTGGCTTCGTAGGCCTGCTGGAACTGGTAGTAGGTGGTGGCGAAGTTCTTCCGCTCGTCCTCCGTCCAGGCCACCTCTGGCGCCTTGCCCATGAGCCGCTGCAGCTCGGCAAAGCCGCCGGGCTTGGTCAGCTCGAAGAAGTTGATCCCGCTGTACCGGCTGAAGTCTACAAACTCATAGTACAGCTCCACATCCTGGTCCCCATTGCGCTCCGGCAGGATCCGGGTCACCTTGGCCGGGATGGACACCGCGTCAAAGTACTTGAGCACGCTGACCCGCTTGTTCCCCTCCGCCACATAGTACCGGTTCATGTACTCGTACAGGGTGACGGGGTCCCGGATCCCCTCTTCCAGGTGGGACTGGCACAGGCGGATCCACTTGCCGGCAAACTCCGAGTTCTCCGGCAGCAGAGGCATGAAGTTCCGGGCAAAGGCCGTGGTACGCATGGCGGTCTTGGTTCCCACAATGAACTGGGCCGGTACCTGAACCAGCCCCAGGTCGGTCCCGCCGGCGGACTTTTCCGCCGGCAAAATATCGTCCAGCACCGGCAGATAGGGATACTGTCCGTAAGTAATGCAGTTGCGCCGCTCCTTGGTGGCAAGCCGCTGGGCGTCCCTGTAGTATTGAGCAGGCACAGCACACCCTCCTTTCCCGTCCTTCTCTGATTTTTCCGAGGCAATGGCAACGGCCGTTTATACTTTCCCTCTCAGGCTGCTGCCCATCAATCCCGTCCGGGCCAAGCCGCCCCACAGGCCCTATTCTTCCATACATTCCATGCACTTGTTTTCCCTGCCGTTCCCATCCTACCACAAAACGGCCGCGGCCTCCATAGGCGGCAGCTGGTTTTTTCCCAATCTTTGCGCCCGCTGCGCCATTTCCCGCTCTATCCCATCGCCTTGATCTGCTCTATGTACCCCTTCACCCGCTCCACATCCTCGGGGCAGTCACAGCCCAGGCCGGCGGCAACCTCCGCCAGCGCCCCTTCAAACAGGTCCATGGCCGTGTACAGGGCCCTCCAAGCCGAGTCCAAACTATCCAGCCGGTAGGTCTCCCGCAGCCGGGCCCACTCCTCCCCGGACAGGAAGCGGGGCAGCCATTTCTCATGCTTTCCCAGGTTGACGGGAAACCCGCCGCGTACTCCCGCCAGATACCCCAGCATACGCAGCAGTTCTTTATGCACCACCTGTTGAAAAAACCAATTGGCACACAGCAGCTCCCCCCGCAGCAGTCCCTTGGCCACATAGGTGCATACAAGGAAAAACTCATTGGTGCAGTCATATACGAAGGCCGCGCTGGGTTTCCCCACCCAAAACCGTTCGTCTGAAGGCGCCGGGTGCTCCGGGCATATCCCGTCCTTGTCCAGCAGCACCTGGATCAGCGGGTCCTGGTGAAAATATTTCCGGACATCCGACACCGGCACCAGGGTAAGATCAATCTTAGCGCCATCCGAAAACAGCATCAGATAGGAAAACCACCCTGATGGAAAATCCGGCGGAAAGAGCTCCATCGCCTCCGGCTTCTGCATAAAAATCCGCTCGCCAAATACCTCCAGCCACGCATCACAGCGGAGAAAACTTTCCACCTCCGTAACCAAAAAGGTGATATCATAGTCCTGCCACACATCCGGGGTGACGCTGGGATTGACCCGGCTCCCCTCCAGCGTCAAGGCCCGGATCCGCTCATCCGAGCGGGCGACCCTCTCAAACAGAGCAAACATCTCCCGTACTGTCCGCATGAACACTCCCCCTCAAGTTTCGCTGGCGGAGAACCCATACCGGGTCACTTGCTCGTACCCCTCCCCCGCCCGGAGGATACAGGAAGGGAAGGCCGGCTGGTTGGGGGAGTCGGGGAAGAACTGGGTCTCCAGGCAGAAGGCGTGACGGGGGCCGTAGGCCGCGCCTCCTTTCCCCGGCCGCCCCTGCTCCACGAAGTTGGCCGTGTACAGCTGTACCCCGGGCAGGGTGGTCTCCGTCTCCATGACAATCCCCGTCCGGGGGGACCGGGCCCAGGCCGCCGGGCGCAGCACGCCCATGGAGCCGTCCACCACATAGTTGTGGTCATAGCCTCCCGCCTGGCGCAGCTGGATGAAGCTGTCGTCGATGTGGGCGCCGATGGGGGTGGGGGCCCGCAGGTCCATGGGGGTGCCCGCCACCGGCTCCACCGTCCCCAGGGGGATGCTGGTCTCGTCAGTGGGGGTGTAGCTCTGGGAAAACAGGCGGATCTCCTGGTCCAGCACCGGACCTGAGCTGTGGCCGGACAGGTTGAAGTAGCTGTGGTTGGTGAGGTTGCAGGGGGTGTCCTGATCCGAGCGTGCCTCATAGCGCAGCTCCAGGGCGGCCCCGTCCAGCCGGCAGGTTACCCGGACATGGAGATTTCCCGGGTACCCCTCCTCCCCATCGGAGCTGGACAGGGCCAGCACCGCCCGGTCGCATGTGAGCTCCTCCACCTGCCACACCCGGTGGGAGAAGCCCACCAGCCCACCGTGGAGATGGTTGGGGCCGTTGTTCACCGCCAGGGTGTACTCCTTCCCGTTTAGGGAAAAGCGCCCCTTGGCGATGCGGTTGGCGCACCGGCCCACCACCGCCCCCAGGTAGCCGTCATACTTCAGGTAGTCCTCCAGGGTATCGTAGCCCAGCACCACGTCCACCCGGTTTCCATGCCCATCGGGCACCTCTAAGGTCTGCAGGGCGGCGCCGAGGGTGAGGATCTGGCAGCGCAGGGTGCCGTTGTCCAGGCCCAGCAGCTCCACCGGCTCCCCGGCAGGGGTAGCCCCAAAGGGGCGGCGGAAAGGTTGCGTCATCGTGAAAGCCTCCGTTTCCATTCGTTTTTTTCAGTCTACCAAACTCCCATCGAAAAGGCAAAGAAAACCGTTCTTTTCCCTTGCCAAAATTGCCCTCATATGATATCTTATTTTTAGTAAAAATTTCGGAGGGATTGACATGGCAACGTTAAAGGAGCTGGCGGACCGCACCGGGTACTCCCCGGCCACCATCTCCCGCATTCTGAACGGTGACCCCTCCCTGGCCGTTTCAGCGGAGACCCGGCGGAGGGTGCTGGAGGAGGCGGGACGCTTAAATTACACTGCAACCCGCAGCCGCCGTGGACGCACCCCAAAGAGCCTGCTCCGGGTTGGGATTGCGGAGATGCTCTCCCCGGTGGAGCAGCTGGATGACCCCTACTACCTCTACCTCAGCGGCTTTGTCCGTCAAGGTTGTCTGGATCGAAAATATACCTGCCTGTCCTTAGAGAGTCGTGGAGAGGGGTTCATCCCACCGGATGGTACTCCCCTGGACGGTATCGTAGCCATCGGCCTGTTCTCCCCCACCCAGATCGAGTCCCTGTCCACGCTCTCCCCCAATGTGGTCTTTGTGGACTCCTCCCCCTGGGAGAGTCGGTTTGACTCCGTGGTTCTGGGCTATGAGCTGGGCATCTCCCTGGCCCTGGAGCACCTCACGGGTCTAGGCCACCGGCATATCGGCTTTGTGGGTCCGGCGTATAAGCTGGATGACCGGAGACAGCGGGCTCCGGAAGTTCGCCGAGGGCTGTTCATCCGGCTGATGGAAGAACGGGGGCTGCTCCGGCGGGATCTGCTACTGGAGTGTCCCATGGAAGCGGATGCTGCCGCCCAGGCCGTGGGAAGCTTTCTGCACTCCAGTGTCTCTCTGCCCACTGCCCTTCTCTGCGCCAACGAAGACAGCGCCATCGGCACTCTCCGTGCCCTGCGAGAGGGCGGGCTGCCCGTGCCCGGCCAAATGTCAGTGATCTCCTTTAACGATACTCCCCGCTCCGCCCTGGTGGAGCCTCCCCTCACCTCGGTGTCCACCCATGTGGAGGAGATGGCCCGCACCTCCCTGCGCCTGTTGGCAGAGCGGGCGGCGCTTCCCGGCAGGGAACCCATCCGTACCCTCCCACTGAAGGTGGTTGTCCCCCCCTCCCTGACGGTGCGAGAGAGCAGCGGACCCGCACCATCCCAGTAAAAACACACAGAAATCATGCTGCGTTTCTGTGCACAGCGCCGAAGTTTGAAAAATAGAAAACTGGCCATTGAATTTTTAGTAAAAATTCGATATACTGGCCGCGAAAAAGAAATAGAGGTGATCTCCATGAGTACCTGTGAAATGTTACTTACATCCCTCCGCTCCGGCGCGCAGGACGGCGCGCTGGCCAGGCTATACGCCCTAGACGGCTCTTCAGACCGCTTGAACCAGGCCAGGCAGCGGGCCATTCGGGTGGTGGAAGGCTTCCAGCTGGCTTTTGACCCCAGCAGCCGGGCGGAAGTCGCCCTGTTCAGCGCTCCTGGCCGCACCGAGATCGGTGGCAACCATACCGACCACCAGCATGGCCGGGTGCTGGCCGCTGCGGTAGACCTGGATTTCCTGGCCTGCGCCGCTCCCAACGGCACCAATGTCATCCGTTTTCAGTCGGAGGGTTGGCCTCTCGTAGAGGTGACACTGGACAGCCTGGAGCCTCTGGAGGAGGAGCGTGAGTCCACTGCCGCCCTGGTGCGGGGGATGGCGGCCCAGGCCGCCGGGATGGGCTACCCCGTCTCCGGCTTTGACGCTTACGCCGTGTCCGACGTGCTGCCTGGCTCCGGCCTGTCCTCCTCGGCTGCCTGCGAGGTACTGCTGGGAGTCATCGCCAACCACCTGTTCTGCCGGGATGAGCTGGATCCGGTGTCCATCGCCAAGATGGGTCAGAAGGCGGAGAACCTCTACTTCGGCAAGCAGAGTGGCCTGATGGACCAGACCGCCTCCTCAGTGGGAGGCGCAGTGGCCATCGACTTCGCCGACCCCTCTGCCCCGGCGGTACGCTCGGTGGCGGTGGACCTAAATGCCCTGGGGTATGCCCTGTGCATCGTGGACTCTGGGGCCAGTCACGCCGCCCTTACCGGGGAGTACGACTCCATTCCCCGGGAAATGCGGTCAGTGGCCGCATTCTTCGGCAAGCAGGTTCTCCGGGAAGTGGACGAGGGCCAGGTGCTGGCCAGTCTGCCCCAGCTGCGGAAAGCAGTGGGCGACCGCGCCGTGCTGCGGGCTCTCCACTTCTTTTCCGACAACCAGTGGGCAGGGCAGGAGGCCGACGCTCTGGAGCGCAAGGATATGGACGCCTTCCTATCCCTGGTGCGGCGCTCCGGCCTCTCCTCCTGGACACTGCTCCAGGACATTACACCCACGGGCGCCGTGGAGGAACAGGCCATGGCCGTGGCCCTGGCAGCGGCGGAGCGGGCGTTGGACGGCCGGGGAGCCTGCCGGGTGCATGGGGGCGGTTTTGCCGGCACCATCCAGGCCTTTGTCCCCCTGGACATCCTGTCCGGCTTCCAGGCCCAAATGGAAAATATCCTGGGCCAGGGCAGCTGCCATGTACTGTCCATCCGTCCCGTGGGCGGAACAGTTCTGTGTTCATAGACGGATGCAGATCAGGAAAGGAGCGCTGAACAATGGCAATTTTAGTTTTAGGCGGCGCCGGTTACATTGGCTCCCACACGGTATATGAACTCATTGACACCGGCAGGGACGTGGTGGTGGCAGACAACCTGCTCACCGGTTTCCGGGCTGCCGTCCACCCCAAAGCTCGCTTTTACCAGCTGGACATCCGGGACCGGGCCGCTCTGGACGTGCTGTTCCAGGCCGAGCACATCGACGGAGTCATCCACTTCGCCGCCTCTTCCCAAGTGGGAGAATCCATGTCCAACCCATTGAAATACTATGACAACAACCTCTATGGCACCATGGTGCTCCTGAACGCCATGGTGGCCCATGGGGTGGATAAGATCGTATTTTCCTCCACCGCTGCCACCTATGGCGAGCCGGAGCGGGTACCCATCCTGGAAACGGACCGCACCGTTCCCACCAACTGCTACGGCCAGACCAAGCTGTCTATGGAACAGATGATGAGCTGGGTGTCCCACGCCCACGGCCTGCGGTATGTGGCTCTGCGGTACTTCAACGCCGCTGGCGCTCATCCCTCCGGAACCATCGGTGAGGCACACAATCCGGAGACCCATCTCATTCCTATCATCCTCCAGGTGCCCAACGGGCAGCGGGACAAGGTGTCCATCTTCGGGGATGACTATCCCACCCGGGACGGCACCTGCGTACGGGACTACATCCATGTCACCGACCTGGCCCAGGCCCATATCCTAGCCCTGGACTATCTTCTGAATGGTGGAGAGAACAACGTGTTCAACCTGGGCAATGGAGTGGGCTTCACCAACCGGGAGGTGGTAGAGGTGGCCCGCTCCATCACCGGCCACCCCATCCCGGCAGAAATCGCCCCCCGCCGGGCGGGGGACCCGGCCCAGCTGGTGGCCTCCTCGGAGAAAGCCAGAACCGTACTGGGCTGGAATCCCCAATATGCGGACCTGAACACCATTGTGGCCACCGCCTGGAAGTGGCACCAGAGCCACCCCCACGGATTTGAGGAGGTTTAAGCTATGATTGACGAAGCCGTATCCAAACTGGCCGCCTACGCCCTGCGCACGGGGCTCATTGCGGAGTGCGAGTACACCTGGGCCGTCAACACCATTCTGGACGCCCTGAAGCTGGACAGCTACACCGACCCCGGGAAGGACTGGGGGGAGATCGACCTGGCGGCTGTGCTGGACGAGCTGCTGGACGACGCCTATGCCCGCGGCGTGCTCACCGAGAACTCCGTGGTGTACCGGGACCTGTTCGACACCGAGCTCATGGGCCGGCTCACCCCCCGCCCCGCGCAGGTGATCGAGAAGTTCCAGGCCCTGTACCGGGAGAGCCCCCAGGCGGCCACCGACTGGTACTACCAGTTCAGCCAGGACACCAACTATATCCGCCGGGACCGCATCGCCAGAGACATGCAGTGGAAGGCGGAGACGGAGTACGGGGAGATGGACATCACCATCAACCTGTCCAAGCCGGAGAAGGACCCCAAGGCCATCGCCGCCGCCCGGAACCTGCCCGCCTCCAACTACCCCCGGTGCCAGCTGTGCGCCGAGAACGAGGGCTACGCCGGCCGGGTCAACCACCCCGCCCGGCAGAACCACCGCATCGTACCCATCACCATCAACGGCTCCCCCTGGTTCCTCCAGTACTCCCCCTACGTGTACTACAACGAGCACTGTATCTGCCTGAACAGCGTCCACACCCCCATGAAGATCGACCGGGCCTGCTTCGGCAAGCTGCTGGACTTCGTGCGGCAGTTCCCCCACTACTTTGTGGGGTCCAACGCCGATTTGCCCATCGTGGGCGGCTCCATTCTGGCCCACGACCACTTCCAGGGCGGGCACTACACCTTCGCCATGGAGCGGGCCCCGGTGGAGACCCCCTTCACCTTCCCCGGCTACGAGGACGTCCAGGCGGGCATCGTCAAGTGGCCCATGTCGGTGGTACGCGTCTCCTGCGAGGACTCCAGCCGACTGGTGGACCTGGCCGACCGGATTCTCACCGCCTGGCGGGGGTACACCGACGAGAGCGCCGTCATCTACGCCGAGACCGACGGCACCCCCCACAACACCATCACCCCCATCGCCCGGATGCGGGACGGGAAGTACGAGCTGGACCTGGTGCTGCGCAACAACCTGACCACCCCGGAGCACCCCCTGGGCCTGTACCACCCCCACGCCGAGCTGCACCACATTAAAAAGGAGAACATCGGCCTGATCGAGGTCATGGGCCTGGCGGTGCTCCCCGCCCGGCTGAAGGAGGAGCTGGCCGCAGTGGCCGAGGGCCTGGTGACCGGCGCCGACCTGCGGGCCAGTGAGCTCACCGCCAAGCACGCCGACTGGGCGGAGGGCTTCGCCCCTAAGTACACCATCACAGCGGACAACGCCCTGGACATCGTCCAGAGGGAGACCGGCCTGGTGTTCGCCCAGGTGCTGGAGCACGCCGGGGTGTACAAGCGGGACGAGGCGGGCAAGGCCGCCTTCCTGCGCTTCCTGAACACCATCTGAACGCCCGACGGG
>ULUX01066651.1_pt1 | contig 10806 bp, 9 predicted proteins | sample 1958961 | NCBI WGS metagenome assembly ULUX01 (sample SAMEA4835773, study PRJEB28245) | human gut metagenome | biome: gut microbiome; material: fecal sample | place: Denmark | collected 2008 | reverse complement strand
AGAGTATGATTTTTAGAAATACCATAAATCTTATTAAGGAAACAGCAATTTGTATTTCAATTATTTCTTAATATGGAACAGATGGATTTTCTTTGCAAATCAAATTTTGAATACAAAATAAAATTCATATTAGGATATGAAATCATACTTTATATTCGCAATCATTCTGACGGCAATCTACGTCGTTTACTATGCGGCCAACATCGCCAGGGACCTGTACCGAAAGAGAAGCCAGGGCAGGACGGACGAGGAAGTCTTTGAACTCGACCCCGATAACGGGCAGGACAGCGTGGCGGTGACGGAAAGCGAGACCGGATTCAACGTCGGGACGGAGAAGTACGAGACCGCATTTGATAATTCCGGCACTTCCATACAGGACGGCGCGGCAGACACAGACAAGGAATCGGCCGAAGAGCGGTTTGCCCGTATGAAGGCCGAAGCCGAGGCGAAAATGGAGGACAGTACCCCTTACCTGTCAGAGGCATTCACAGCGGACGATATGTACAAGGCGATGGTTTCCGGCGGCCGTCTGGAGAACCGTCCCGCAATGGCGTGGAAACCGATGGACAAAATTTAGCGATGAAAACGAAGAAGACAGTATGCGCCTTGCTGATGCTCACGGTTCCCTGCTTCGCCTTCGCCAAGAGCGGAGCCGTAAACTATTCATGGGGAGCGGATGCGCTTGCCACCATGCACGACTTCGTGGTGACGATGATGCTGTACGTCCTTTACATCTGTTATGCGGTCGCCTCCGTGCTGGCCGTCATATCCGCGCTCCAGATCTATATCAAATGGAACACGGGAGAGGACGGCATCGTGAAATCCATCCTGATGCTGTTCGGGGCGTGCATGTTCATCATAGGCGCCTCCATCGTATTCCCGGCCTTTTTCGGCTACCGCATATAGAAAAGAGATTCAGAATATCAATGATAGTAATCACTAAAAGTAACGAGAATGAAGAAGTTAAAGAATGCAATGAAAAGAATCGTAGGCGCAGTATTGTACAAGGTTGCGATGCTCGCCATTCTGTTGGTGTCGGGGCCTGCCGCACTGATGGCGCAGAACACCGCAGGCGACTACACGGCCGGAACCAACGCCCTGACCACCGTGGCGGAGGAAATCGCCAAGTATGTACCCATCATGGTGAAGCTGTGCTATGCCATCGCCGGAGTCGTGGCCATCGTGGGCGCAATCAGCGTCTATATCGCGATGAGTGCGTCCGTAATGGTTGCATGATAAATACCTCTTTAGCAAGAGGATAGGTCAGGGTTCAAGTGACCTACTTCCACCCAAATAAGCCCGAGGGGAAACCTAAAGGTGAAAATAGCACTTTGGGAAAGCAATAAGTCAGTCAAAAGCCAGACTGCGACTGAATTGCGAGGGAGAAAGACAGATATGAGGATAAAGTCCATACTGATTGAACGATAGCCCAGCGACAAAAGATGTAGCTGCGACGGAAGGCTTTTACAAACGTCGCATTGTGGCACTTAGACAACGTCATTGGTGTTATAGCAAAGAACCAGCCACAACGCAACCGCAGTAAGCGGAGAAAAGGGCGGAAGTCGTATCCGACAATCTGTCGTGCTAATAGTTATCATGCAGCTAAACGGAGATTACCTAAGTTGGAAAGCCATGAAAGTGGCTATGAGCTTTGGCTTTGAATATCCAATATGGTAACGGAGTTCCCATAGTAGTCCGAGCAAGGTAATGCCTTGTACATGGCGAAGGGGAACAGTTAGTAATGTTTTAATACAAATTTTGAAAACGTGTAAGACGTATGGAAAAATCAGAAAGAGTATTAAAAGCTCTAAGTGACCACAGTCAAAGTTCGGATTATAAGTACGAGCGACTGTATCGGTATCTGTTCAGTGAAGAGATGTTCGCTGTAGCCTACCAACGCATCTATGCGAAGCAAGGCAACATGACACCCGGAACTGACGGCAAGACCATCGATGAGATGAGTCTTGAAAGGATTGAAAGATTGATTGTGTCCTTAAAGGACGAAAGTTACCAACCCCACCCTGCACGCAGAGTGTACATACCGAAGAAGAACGGCAAGAAACGTCCGCTCGGTATTCCCTCATTCGAGGACAAATTGGTGCAGGAGGTAGTTAGACTGCTGCTTGAAGCCATTTATGAAGGTCATTTTGAAGGCACTTCACATGGTTTCCGACCGCACCGAAGCTGCCACACGGCATTGGGTATGATACAGAAGTCTTTTGCGGGAGCAAAGTGGTTTATCGAGGGAGACATCAAAGGCTTCTTTGACAACATAGACCACAACGTACTGATTAGCATTCTTCGTGAACGCATATCAGACGAACGCTTCCTAAGACTTATCCGTAAATTCTTCAATGCAGGGTATGTGGAGGACTGGAAGTACAACAAGACGTACTCAGGAACTCCGCAAGGTGGAATAATCAGCCCCATATTGGCTAACATCTACCTTGACAAGTTCGACAAGTATATCAAGGAGTACGCAGCCAAATTCCGCAAAGGTGACAGACGCAGCATCAATCCCGAATACTGGCGTTTGAACAATAAGAAGAACAGGCTGAAACAGAAGTTGCAGAAAACATCCGATGAGCAGATGCGGAAAAACTATCTGTATGAAATTGCCCAACTGAGCAAACAGATGCTGTCCACTCCTCACAAGGATGCAATGGATGCGGACTTTAGAAGATTGCAGTATGTAAGATACGCGGACGATTTCCTTATATCGGTTATCGGAAGCAAGTCTGAATGCGAGACCATCAAAGCGGACATCACCCAATTCATGAGAGAACAACTCAAACTTGAATTGTCCGATGAGAAAACTTTGATAACACACGCACAAGACAAGGCGAAATTTCTTGGATATGAAATCTTCATCAGAAAGTCAGATGCAGTGAAAAGGAACAGGGACGGAGTACTCAAAAGAGACTTCAACGGCGCAGTGGTGTTAACCCTTAACTCGGCTGTGATACAAAAGAAGCTCACTGAATACAACGCTTTGGAGGTCAGAAACATTGACGGCAAAGACATTTGGTGGTCAAAGCCTCGCAGATATATGACTCCAATGAAGCCCGAAGATATTCTTGCCCAATACAATGCGGAAATCAGAGGACTTTACAACTACTATTCACTTGCCGCAAACGTGTCCAAAGAATGTGCATCTTTCGCCTTCATTATGAAGATGAGTATGTTCAAGACACTTGGCTGGAAACTGAACACTTCCGCAAGGAAAGTTCGCCAGAAGTATCAGAAGGACAAGGACTTTGTCATTCCGTACAACGATGCCAAGGGAAAGCAGAAGTACAGAGTCTTCTACAATGAGGGTTTCAAAAAGAGAAATGCGCAGTTCGATGTTGACTATGACAAACTGCCACAGACCATGTATGTGCCATATCCGAGCCTTGTGGAAAGGTTGAAGGATGGACGGTGTGAACTTTGTGGTAAGGATGGGAAAGTAGTCATGCACCATGTGAGGACACTCACCAAGCTGAAAGGCAATAATGAGTGGGAGAAACTGATGCTCCAAAGACATCGCAAGACACTTGTTGTCTGCGAGGACTGCAACTCAATGATTCAGAACTATGGTAAAGAGTAATGTTACTAATGGAAAGCCGTATACATGGAGACATGTAAGTACGGTTTGGGGGCGAGTACTCGGAAACCGCCCACCGCAAGGTGGGTATGGCGCTGGGTGCTTAGCCCACACAACGAGGAACAGGACGTGAAGAAGAAAATCATGATGGTCGTGGGCGCATGTATTTTCTTAATCGCTGCCGCACAAGCACTTCCGATGTTCTTCGGTATCGGCGCATAAACCTTCCGCACGATGAAAGGCAAGGACGAACGCTACCCTGACTACCCGCTGTTCAAAGGTCTTCAACGGCCTTTGGAGTTCATGGGCATCCAGGGACGCTATATCTACTGGGCGGCAGGCGTTGCCGGCGGAGCCATCGTCGGCTTTATCATCGCCTACTGTCTCGCAGGGTTCGTGGTCGGACTGGTCGTGCTGGTTGCGGTCGTCTCGACGGGTATCGCCCTTATCATGCTCAAACAGCGGAAAGGGCTGCATACCAAGAAAGACGGGCGCGGGGTGTATATCTACGCCCACTCGAAGAAGCTGTGAGAAGAAAAGAAAAACCATCACGGGCAACGTGTGGTCTTGTTGAATGTTGAACGCGGGCCGGCCGCCTGAAATCCGGGCGGCCCGGCCTTTTTTATCGTATTTTAAGATGACTTTGTACATCATTCTACTTTTTATCGCCTTGTGTGCCGGCATGGCCCTGTCGGTCTATGCGTTCGGTACCGGAGGCAAGCGCAAGCGTATCTTTCAGGACATCTATTTTTCCGTGGAAGAGACGAACGGCGTGGGCGTGCTCTATACCAAGACGGGCGAATATTCTGCTATCCTGAAAATAGAGAACCCCGTGCAAAAATACTGCGCGAACATTGACAGCTACTATGAGTTCACGCACCTTTTCACCGCCCTCGCACAGACGCTCGGCGAAGGATATGCCCTGCACAAACAGGACATCTTCGTCAGGAAACAGTTCGAGAACGAGACGGGCGACAAACACGAGTTCCTCTCGTCGGCCTACTTCCGTTACTTCAAGGGGCGCAACTACACGGACAGCGTGTGTTACCTGACTATCACACAGGAGGCGAAGAAGAGCCGACTGTTCTCGTTCGACAACAAGAAGTGGCGCGATTTTCTGGTCAAGATCCGCAAAGTGCATGACCAGCTGCACGATGCCGGGGTACAGGCCAAGTTCCTGAACAAAGCCGAGGCGAGCGAATACGTGGACCGCTATTTCGCCATGAACTTCAAGGACCGGATCGTGTCGATGACCAACTTCAAGGCAGACGACGAGACAGTCTCGATGGGCGACAAACGCTGCAAGGTATATAGTCTTGTCGATGTGGACTGCGCCGCACTGCCTTCACTGATAAGACCTTATACCAATATAGAGGTCAATAACACGGATATGCCCGTGGACCTGCTGGCTGCCATTGACAGCATTCCGAGTGCGGAGGCTGTCATCTATAACCAGATTGTCTTCCTGCCCAATCAGAAAAGGGAACTGGCCCTGCTGGACAAAAAGAAGAACCGGCACGCCAGTATTCCCAATCCGAGCAACCAGATGGCCGTGGAGGACATCAAGCGGGTACAGGAGGTCATCGCGCGGGAAAGCAAGCAGCTCGTGTACACTCATTTCAACCTGATTGTCGCCGTACCGACTGGTACGGACCTGCAAAAATGCACGAACCATTTGGAGAATGCTTTCGGACGTATGGGTATCCATATTTCCAAAAGGGCGTACAACCAGCTGGAACTGTTCGTAAACTCGTTTCCGGGTAACTGCTACGGCATGAACGAGGACTATGACCGCTTCCTGACGCTGGGTGACGCGGCGGTGTGCCTGATGTATAAGGAGCACATACAGCACAGCGAAGAAACACCGCTGAAAATTTACTACACGGACCGCCAAGGCGTGCCGGTAGCTATCGACATCACGGGAAAGGAAGGGAAAAACAAACTGACGGACAACTCGAATTTCTTTTGTTTAGGGCCTTCGGGCAGCGGCAAGAGCTTCCACATGAACTCTGTCGTGCGCCAGTTGTACGAGCAGGGCACAGACGTGGTGATGGTCGATACGGGTAACAGCTACGAGGGCCTTTGCGAATACCTCGGCGGCAAGTACATTTCCTATACCGAGGAAAGACCGATTACCATGAACCCGTTCCGCATCAACCGGGTTGAAATGAATGTGGAGAAAACGGGCTTCCTGAAAAACCTCGTACTGCTCATCTGGAAAGGCTCGCAGGGTACGGTCACGAAGACGGAGGACCGCCTGATAGAACAGGTCATCACGGAGTATTACGACACCTATTTCAACGGTTTCGACGGCTTCACGCCCCTGCAACGGGAGGATTTGCGTAAGGGGCTGCTCATCGACGACCGTAACCGTACCGAGAAGCGGGACGAGGACGAAGGAGAGCGGGCCGGGCGTATCGAGCGCATGATCGACGAGATGGAACGCCGCCGTAAGGAGCTAAAAGTGGAAGAGCTGTCGTTCAACTCGTTCTATGAGTTTTCCGTGCAGCGCATCCCCGACATCTGTACCGAGAACCACATTTCGGGCATCGACATCTCGACGTACCGTTACATGATGAAGGACTTCTACCGGGGAGGCAATCATGAAAAGACGCTGAACGAGAACATGGACAGTTCACTGTTTGATGAGACGTTCATCGTCTTCGAAATCGACAGTATAAAAGATGATCCTCTCCTGTTCCCTCTTGTCACGCTGATTATCATGGACGTATTCTTACAGAAGATGCGTATCAAGAAGAACCGCAAAGTCCTGGTCATAGAGGAAGCGTGGAAGGCGATTGCCAGCCCGCTCATGGCCGAATACATCAAGTTTATGTACAAGACGGCCCGTAAGTTCTGGGCTTCGGTCGGCGTGGTGACACAGGAGATACAGGACATCATCGGCAGCCCTATCGTCAAGGAAGCCATCATCAACAACTCGGACGTGGTGATGCTGCTCGACCAGAGCAAGTTCCGTGAGCGGTTCGATGAAATCAAGGCTATCCTCGGCCTTACTGACGTGGACTGCAAGAAGATATTCACCATCAACCGGCTGGAAAACAAGGAAGGGCGCAGTTTCTTCCGCGAGGTGTTCATCCGCCGGGGAACGACCAGCGGCGTGTACGGTGTAGAAGAACCAAGAGAATGTTACATGACCTACACCACGGAGCGGGCGGAGAAAGAAGCCTTGAAACTCTATAAACGGGAACTGCGGTGCAGTCATCAGGAAGCTATTGAGGCGTACTGCCGGGACTGGAACGCCAGCGGTATCGGGAAGTCCCTGCCGTTCGCCCAAAAGGTCAACGAGGCCGGGCAGGTATTGAACCTTCATGTAAAACAATAACAATCAAATCATTAATTACAAAAATGGAAAAGATAGACATTAGCCAAAGTGTAAAGACACTTGAGTTCGGGAGCAAATATGAAGCCCGTATCCAGCGGATATTCCGTGAGTTCGACATCAAGACCATCCGGGATTTGTGCCAATGGCCCGGAAAGGACTTGGTAAGGGTACGCGACATGGGAAGAAAAAGCATTGAGGAAATAGAGGATGTTCTGGAAAGATACAATCTCCGGTTGGGGATGCTCGGTAAGGAACTGGACGAATACGCCGGCATAGAAAATTCCGTACAGGACGAGGAAGAAGAGGCGAAGTGGGAACAACGCAGGTACGAGATCGCCAAGGAGGTATTCATACATCACCGTCTGGTGGCAAATTCCGCCGTATATGAGGCCGACGGACTGATACGTGCACTAAGAGGCATGACGCACCGTTGACGGATATCTGTTTTTAACCGGAGAGGAATCCATGATGAAACGGCTGTCACTTATCCTTATACTCCTGTCGCTCGCCGTTGTGCAGCAGGTCCACGCGCAGTATTACAGCGTGAACTACGACGCACGCACGGTGGCGGCAATGGCTACCGCTTTCGGTACGGAAGCCGTGGCGGAAAGCTATTACCGGGAGCAGGTCGATGACATTCTCAAGCACTACAATGCGGCGGAAGTGGCTACGGCGGGGATTTTTGCCTCCAAGTTCTTGGAGCATAAAGCCTTTTCCGACCTCGGTATCTGGAATAGCAGTACAGAAAATTACTACTACCGCCGCATTTACCGCATGGTCTCGGAGAAAATCATGCCGAAGATATGGGTGGTGGCGAAACTGATGCTCCGCTCGCCTCAAACGGCTATCTACTGGGGCAGCTACCTGATGAAAATCTGCGACGAGACGAAAAGTCTGTGTATGCAGTTCGAGAGTGTGGTGACGAACAGCACGCTGGGCTTTTCGGACATCGTGTTTCTGGAAATCAACCGAAACATCGCCCCTCTGCTGAAACTCTCGGAAGTGGGCGACATCGACTGGCAACGTATGTTGGACGATCTCGCCAGCGTGCCGGGTAACTTTACGAAAGAAAACCTGCAACACGACATCGACAACCTCTACAACATGGGTGTCGGTCTCGCCTCGGCTGGTATCGGAAATATCGGTGACGTCCTGCTGCAGACCAGTTCTTTCCATGATCTGATGGGCGGCAGGGTCAGCAAGGTCATCGACCTGTATGACCATTACGGTGCGCTCTTCGAGCAGGCGGAACATGACCTCGGAGGTCTGCTGATTGATATGGTGGGCGGAGAGGACAACGTGGCGGGACTGTTCGATTTCAGCAACTACGACCTTACCTCGTGGATGACAGATTATCTGGACAAGACAGCGGGAAACTACTACACGCAACGGTGGTATATCGCCCGTCGCGAGCAAGGGAGTATCGCCCTGTGCGATTACTACCCGCCGACGGACGACAACAGCATATTGAACGGCGGAGAGTGGACACGTTTCGAGACGACCGATCCCGGCTTCTATCCCAATGCCTCGCAACGGGAGCAGGTTCTCGCCAATTCGGAACGGTACGCCGGTTGGTCGAGAAGCCGGGTTCAGCTGCTCAACAGTCAGAACGACGGCTATACCTACACCATCGACTACTGGCAGAACGGTTACATCATCAGTCGGGGCGGCAAACAGACGAAGAAAGCCTATGCCTATGAAATCCATGTGAAGAAAAGCTGGAACCGGGAGGAAATCATTTACGAGGAGGTGTTCGATTCCTATTCGATGGACCTGAACACGTTCAAGGCGCAACTCAATGCCCGCCTCTTGGAGTTCAACGACAACGAGGAGGGTTATACTTACTATATCGCATCCGATGCGCGGAACTACTATCAGGCGACGGACGCTGCGAAGTTGCAGGGCTGCGAGAGCGTGACCATCAGCGTAACCTGCTCGGACGGGGCTACGCTTGGTCAGGGCACGACGCAGTACAAGTGCAGAAAGTGCGGCAAATCCCTGAACGCCCATTCAAAGGAGTGTGCCATGCAGACCACGGTTACGGAGAACGAATTGGACTTGTCCGAGTTGGACGCCATGCTGCAGGAGGCGGAGAACCAGGTGGCCGCCCTTCAGTCGCAAATCAATGCGTTGGAGAATGAGAATGCCGACCTGCTGAAAAAAATCGCCGAGGCGAGCGTGGAAGATGCGGCGGTGTACCGACAGCAGTACAATGCGAACAAAACACAGATAGACCGCCTGAAAAGCGAGCTGTCCGAATGGCAGAAGAAACAACGGGAATACACCGACGCAAAAGCCGAGGCGGCGGGCGATAACGATGTGGCAACGGACGACTATTACCGCATACCGGCCATCATGCAGGACTGTAAGACGGCTTACAGCCTGTCATGGCAGGACGGCGGGGCGTGGAACGGCTACACCTATGTCCGTAAGGCGACCATGCCGAACATCAACGGGGTCATCACGTTCAAGGCGACGGTCTCGATAGCCCGCAAACCGAAATATTTCCTCGGTATCAAGATACACCGTGCCATCGTGCAGATCAGTTGGGAACTGACCACGGAATATACCGACACGTATGTAGCCGACGTGCTGACACTCGACCCGAACCTGTCGGACGCGGAGAAAACGAAACTGGTGAACGACCGTATTGCGGAGATTGCACGGGAACACCCTTCGTGCAAGATCACGACGGAATACGCCCGTACCCCGCCATTGGAAGAGACTCCGACCGGGGAGGTGTACCATCTGCTGTGGTCGAGCGACCGGCTCGAAATCGCACGGGAAGTGGATTCCCGGATTACAAAAATATATGCAGACCTCGTGTCGCTGGAAAAGATGATGCACTATAAGCGGAGCATCATCGACGTGCTGAAGGATGTGCTGCCCGAACTGGACATGGACGAGGGACGCAGGCTGACGCTCGTGGAGGAATGCCACGAACGTTGGGTGGAGAATGCGCGAAACCTGCGGAACGGAAACGGCAAAGACAGCGGAAAGGAGGTGCGGCCATGAAACGTGCCCTGCTGATGACAGTCGTGCTGCTGGTTCTCCTGCCCGGCATCGCCAAGGCGCAATGGACCTTCGACATCGTGTCAGTGGAAGCCTACATCAACGACCACAAGAAACAGCGGAGCCTGCTGCTGGCCCGCAGTACGCTGGAATACAGCAACAAGCTGCTGCACGAATACAGCCGCAAGGAGATCGGCGAGTACAAGGAACTGAATGTGGACTTGGATCGCTACACCCGTGCCTTCGATGTCATCGACGTGATGTACCAGTCCTTGCGGACGGTACTGAACGTGAAAAGCACTTATACGGCGGTCAGCGACCGTATCGGCGATTACAAGAAACTGTTGGAGGACTTCAACGAGAGAATCGTGAAACGGGGACGCATCGACCCCGGCGATGCCGTGATACTGGCCATCAACGAAAAGGCAATACGGGACATCGCCAATGACGGGGAGCAGCTCTACAAGTCGGTGAGCGACCTTGTGCTGTATGCCACCGGGGCGGCGGCCTGCTCGACCTCCGACCTGCTGCTGGTACTGGAAGCGGTGAACACGTCGCTGGACGACATCGAGCGACACCTGAACCGGGCGTATATCGAGACATGGCGGTACATACAGGTGCGTATCGGTTACTGGAAAGCGAAGATTTACCGTCCCAAGGTCAAGGAGATTATCGACGGAGCTTTCGGACGATGGCGCAAAGCGGGACGGCTGGATTATTAATGAACGATGAAAGGGAAAGAAGACAGACTATCTACAGGTTGGAGTTTGACTTCCATGCCATCGACATCGGGAAATAAAAACAGAGAAAGAATTTTTAGTACGAACAAGCCTATTGGGATTATAACCAAGGGATAAAGAGACAT
>ULUX01068173.1_pt1 | contig 10861 bp, 8 predicted proteins | sample 1958961 | NCBI WGS metagenome assembly ULUX01 (sample SAMEA4835773, study PRJEB28245) | human gut metagenome | biome: gut microbiome; material: fecal sample | place: Denmark | collected 2008 | reverse complement strand
ACTACGTGCTGGCCCACATCGAATACCGCCATTGTGATCGTAAATGTGTTACTCACCAGATACACAGCGATCCACATTTTTACGAAGTACTTGAAAAACATCCAGGTATCAATATCATGCATGTTGTTACGCTCGGTCAGCATAGAAATCAATTCGTAGCAGAGTACGAGTGTGATAATAATACCTGCGATCGGCATAATCACGGAATCTGATAGATTCTGGATCATACTGAATATGCTGCCGTTCCACCCTTGCGGGGTCTGTCCAACCTGGGTAGCGATCTCACCAGTCTTTTGATTGACATCAGTAAACATCGTGTCCAGGTTGGAAGTGATCATCCCGGTTAAGAGTTCCCTCATCCATTCCTCAATCGCATCAAAAATCTGACTGAACATGGATCTCTACTCCTTTCTCTTAACCAAATAATCCACTCAGAAGCGGGATCAGCTGTGTTCCGATCAGGATAACACCACCACCGCTCATCAGCTGCTTAATTCCCTGGGATTTTGCACCCGGGTTGTCGTTTCCATAACCTTCCATCAGGTTGATTACGCCCCAGACACCAAGGCCGGCACCGATTGCAACGACCAGTGTCTGAAGAATATTGATTGCACTGCTAAAAAAAGCCATAATCAAATGTGTGAACAAACGCTTTTTCTTATGGTCTGTAAGCGTTTGGCTCTACTCCTTTCCCTTTTATTCAGACCTTTTTTTACCTGTTTTATTTGCAAGGCGATCTTATCTTTATCTTCACTTTTTTCTCCTTTCTTCCTACTTTTAGATTTCTTTCTTGAAAAAACATAAAAAAATAGAGCATATAGATGGATTTTTCTACATGCTCTATCGCTTTTTGTTCTTTTTACAAATACTTGAAATTTTTTACTTCCTATCCAATTTTTTTGCCAGCACAAAATTAAACAAAAATGCTACTGTCACTATTAAAATACATATTATCGTAATCCACGCTGGTACTTTCATATCAAATTGAACTCTTAGCAACAAAGAAATTGCTAAAAATATACCTCCTATAATCTCTATAAAATCTAGGATCCTTTTTTGCATCATCTGAATTTTTTCCCTTTCTTTTACCCTATCAAACTTCCATATTCCATATTTTGATTGAATATCTGTGATATCTTCATCAGATATAAGTTCATCCAAAGTGACTCCAAGCTCCATTGCTAACTTTTTTGCTGTAATTAGATCTGGACATCTTGAACCGTTCTCCCATCGGCATACAGTTTGTCGTGATACGTACAGTTTATCGGCAAGTTGTTGTTGTGTATATTTTTTTTCTTCTCTGATTTTTTTAATGTTATCATTTAAAGCCATACTTCTTACCTCTCTTTCATTCATATCATATAATGATACCATTAAAAAAGAAAGAACCAGCATGGTTTTCCTATGTTTCCACTTTGGTAACATAGGAATTTTCTTAATTAATGATTTCAATTTGTCTTATTTCATCCTCTGTTACATCAATCCGAAACATCTCAAACTCTGTATCTTTTGAAAATGTCAGATTATGATTCAGATATTTTTCAACATCAAAAGCATTTTTCTTATCATAATCGGCAAGTTCCTTGTACCGTTTGTGCTTTGTGATGTCATACTTGTTGCTTAAAAACGGCCGGACTCCTCGAAGCTGTAAGATACATTTTTCTCCATCCATGACCGCCAGCTCATCTCTACTCATCAGTTCTTTTCCAGTCTTTTGATAGTTCAGTCCATAGGACCGGTTGCTGCCTCTGGTGTCGGATATGTTGTAAAGATCAATGGTTTCCTTTCCCAGGGTTTCTGATATTTCTTTCAGTGTGGAACTTTCCTTTCCCCCCAGGAAAAGAACAGTGTCACAGTTACCTGTGATCGTCTCAGCAGCATCCTTATAGATGGTTTTCAGCTGAGATTGTGACTGCAGAATGATAGAAGCGGAAATTTCCCTGCTTCGGATCGTAGCAATCAATTTGTCGAATTTTGGGATCTGTCCGATATTGCTGAACTCATCAAGAAGCAGTCGTACATGATAGGGAAGCCTGCCGCCATGCTCATCATCCGCCTTATCACAAAGCAGGTTAAAAAGCTGGGTGTACATGATCGCTACCACAAAGTTGAATGTGTCATCTGTGTCGCTGATGATGACAAACATGGCTGTTCTCTGATCACCGATCATATCCAGTTCCATTTCGTCATACGACATAATTTCTCTTAGTTCCTGAATGTCAAATGGTGCAAGTCTGGCACCACAGGAAATCAAAATCGATTTTGCAGTTTTGCCGGCTGCAAGCTTGTACTTGCGATATTGCCTTACTGCAAAGTGTTCCGGATTTTCTGCTTCCAGTTCTTCAAACAATTCATCCACTGCATTTTTAAATTCTTCATCATCCTCCCTGGTCTCACTGGCATTGATAAATTCCAACAGAGTAGAAAAGTTCTGTTCTTCCTCTGGTGCCTCATACCAGATGTATCCGATCAGTGCAGAATACAAAAGACGTTCGGCCTTGACCCAGAAATCTTCCGTTGATTTTTCGCCTTCACCCTTGGTATTTGCAATAATGGTATTGACCAGCTTTAAGATGTCTTTTTCACTCCGGATATAATGGAACGGATTGTAATGCATGGACTTTTTAAAGTTGATCGTATTTAATACCTTGATCCGGTATCCTCCATTTACCAGCATCTTCCCGCATTCAACGATGATCGTTCCCTTCGGATCAGTGACCACATAGGACACGTGATCCGTCATCTGCATAAGATTGGGTTTTACATAGAATCTTGTCTTTCCGGATCCGGAACCACCGATGACGATCACATTCTTATTTCTGGCATACTTTGGGGCTTTTGGCCGGCTGTTCATGGTCAGACGTTCCGTTTCTGTGAGGATGACATTGTTTTCAAAGACCGGATCCATAAAGGGTTCGATGTCTTTTCTGTTTCCCCATCTTGCAGATCCATACTCCACACCTTGTCGGAACTTCTTTGCATTTTTAGAACGATAGTAGACCACCAGTTTTAATGCACCTGCAACCAGAACACCTACTGTAAGATCCTGCAAAGCGATACTTGGCAGCCAGCTTAAAAATGCCAGTCGGAAATTGACTAACATCACGCCAAGTCTCTGGACCATGCTTTCTCCCAGGCAATGCCGGTACAGCCAGAATCCTTTATCTGCTACATAGAAGATAAAGAAATATGGGAGATTTAAGATCACCAGTCGTTTGACCTGGATCTTCTGTAATTTTTCCCGGATCATCGTTCCTGACCTCTGGATTTTTGTCTCTGCTTCACACGCTGGCGGTGCTTTGCTTTTCTTTCTACAGATTTCTGCAGTTTCTTTCTGACGGATGGTTTCTTCGCCTGTTTCTTTTTCAGTTCTACTCCGGCATATTCCCGGAAAGCCGCTGTCATCACATCCACATCTTTAGCCTTAAAGAAGACCAGATATTTTGGTGGATCAGCACCGACTTCTTTTTTCAGGCTGTAATCAATCCCGTACTTTCTTGCCACACGGTCAAAGGATTTGATATTTTCATCTGTGATCTTTATGTTGGAAAGCTGTACTCCCTGTGCATTCAGTTGCTTGATGGTCTGCTTTCCATGTGGCTTTTTCTTTTCAATCTTTTTTCGGGCTTTTTCCCTTCCTTTCTCCTGAGCCCGTCCGGTCTTTTCAGCCATTTTCACCTGCGTTGTTTCCTGTTTTCTCCGGTTGTCCATTTCCAGGAACTTCCGAAGGGCTGCTTTTAGCACACTGGCAGTGATCTTGACTCCCTGGATGCTCAGGCTGATCACTTTCTGATTTACTTCTTCCTGCAATTACCCACGTCCTTTCTTTCCTTTCATTTCAGAATGAAGACGGGCAATACAATATCCGATGCATGGAACATGTTTTCCATACGGACAGCCACCACATGGTGTTGTTTTTACTGCTTTTTTCTTTTCCGGAAGCAGATAGTGGCACTGTTTCAAGCTACAGCCTTTCTTTTTGCCTCCCCACCAGTAACAGTACTTGCAGGACCATGGCTTTTCTTCGCTGTACTTTCTTCCCTCAATAGCTGCATTTGGTTCTATGATCAGATCTTTATTAGTCTTCATTCTGTTCTTCCTCTTTTCTCATGATTTCTGTCAGTTTTTTCTCTGCCTGACTTCCGGCAGCAATGAGACAATACAAAACTGTAAATATTGCCGCTGCTCCCAGAAGAGCAACAAAAATAATGATATTTCTCATGGTTTCTCCCATCTAAAAAAGCGTCCACAGATTCCTTTCGGTTTCCATGAACGCTCATTCTTATTTAATTAGTGTTTCTTTTTTCTCATAAATGCAAGGGCTCCTGTACCAGTCGCACCAATGCCGAGAAGCATAAACCACAGCCACAGATTGGTGTTATCCCCAGTCTTTGGTGAATCACTGACAGGTTTTCCACCTTTCGGTGTCTTTTCTGCCGGTTTTTTCTCATCCACCATAGTTACATGCTGTACTTCACAGGTATCCTTTACTTCGAATTCCACATCTTTTGCAACCAGATAGCCATCCGGTGCCGTTTCTTCACGGAGAGTGTATTTTCCGATCGGAAGCATTTCGATGTAATGTGCTTTCTCTGTACTGGTCCAGCTTTCCACAACTTTTCCATCCTGATCAAGGATTGTGAGTTTCGCTCCCGGAAGTTCTTTTCCGGCGATATCCTGTTTGGAGATTTTCACCTTCGTTACATCATCCTTCATCTCAACTTTCTGCACATCGGCAGTATCTTTGATCGTGAACTTTACGCTTTCAGCTGTCACGTAACCATCAGCAGGTTTTGTTTCAACCAGTGTGTATTCTTTTCCGACAGTCAGCTCACGGATCACATGTGCTTCTTTACCGGAAGTCCATTCATCCACGATATTTCCATCAGCATCTACCACTTTCAGCTTACATCCTGGAAGTTCTTTTCCGGTTGTCAGACTGGATTTGGTAAATTCAACGACGGTTGGCTGATTATCAAAGGTAAAATCATAAGTGACTGTCGGCTGATCTTCACCTGCATACTCAAAGGTAAATTCCTTTACTTCATCGTTGGTTACGAATCCGTCCGGTGCATAGAGCTCTTTTACATAGTAAGTTGCTCCTATTGGAAGATCTGCAACAAATGTGATCTTTCCTTCTTCATCCGTAGATTTCAGCTCAATGATCTCATCGGCTTCGATCAGGACTTTACCTGTTGTCTCAGACTTAATGTCTTCTTTGGCAAATAATCCAAAGATAGCGCCTTCCAATGTACGGTCAGAATCTTTTTCTTTCTTAAGTACATTGACTTCTACTCTCTGGCGGTTGTTCTGCCAGTCTTTGTCATAGACTACAACTGGTGTATTCTGATCCACGTAAGTCAGATCTACATGACGAATCTCACCATCCAGTACATGACCGTAAGCAGTTCCTGTTTCTTTCACATAGTATTTACCAAGTGGAAGATTTTCCAGTTTTGCAATACCGGTTTCATCTGTCTTGATCGTTGCGATCAGTTCATCCTTTTTATAGTAATCGTCACTGACGCCATCGGCAGCCTTAATGTCTTCCTCAGCATAGACTTCAAACGTAACATCTGTCAGTTTTCCGGTTACATAGTTGAAAATGTGTTCCACCACACCTTTGACCTTATCGGCCAGCGTAACAGAATCCAGAAATTCTCCCTTTTTGTTGATGATGAGTTCACCAACCGGTACCTCGTCCTTCATTTCCACTTTCTGAACCTCTCCGGTATCTTTGACTGTGAATGTCACATCATTGGCTACCAGATAACCATGCGGTGCAAACTCTTCATGTAGGGTATAAGTCTCACCCACTTTCAGATATTTGATCACATGCGGTGCATCTTTGGAAGATGTCCAGCTATCTACTACATTTCCATCTTTATCCGTTACTTTCAGATAAGCTCCATCCAGTTCTACACCGGTTGTTGCATCTGATTTTGTGATCTCAACAGTTGTCGGCTGGTTCTTCTTTACGGATTTTAATGTTACTGTCTGTACATCCTGCCCCTGATAAGAAGCATCAAATCTCAGTACTTCATCCGAAGATACGAATCCATCTGGTGCTTTCAGTTCTTTTACATAATAGCTTCCAAGTGGAAGATCCAGTGTACATGCTGCCTGACCTTTTTCATCAGAAGTCATTTCCTGTAAAAGAGTATCTGCTTTGACGATCACTTTTCCATCTTTCGTCTGAATGTCTTTTGCATTGTAAATACCGAACACTGCTCCGGCTACTGTATTGCCTGTCTCAGCATCCTGTTTTTCGACCGTAATCGACACTTTCTGTCGTTCATCTGTGACAGAGATTTCTTTCTCGATCACTGCGGTATCCTGATCTGCATAAGCAAATTCGACATTTTCCGGCACCGTATTTAACACATAAGTGTCCGGTGCATTCTTCTCTTTGACATAGTATCTGCCAAGTGGAAGATTCTTTACAGTTGCATAACCATCTGTATCCGTTGTAACGGTTGCCACCAGTGCATCCTTTGCAAAGTACAAAGTTCTCTGTCCATCTGCATCTACCTGATGATCGGCAGTATAGATATCCTCTGCCGCATAGACTTCAAATTCAGCACCTGCAAGTCCAGCCATTTCATACTGGAAGTCCTTATCAAATCCCTTTAACACTTCACCCTGTTTATAGATCTTTAACTGACCTTTGACCGGGGCATTGGTATATTCCACATCAATGACTGCATCTCCTGTGACAGGATCGGTCAGATAAGCAGTATCTGTATCAACTGCAACTGTCACATAGTTTTTGGATATTGTGTACCCATCGGGTGCCGTCACTTCCTCAATCCGGTAGTTGCCAGGTTTCAGATTCTTTGGCAGTACCAGGTATCCTTCCTCATTTGTGAAATAGGATTTGTGTACCGTTGGCTTCGGATAGGATGTTGTCTGTTCCACATATTTCTGGTTATCCAGGTCATATACCTTGAATTCTGTATTTGCCAGGAGTACAGATTTCTGTGTTTCTGCATCCTTTTTGATGATCTTTAATTTTGCTTTGAATTCTTTATCCAGAAGCACTCGCCATGTCTGCGGTGTATCCGGATGATTCTCTGTGATCTTCACTATAAAATCATCAACCGGTGCATAGTTGTGTTTGCTTGTGGTCTCTCTTACCACATAAGTTCCATATGGAAGCGGAATCGATCTTGCATATCCTTTTTCATCGGTAAACATTTCTGCCTGGCCATCTGCAGTCAGTACAACTGGTCTGGCTGAGTCAAAATCATAACTTCCATCTGCTTTTACTTTCAGATCACTGACAAGCCATGCTGAAAAACCAACTCCCTGCAGAAGATCTGCATCGGTCTTCCCGTTGTTTGCTGCCTTGATGATCTGAAATGGCTGTTTGATGACAGTTTCTTTACATACAGAAGTTCTTTCTACTGTCGGAACAGTAGCACCTTCGTAAGTACAGTCCACCTCATGTTCTGTCGGATCCAGTACGTATCCCACCGGAGCACTAAGCTCTTTCAGATAATACTTTCCAAGATAGAGATCCGATACAGAAGCTTCGCCATTCTTATCCGTTGTCAGGGATGTGATCAGGCTGTCTTTCTTATGGATCGTTCCGGTTCTTCCATCCGGATGAACAATATCTTCCCTTGCATAAAGGCCATATACTGCACCTTCCAGCGTTGCATCACCCTGTGCTGCATTCCCTGTCTCAGCATCCTGTTTTGCAATGTTGATCTTTGCATTTACACGTTTGTCTGTTACATTTTTGGTCGTTGTCTTTCCGATAGCAAGAGTCACATTATAAGACTTTGTATCGATCTGATACCCTGTTGGAACAGAGATTTCTTTCAGATAAACAACTTCCTGTGTTTTCTCCATTGTGAGCTGTGAAGCACCATTCTGATCAGTTGCAGGCATCTCTGCGATCAGCTTTGTATATGCAGCATCGGAATAGATCCCGTACACTGCACCAGCCAGTGCATTTCCTGTATCCTGATCTTTCTTTACAATGGATACTTTGCATTCTTTTGTCCAGGTTACTTTAAAATCCACATATTTCTCATTTCCGACACCTTCACCGAAAACAAGAGCCAGGTCCTGTGTTCCGGATCCTGTTACAATCTTGTAAGCAGAGTATTCTTTATCAATGCTTCCCTTCATCCGAGAAGAAAATGTAGCACTGACGCTCTCTGCCTGATCAAGTGGTGCTGTCAGATAAAACTGTGTACCTCCACTGATTTCTACACTTGCTCCTGCAGCACTTGTTTTACCGGTTGTCACATTTACAAGCTTTACACCGCTTGGCAACTTAAATGTGATTGTCTGCAGTTTATCTGCTTTGAATGTGATCACGCTTGTTCGCTGGCTGTTTCCTTCCACATAAGCCTTTACATTAGATTCGGAAAAGCTCATATCTACAGACGGAATGTCCGGCATATTTACACAATAATTGTAAAGTTCCATTGCCAGGTTCTTTCCTGTTGCATTGGTTCCGGATGCCCAGTCACTGGATCCATTTGCATAAGCTGCTGCAAGATGGGTAATGATGAATCTCTTTCCTGCCGGAAAATCCGGATGTTTCTCATCGAAGAAACCATTCTCATCACTTGCTTTTGTTCCGTAATAGCAGACCTTTGCAAGTGTCTTTCCATCGGCAAGTTTCTGGATCGTATAAGTTCCATTTCCCGGTCCTTTTTTCGATGGTTCAACACAGTATGCTGTCGCATTGATGCTTCCCCATTTCACATAATACGGACAAGTCAGATAAGAACCTAATCCATAATCTGCGTAATAGTACCAGGAACCGGCTGTGACTGTGACTGATTTTGTTCCTGTTTCACCGGAAGCAAGCATCATTGGCATATCAAAAGTAATACTTTCGCCTGCTTCAAGATCCGCAAGAGCAACTTCCTGGTCAACAGCTTCCTGCATAACCTCTGAGAGTGTGATCCCTGTTTCCGGATCAACGGTCTCCTGATTCTCCGTTGCTTCAATCTCTGCATCAAATTCTTTTTCTGTCAGTTCTGTTTTGCTCTCCGTTTCAGCAGCACCAGTTTCCTCTGTAGACGAGTCAGCCTCAGAATCCTCAGTTTCTGTCTTATCGGAAGAACCAGCATCCTGATCAGAAGAACTTTCTGACTGCGAATCTTTCTGCTGATCCGCTTCTTTTACCACGATCTTTCGATTGATCTGGTAGGTTGGGTGATCCGTTGTCTGTGGTTCTACATAATAGACTGCCTTATAGGAATTGGCATAATCGGTAGAAAAATCATTCCCGTCCGCATCTTTTGCTTCCTGAAATGTAACTTTTACTTTGCTGTCATCCTGGATCGTAAGACCGGTATAATCACTCTTTACATCGAAATTGTCTCCAACCTTGATCTCATAATCCTTTGCAGTTACCACTTCATCTTCATCCAACTGATCCTTGATCTCCTCATAATACGGAATCTTTTTTACAGATCCAGCATCATCAGAAGCATAGGCAACAGCGGGAGAGAGTACCGTCGATAGAACCGTTACTGCAGTCAGTAAACCGGACATCACCCTGCGTGCTTTCTTTTTCACGTTCATTCTCTTAAATCCTTCCTTTCTGATTCTTTTGTGTATGGTTATCTGTTAGTTTCTGCATATTATCTTTTATACGAAGATGATCGCCTCCTTTCCTGAAATTTGTGCTATTTGGGACAGTCAGCACAAGCTGAGATAACAGCACAAATATATGGCGGTACCTGTTTGTCACAAATACCGCCACATGATTTCTACTGTCATCCTCTTTTTAGATTCAGACATTTTATTTTGATTTAAGATTTAAGCGTTTTCCTGTTTTCTTTCCCGGATCCGTTCCTATATCAGTTTCCATCTCTGATACGTTTTCTTCTGGCAGACACGCAGCTTTTCGCTCTATGCATGTTCAAATCAAATATCACTCCGGGCAGGCTATTCATTTTTCAAGGTACATGAAGGTGTTCTATGCAAACCCTTCATATAACGAAACGCTCAGAGCCTGTTTTACAGTGGTCTAATTCAATTTTTTTGAAATTTTTTTAAAATTCTTCGTTTTCCGCCTTTTTTTTCATCGTTTTTAATGCTCTGTTCAGGAGGTCATTTACACTCTGTTGTTTGATTCCCAGATAATCTGCGACATCCTGCTGACGCATTTCTTCGAAATAAACCAGATTGAGTACCATCTTTTGCCTCTCTGTCAATTCCTTGATCAGCGCATGCAGAATTTCTCTGTCGATAACATCGTCAACAAAATCTTTTGAAGATCCTCTCATAATCTCCGCATCATCTGTAACATCGCTGTTAGAAAACACACCATGATTGGTGCTGATTTTGCTCTGGCTGTATGCCATACGGTCTTCAGCCTCCATCAGCAGACGGATATACCAGTTTTCATTATCAAAGAACTCTTTATTGAATTCCTTGTTATCGCCAGTTACACTCACATATTCATAGTCATCACAACTATGAAGCGGAAATACGGTTGATTGATTTCCTGCTGTATAAAGTACATATCCGTGATCATAAACAGAGATTGTTGTATCTGCATTGATCATTTCCTTTACTACAACTTTGTGTTCCTTCAAGGATTTCACGCTTGGGATTCTCTTCTCCACATCAGCAACTTTCACGATTTTTTTCAGTTCTTTTAATGTCAACATAAAGACCACCTTTCTGCCTTTCGGCTCCGGGTGGTCCATTCCATCTTTTATGAAATTTCTGCACAGACATAAAGAACTGCAGTACAAGAGGTCACGAACCCACCCGTTTTTTTTGAACGGGAGTCCGCGACTCCTTTGTAACGCATGTATCTGCGTTTAGATTAAGTTTGCCAGATTGCCTGGCTTATTCAGTTGATATGTGCATCTTCTGATTC
>ULUX01090503.1_pt1 | contig 10875 bp, 9 predicted proteins | sample 1958961 | NCBI WGS metagenome assembly ULUX01 (sample SAMEA4835773, study PRJEB28245) | human gut metagenome | biome: gut microbiome; material: fecal sample | place: Denmark | collected 2008 | reverse complement strand
GGCGATGGACCGCCAGTGGGTAATGCCGGTGGCGCAATGCTTATAGCCGCCGGAATAGCCCCCATAGGGATTGCCTTGGGTGTGGCCGATGAGGATGGGGATGTCGCAATCGAACACGTATTTATTCATCAGCACCGGATCCCCCCGGCCGGTGACCCCCAGATCCACCATATGGTCATAGTCCTCGCTGTCGTGGCTGGTGATCTGATGGGTATAGTAAAACTCGTTGAACAGCTCCATGCCCAGGATCTGCTGCATTTCCGAGATGGTGGCCCGGGGGTGCAAGCCGTTGGAGAACATGAACAATATGTCCTTCTTCTCCACCCCGCCCGCGTATAACTCCTCCAGGCAGGCCCGGATGGCCACCTTTCGGTGGGCGGTGGGCTGGCAGCCGCCCTTTACGATATCCGGGATGATAAACACCACCGTCTTCCCCGGGGCGGCCAGCTCCCGAAGGGGCGGCATACCCATGGGGTTGCGGATGCTCTCCAGGGTTGCGGCATACAGGCTATCCCAATCCTGGGGCAGGCAAGGGGGGTCCGCCACGGTGGTGCCGGGGATAAACACGTCCGTATTGTCCGGCACCTGGGCCTGCATAAGGCCATGGCCATATTCAAATTCCAGTTTCATGGGCTCCTCCTTATTTTCCCAGATAAATTTTTATGATCTCCAGGTATTCTGCCGGATAGAATCCGATCTCCCCCTGGAATCGGGTAAGGGCGATGAGGCCGCCGTCGATCTCCGCAATGGAGGCAAGCATCTTGGCGTTGTCCTGCTTCAAACCGCCCCCGTATACCACATCCAACCCGCCGGTAACCTCTTTGACAAACCGAGCGATCTTGGTAATATACGGCTGATCCGCGGGGGTCTTGCCCGGGCCGATGGACCAGATGGGCTCGTAGGCGATCACCACCTTGCTGGTGTCCACCCCCTCCAGGCCGATCCTGAGCTGTTCCCCCAGCACCGCCTGCCAGGTCGCCTGCTCCTCGCTTTTTTCCCCGATGCAATACAATACCGTTAGCCCCTGGGCGATGGCCTGGCGGATCTCCTGGTTCAGCAGCCGGTTTACCGCGGCCGTATCCGTGACGCCCGCCTCCGCCAGCACCCCCATTTTATCGTTGCGCTCCTCGCAGTGGCCGATGATGGTGGAGGTACAGCCCATGGCCTTGGCAATGGAGGCGGGACGGTTGGTGGTAAAGGCGCCGAAGTTGCCCCCCACGGCGGTGTTCATCCGGTATACGCTCTGGCAGCCCACCTGCACCCGGCTGTCCGCTTCCAGGGCGCCGACCGCGCCCAGGATGTGGGCCTCGGGAAAATACTGCACGAACTCCACCTGGCTGGGGTCATAGGCGGAAAGGGGGCCCTGGGTGTTTTCCACGATGTACCTGCCCCAATCCGCAACCGGGGCGATCCGGTTCACGCCTCCGAATTCCGGGGGCACGTCGAACCGCTTAAGATTCAAATATAAATGCTTCATGCGGCTTACTCCTTATAGAACCCCTGCATGTCCTCCAGGGTCTTCATCTCCACCAGGGGCGCCCGGCCATAGGAGCCGAACTGGACGATCAGGGAGCCCACCGCTTCCTTAACGCCGGCTTCTACCCGTTCCATCAGCAGGGCCACGTCCCCGTCCGGCACGTTGCCGGTGAGAACGGTATCCATGATGGGCGGGAAGAACACCCGGGGATCGAAGGCGCTGCGCTTCTCCTCCAGCAGGCTGTATACCCCGCCGATGGAGGGGCTCTTTTGCAGCGCAGGCTGGTTTTTGAACAGCTCCTTCATATTCCGGGTCACCGCCAGGCGGATGTCCGTATCCACGTTGATCTTACGAATGCCGCAGGGGATGGCCGCAGTAAGCTGATCGATGGGGATGCCGTAGGCGTTCTGAATATCGCCCCCCAGGTCGTTGATCTCCTTTACGATATACTGGGGCACCGTGGAGGAGCCGTGGGATACCAGGGCGCAGAAGATGCCCAGCCGGTTGATGCACTCCTTGATGGCGATGGGGATCTCCCGGCGCAGCTTGGCGCCCTTTCCCTTGTTGGCCCCATGCATGGTGCCGTAGGAAATGGCCAGGGCGTCCACCCCGGTGGCCTGGATGAAGCGCACCGCGTCCAAGGGATTGGTGTAGGTGGAATTTTCCGCGAACACGTGATCTTCCTGGCCGCCCAGTACGCCCAGCTCGCCCTCTACGCTGACGCCTCTGGGATGGGCGTATTTCACCACTTCCCGGGTCAGCTCGATGTTCTGCTCCAAAGGCAGGGAGGACCCGTCGATCATAACCGAGGTATATCCGCCCTCGATGGCGGCTACACAGCTGTCGAAATCCTTGCCGTGGTCCAGGTGGAGCACCACCGGGATGGGGGAATGTTCCCCATATTTGCGCACCGCGTTGGCGATGTTCCGGGCGCCCCGCTTTTTGTCCTCCAGGGTGCCGTTGGCAAAATCCACCCGGCCGCCCATAAAGGCGTTGGCCAGATCCGCCCCCTGCAGGATGGCGGGGGAACGGAAGGTCTCGTGCATTTCAATGACCGCTTTGGCCTGGGCCACGGCATTGACGTTGAACGCCCCCTGGGCGTAACCATATTGTTCGGCTGCCTCCATCAGAGGCCGAAGGGGTACGAGCGGCATATTAGTTTTCCTCCTGTTTTTCTTTTCCGGCGTAAACCCGCACGCCGGCTATGTAGGTTTCCATAACGTCCAATGCATCGTTGAGCACCGCCAGATCCCCGTCTTTGCCCGGGGCGATGGACCCTTTCGCTTGATCCATCCCTATGACCTTGGCAGGCTGTAGGGTCAAAAGTGGAAGAACCCGCTCCACCGGCTGGCCGGTAAAGCGCACCAAATTCTTTAGCGCCTGGTCCATGGTGAGGGTCGAACCGGCCCGCACGCCGGTATCCGCCAGCTTGGCGTCCCCATCCACCACCACCACGTCGTTGACGCCCAGCTTATAGTGTCCATCCGGCAGGCCGGCCGCCTGGATGGAATCCGTAATGGCCACCACCCGGTCATAGCCCTTGCAGGCCAGCAGCATCCGTACGCTGCCTGGATGCAGGTGTCGGCCGTCGCAAATGGCCTCGCAGTACACGTCCCGCTCCAATACCGCCCCCATGATGCCGGGCCGGTGCTGATGAAACAGCCCCATGGCGTTAAAGGTATGGGTACAGGCCCGCGCCCCTGCGTCGATGGCGGCGCAGGCGGTTTCGTAATCCGCCCCGGAATGGCCGATGGCAATGGCTACCTCATCCCGCAGGGCGGCGATCATCTCCACCACCCCCTCCACCTCCGGGGATACGGTCATATACCGGATGGCGCCCTGGGCGGCTTGCTGATACCTGTGGAACAAGTTTTCATTGCCGCTTTGCAGCAGATATTCCGGCATGGCCCCTTTATACTGGGTGGAAAGGAAGGGCCCTTCCAGGTGGATGCCCAGCAGCCGGGCGCCTCCCGCCGGATCGGCCATGGCCGCCCGGGCTTGGGCAATGCTTTGCAGGGTTTGCGTCTCGGTATCCGTAAGGATACTGCACAGCCAACCGGTAACCCCGTGGGCGGCAAAAAACCGTCCGATCCGGCAAAATCCCTCCTTGTCCGCCCCGTTCACATCCACCCCGGCTCCCCCATGGGTATGGATGTCGATAAAACCGGGGACCAACAGCTTGCCGTCCAGGTCCACCTGCTGGGCGTCGGGAGCCTCCAATGCGCCAAAGGCTTGGATCTTCCCATCCTGTACCAGCAGGTCCCCCTGCTGGAAGCGGCCGTCTAGATATACCCGGCCGTTTTTGAATAGCGTAGCTTCCATGGACATATTAGAAGGGCTGGCCTGCGGCGATGGCGTTGGTATAGATTATGGCGTCGGCATGGTTTTGCAGCAGGGTCACCGGGAAGTGCGCCGTGACCTCCCCATAGGCGGCCTGGCGTACCACGCTCCTGTGCCACTCCCGGAACCCCCCCAGCCGCACCTTTTTCGCGGACAGGATCTGCTTGATGCCGATGGTCACCGCATATTCCGGCATGGCGTCGATGGCGCCGCACCGGTCGCCGATGGCGTTGGCGGTCCGGGTCTCGGGGGTCAGCTTCAACACGCGGGTACACAGGCCGGCAAATTCTTCCGCGCTCATATCCTCCCGGGCCTCGTTGAAGGCGAGATGCCCGTTGATGCCGATGCCGCCAAAGGCGATGTCCACGCCGCCCAGCTCCTGGATCAGCTTATCCACCTTGCCGGGATCCTTGGGGTCGGGGAAGGCCCGCTGTTCCGGCGCCATAAGCAGCTGGGGATCGATCTTCGTATAGACCGTCCGCTCCATGAACCCCCGGAAGGACAAGGGGCTTTCCTTGGGAATCCAGTTGCCGTCCCCGTCCAGGTATTCGTCCATGTTGATGAACCAGCAATTTTGCAAGCTCACCCGATCCCGGTTGATCAGCCGCACAAAGATGGGATACTGGCCTACCGGCCCTACCGGGCAGATGAATACCGTCCGCTGCCCCAGGGCATTGTTCTTTTTGATCTCATCCACCATTTGCAGGGCCAATTCATAAAACACCTCGCCGGAATCCCCCAGCTTTACAATGGGGATCTTAGCCCCGATCCCCAGCTCTTCCGGGGGGATGCGATAATACTCCATATCCATTGTCTCCTCTCCTTTCCCCTAAAACAAATGGGACACATTGAGCTCGCGGATCATGCTTACAATCTCCTTGGTCCGGGTGCAGTCAAATTTTCTTAAAAGGCTTTTGATCTGGGTCTTTACGGTAACCATTTCCACGCAGCGCGCCTCGGCGATTTGTCGGATGCTCTTGTTTTCCAGCAGCAGCCGTACCAGCTCCCGCTCCGCCTGGGTCAGGTGGGACACGGTGTGGATGAAAAACAGCAGGCTGCGTTCCGAGCTGCGAAGCCTGGAATATTCCTTGAGCACCAGCTGTTGGATGCGGGCGTCCAATATGGCCTTGCCCATGTATGCCGCGCGGATGTGCTCCAGCAGCTGGGACTCCTCGCAGCCCTTTACAATATAGTCCACCGCGCCGGCTCCCATGGAGGTCAAGATCATATTATCGGTCTCATGGGCAGTCAAAAATATCACCTTGGCATCCGGCTTTTGCTCCAGGATCCGCTCCGTTGCCCGGATGCCCGCAGTGGTGGTCTCCATTTCCACATCCATGAGAATCACGTCAAAATCCTTTGCCAGGGCCAGGGCCTGTATAGCCTCGCCGCTGGCTGCGCTCCCTACAACCTCCATATCCGGCTGCTGCTGAATGATGTCGCAAAGGTCTTCCCGGATAATGTCAAAATCCTCAGCTACCAGGAGGCGAATCACGGTTTTTTTCCTCTCCTTCTTAGGGTATCGTATCGTAGCGGGGCAGCAGCACAAAAAAGGACGCGCCGCCCTCCCGGCGGTTTTCTGCCTTCAGGCTGCCCAAATGGCTCTTTACGATGGCGCGGGTATGGTATAACCCCATGCCCCAGTTGAAATTGGAATTTTTGTTGCTATAAAATGGTTCAAAGATCCGGCGCATCTCCCCGGATTTGATTCCAGGGCCCTTATCCCGCACCTCCAGCACCGTATATAGGCGCTCCTGATGGCTCAGCAGCTTGATGGGCTCCTTCTCATGCCCGGCAGCCAGGTTGGCTTCCCAGGCATTGGTCATCAGGTTATACAGGGCCTCGCTCAGATAGTTTTCATCCGCCAGCACCTGCAGCTTTTTGTCCACCTTGGTTTCCAGCCGGGCGTCCGGATATTTCTTGCGAAACCGGTCCAAGGTGGTGATTTCCAGGCTACCCAGCTCCACCGGCACCAGCTGCACGCTCTTGGCCTTTACCGTCCGGTATAGGTCCTCCGAGCGGCTGATCAGCTGCTCGTTGATATCCGTCAGGCTGTCCGCAAACCCCCGCAGCTTCTCAAGATCCGGTTCCTTTTGTTCCAGCTCCTGATGGATCCGCTTATACAGCACCCGATTTGCCAGCAGCTGGTTTTTGATGCTGTGCACAAACACCGACGCGCCGGTCCGGGCCACATCGAAATTCCGCTCCAGCACCACATCCGCATGATCGTCCGCAAAATGGTCTTGGGTATATTGAAACAAACTCACTATGCCCAGGGCGCTGCATACCACATTGATGGCCACCAGGGTAATCAAGCCGCTCAGGCTGGGATCGAATTGCAAATATCCGATCCCCCGGGCCCAAATATTATCGTAGCTGTAAAAGCTATATACCTGCCCGGGATCCTGGCCGCAATACAGCAAAAACAAAGCGGACAGCGCCGCCATGCATACCAGGATCCGGCTAAACTGCCGCCGGAAAAAGGAGATGGTAATGGACAAATACTCCTGCACCAGCAAGATCAGCGCCAGCGCAACATAGCAAAGGATCCAGTCATAGGAAAAGCGGATGAGAAATCTCTGCACCCAAGGCGAAAGGCCGATGATCCACCGGTATACGCCGGGCCAATAGACGAGCAGCGATAGGGCCGGCAACGCCCAGATCAGCCTGCGAACCAGGGAGCGCTGGCGAATGAAGGGCAGCATGGAATAATGCATGGCCATGGCCAGCAAAAAGGGCGGGAACAAAAACCGGCCGATGGCGATAATGTATCCCAGCTGGCTAAAGGTGATAAACCGATACTGGACCCAGACGCGGATCTGGTTGGAACAGAATAGGAACCGCAGGATCTCCGAGGAATATCCGCCTTTTTTGGCGATATAGACCAGCATTCCCAAAAAGTAAACCGTCAGCGAAAGGCACAGGGCCGTAAGCAGCAAGGATTCCCGGCTCCGCTTCACGCAGAACACGAAAACGGAACCCAGCAGCAGGCACAGTGCCAAGATCATCAGCATATACGCCCCTCCTTTGAAAGGATATGATGCGCTCTAACGATTGCGGCGTATAAGGGAGGGAGCGGCGGTGAAACGCCGCCCCCCCCGTGCGGATTGATTATAGATTAGTAGTTGCCGGCCTCGGTCATGAGCGCCAGGTCCACATAGTCGGAAACCGGGCACACATCGTCCTGGGTAATGGCTTCGCTAGCAAGCAGATTCTGCTGCTGCAGGGTGTAGTAGCCCTCCACAGTGCCGTCGGCTATGCCTTCCGCCACGGCCTTGCCGGTGAGCCAGTTGGCGTCGCCCCGCTGGGAGTAAACGCTGTCATAGTCGGTCTTGGTCTGGTTGGCCACCAGCTGGGCGATCTCCTCATAGTTGCCGTCCGCTGCATAGTCCATGGCCTTGAACAGAGCCCGCACAAACCGCACGGCCACGTCCCGGTTCTCCTCCAGGTATTTGGGGGTGGCGATCCAGCTGGCCAGGGAGATGGTGGTATCGGAGAAGGTCATGTTATCGGAAAGCTTGGTGGTGCCTTCCATCTGGTCCAGAATGGCCAGGGTGTTGGGGGACCAGGTGGCGCAAGCATCTACGCCGCCGGAAATCATGGCGGTCACGATGGCGGACGCATCCATATCCATGGCGGTGATGTCATCCATGGTCATGCCGGCGGAAGCCAGGGTGTTCTTCAGGATGTCCTCGCTGGAGGTGCCGGAAGAATAGGCAACGGTCTTGCCCTTCAGGTCTGCAATGGTGGCTACTTCGGGGCCGCCGATCACGGCGTCGCCATTGGAGATGTGGGACAGGGCGATGATGGTGGCATTGCCCTGGACGCACAGCTTATGGGCGCCCTGGCCAATGTAGCCGAAGTTGATGGAGCCGCTCTCCATAGCGGAGATGATGGTGGGGCCGTCGCCAAACTCGGTGAGTGTCACTTCCAGGTTCTCTTCAGCAAAGTAGCCCTTATCGATGGCGGTAACCACGCTCCACAGGCTGCCGTAGTTGGGCATATAGCCTACGTTCAGGGAAACGGTCTCCACAGGCGCTTCAGCGGCTTCCTCAGCGGGAGCCTCCGCAGCCTCCTCAGCGGGGGCGGCCTCCTCGGCGGGCGCTTCGGTGGCAGGGGTTTCGGCGGCAGGGGTGCTGCAGCCCACCACCAGGGAGCCCAGCATGAGCACGCAAACCAGCAGTGCAAGGATCTTCTTCATCATCATTTTTTCCTCCTGATTGATTTTCTTGGGTTCTACTTATTTGCTTCGGCAATTGCCGCTGCATAGCCTACTATTTACGAACTTCCAGGTATTCTTTATAGACTTCGCCCCAGATCTTGTTCTTTAGCTCCAGGAAGCGGGGCGTCATCTTGGTCTCCTGGTTCCGGGGATAGGGGATGTCGATGTCCACAATTTCCTTGATCCGGCCGGGCCGGGCGCTCATGATAATGACCTTGGTGGCCAAAATGATGGCCTCGTCCACATCGTGGGTGATGAAGAAGCAGGTCTTTTGATCCTTCTCCCAGGTCTCCAGCAACTCGGACTGGAGCTGGGTGCGGGTCTGGGCGTCCAGGGCGCCGAAGGGCTCGTCCATGAGCAGCACCTCGGGATCCGCCGCATAGGCCCGGGCGATGGCTACCCGCTGCTTCATGCCGCCGGAAAGCTCCTTGGGATAGTGGTCCGCAAACTTGGCCAGGTCCACCTTTTCCAGGTACTTCATGGCCAGCTCGTCGGCCTCCTGGCCTTTGATGCCCTTCATCTCCAGGGCAAAGCGCACGTTTTTCTTAACGGTCAGCCAGGGGAATAGGGCGTATTGTTGGAACACCACGCCCCGCTCCGTGCCGGTGCCGGTGATGAGCTTACCGTGGCAATATACTTCGCCGGAGGTGGGCTCCGTCAAGCCGGCAATGATGTTCAACAGGGTGGATTTGCCGCAGCCAGACGGGCCTACCACGCAGATGAACTCGTTTTCATAAATATCCAGATCCACCCCATTGAGGGCGATTACCTCGCCGGTACGGCCGGTGAAGGTCTTGCGGACGTTTTTGATCTGGAGCGTTATATTTCTCGCTTCTCCTGCCATCCCGTCAGTCTCCTTTCAAGGTGCTTAATCAAGGTTTCCAAGGTAATGCCGATGATGCCGATGATGATTACGTATAGCAGCATAGGCGCCGACTCAAAGCTGTTGTTCAAGGACCGTATGCGCATTCCCAAGCCGGCCACAGCGCCGGTGGATTCAGCGGCGATCAGGGTGGTGAGGGCCACGCCGGCGCCCAAGCGGACTGCCGTCAAAATGAAGGGCAAGGTGGCGGGGGTGATGACCCGGATGAAGATATCCTTATCGCTTGCGCCCAGAACCCGGGCCGCTTTGATGAGGGTCTCGTCCACGTTGATGACGCCCTGATAGATGGTAACGCACATGATCAGGAAGCAGGCGATGGTGATGGTGATGATCTGGGGCTTGCGGCCAACGCCGGCGCAGGCCACGATCAAGGGCACATAGGCGAGGGGCGGGATGTTACGAACGAATTGAATCCAGGGCTCGATGATATTGCGCACCGGCAAATACCAGGCCATGAGAATGGCCACCGGCAGGGCGATGATAAACGCGAGGAAATAGCCGGAAAATACAGAGATCATACTGCTGGCTAAGTCGGTGAAAAATACGCCGCGTTCAATCATGGTAGCCAGGCTGCTAAAGGTTACGATGACATTGGGGAAGGCGCGGGCTGTAGCAGGCAAAAGGGAGATCACATACCATAGCAGCATAGCCACCAGGAAGGAGATCAGCAACCAAACCTTGGGTGGTATCCTACTGGCTAAGGAGGGGGTTTTCTTGTTCATGCTTTTTACTCCTACTCGTTATATACGCTTTGGTGCATGGGATAGAAAAGGACTGTCACTACGGGAAACGGGGTTGCGGTTTATTTTTTTCTGCGGATCCCTTCTTTTTTTAACTGTAGTAGGACGGTAAGGTTATTTCTGCTTTTATGATAGCGCGTGCGCGCTAAGAGCATAGATCATACATAGGTTTTATTTTATATTTATTATATGGAAAAAACTGAAAAAGAAAAAGTATGATATTTCATCATACCTCCCCCCCGGATTGTATGGAAGCGCCGGTTGCCCCAGCCTTGGCAAAGGGAGAAATCGGCCGGCCGGGCTTCTCCCCATCCCCCGGATACCCATCCGCCGCCGGGACCCGCCGTATTGCCAAGGACAGCGGAGCGGGATACAATAGAAAAAAAGGAGCCTGATCATGTTATATTCCCTATCCAATGCCCATTTGCGCGTCCAGGTGGATCCCCTTGGCGCCGAGCTGCGCTCCCTGCGGGACAGGGCGGGCCTCGAGTACCTTTGGCAGCGGGATCCTGCCCTTTGGGCAAGGAGCGCTCCCCTCTTGTTCCCCTGGGTAGGGAGCCGGCCCGGCGGCCGCTATCAGGTCAACGGCCGGGACTATGCCTTGCCCCTTCACGGCTTTGCCAAGGAAAGCCTGTTTGTAGCGGAACAGGCGGAGCCCCAATGCCTACGCCTGCGTTTGCAGGAGGATCTCCATACCCTGCGCCAGTTTCCCTTTCCCTTTCAGCTGGCCATCACCTACCGGCTCGCAAGCCAAACCCTGCACATGGATACCCTGGTCTATAATCCAGGCCCCGTCCCCATGCTCTTTGGCCTTGGCTTTCACCCGGGGTTTCGGGTCCCGCTTTCGCCGGGCTTGGCTTTTTCGGATTATGTGCTGCAATTCGCCCCGGGACCCCTGGCGCCCCAGCGGATCGAATTCGCCCCCTCCGGCCTGCGTACCGGCCGCCTTCTGCCCTTTGCCCTAAACGATAAAAACCGCCTTCCTCTCTCCCACGCCCTCTTCGATCAGGAGGCCGTGGTCCTGGCCCAGGCCGGCCGCCAGGTTTCCCTGTTGCCCCAGGGCGGCGGCAAGGGCCTGGCCCTGTCCTTCCCGGACGCGCCATACGTGGGCTTTTGGCAGCCTGCCAATTCCCAGGCGCCCTTCCTATGCATAGAGCCCTGGTGTACCCTGCCCGGTTTGGAGGGCGGACAAGCCATCTGGGAACAGGAGCCC
>ULUX01066994.1_pt1 | contig 10928 bp, 7 predicted proteins | sample 1958961 | NCBI WGS metagenome assembly ULUX01 (sample SAMEA4835773, study PRJEB28245) | human gut metagenome | biome: gut microbiome; material: fecal sample | place: Denmark | collected 2008 | reverse complement strand
GAGATCGTCGTCCACGATATGCCCAAGGAGCAGGCCATGCGGTATGTAGACCAGCTGCGGGATTTTTACACCGCTGGATGGCTGAAGCTGATCGGTCAGTAATTCGTCGCACCATTTTCCAGTAAGATCGGGGCTGCGCCCCGTTCTTTTTACACCGTTAGTTAGCGGTAACTAACCTTAAAAGGAGGAATATTTGTGAAGCAAAAGAAGCAAAACGCTCTGACAGTCCTGCTGGGATATGCAGGCAGCCACCGGCGGCTCACCTTTCTGGGGTTGGGGCTGTCGGCGGTGTCCATGGTGTGCAGCATGATCCCGTACCTCTGCATCTGGCTGGCAGCACGGGATCTGATCGCCGTGGCGCCGGACTGGACGCAGGCCCGGAGCGTGACGGACTACGGCTGGATCGCCTTCGCTTTCGCGGTGGGCGGCATCCTCATCTACTTCCTGGGTCTGATGTGCACCCATCTGGCGGCGTTCCGCACGGCGTCCAACATCCGCAAACAGGGCATGGCACATGTGATGCAGGCGCCGTTGGGCTATTTTGACGCCAATGCCTCCGGGTTGATCCGCAGCCGGCTGGATGCGGCGGCGGCCGACACCGAGACGCTGCTGGCCCACAATCTGGCGGACATCGTGGGCACAATCACCCTGTTTCTCGCCATGCTGGTGCTGATGTTCGTATTTGACTGGCGTATGGGCGCGGCCTGCCTGCTGGCGGCGGTGATCTCCATCCTTGCTATGTTCAGCATGATGGGCGGCAAGAACGCCGGGCTGATGGCGGAATACCAGGCGGCCCAGGATCGTATGACCAAATCTGGCACAGAATATGTGCGCGGTATCCCGGTGGTCAAGATCTTCCAGCAGACTGTGTACTCTTTCAAGGCATTCCAGCAGGCCATTGAGGACTACAGCACCAAGGCGGAGCACTATCAAGGTGATGTGTGCCGCGTACCGCAGTCCATCAACCTGACCTTTACTGAGGGCGCCTTTCTGTTTTTGGTGCCGGTGGTGCTGTTCCTGGCTCCCGGCGCGCTGGCTTCCGGTGATTTTGCGGGGTTTGTCACAAATTTCGCCTTCTATGCTGTATTCTCCGCCATCATTTCCACCGCGCTGGCCAAAATCATGTTTGCGGCTTCCGGCATGATGCTGGCCGACACCGCTCTGGGCCGCTTCCAGCCGGTCATGGACGCGCCGACACTGGCGGTACCGGAGCATCCCCAGACACCCAAGGACAATCGGGTGGTCTTCCGGGATGTGAGCTTTACCTACGACGGCGCGCAGTCTCCCGCCCTATCCCATGTCTCCTTCGCTGCCGAACCCGGAGAGACGGTGGCGCTGGTAGGGCCTTCAGGCGGGGGCAAGACCACAGCCGCCAGCCTGATTCCCCGGTTCTGGGACGCAGACACCGGCACTGTCGAAGTGGGCGGCGTGGATGTACGCCAGATTGATCCCCATGTGTTGATGGATCAGGTCGCTTTTGTGTTTCAGAACAACCGTCTGTTCAAGGACAGTATTCTGGAAAATGTCCGGGCTGCCCGCCCAGACGCCAGTCGTGAGCAGGTGTTGGCTGCCCTGGAAGCCGCACAGTGCGGCGACATTCTGGAAAAGCTGCCCCAGGGACTGGATACTGTGATCGGAACCGAAGGGACCTATCTTTCCGGCGGCGAGGCCCAGCGCATCGCGCTGGCACGGGCCATTTTGAAGGATGCACCCATCGTGGTGCTGGATGAAGCCACCGCTTTCGCCGACCCGGAAAATGAAGCCCTGATCCAGAAAGCCTTCGCTCAGCTGACAAAGGACCGCACCGTCATTATGATCGCCCACCGGCTCTCCACGGTGGTGGGTGCGGATAAGATTCTGGTGCTGGAGGGCGGCCGGGTGACAGAGCAGGGTACCCACGGGGAGCTGATTGCGGCAGGCGGATTGTACACCCGGATGTGGGCCGACTACAATCAGGCGATCCAATGGAAAATGGAAAGCGGCAAGGAGGGGAAATAAATGTTTGGAGCAAAATTTCAGCGGAAATATGCCCTGACGGATCAGGGTGTACAGAACACCAAAAAGGGCACCTTCTGGACGGTGGTCGTCAATCTGGTGGTCATGGGCGGAGTCAGCATCCTGTACCTTGTGATGTCCGACCTGATCGCGTCTCTGACCGACGGTGTCTCCCTGACCGACTCCCTGCCTGTACTGGCCGGACTTTTGGTGTTTGCGCTTCTTTCCTTTCTCACCCATCTCCAGCAGTACAAAGCCACCTATGGCCTTGTGTACGGCGAGGTGAAAACCACCCGGCTGCGGCTGGCGGAACGGCTGCGCAAGCTGCCCCTTGGATTTTTTGGCAAGCGGGATCTGGCCGACCTGACGGAGACCCTTATGGGCGATGTCAACCGCATGGAACATGTCTGGAGCCATGTGCTGGGCTACTTGTACGGCTCCTACATTTCCACCGCCGTGATCGCAGTCTGCCTGCTCTGGTATGACTGGCGGCTGACTATTGCCTGTCTTTGGGGAGTGCCGGTAGCGTTTGGCCTGCTGTTTGGAAGCCGGAAGCTCACCGAACGCCGGGCTGAGCAGACCAAGCACGCCGCCGTGCGGGTTTCGGATGGGATGCAGGAGGCGCTGGAAAATGTGCGGGAGATCCGTGCCACCAATCAGGAGGAGCGATACCTTGCCGGGCTGTACCGGAAGATCGACGACCATGAACGGATCATGATCCGCGGCGAGCTGGTTACCGGCCTGTTCGTCAACGGGGCCAGCGTTATCATGCGGCTGGGCGTGGCGACCACGATCCTTACGGGCGCGGGGCTGATTTTGTCCGGACAGATTGACTTCATGCTGCTGTTCTTGTTCCTCATGGTCATTACCCGGATCTATGCCCCCTTCGATCAGAGCCTTGCGTTGATTGCCGAGCTGTTTGTCTCCCAGGTGTCGGCAGACCGGATGAACGCTCTGTTTGACACCCCGATTGCCGAAGGGGCGGAAACCTTTCATCCTAAGGGACACGACATCGTATTTGACCATGTGGAGTTTGCCTATGACAAAAAGGCCGTCCTGCACAATGTCAGCTTTACTGCAAAGGAAGGCGAGATCACAGCGCTGGTCGGTCCTTCCGGCTCCGGCAAAAGCACCTGCGCCCGGCTGGCTGCCCGCCTGTGGGATGTCACTGGGGGAGCTATCAAAGTGGGTGGGGTGGATATTTCCACCGTGGACCCAGAGGTGCTGCTGACCGATTATTCCATGGTTTTTCAGGATGTGGTGCTGTTTGACGACACGGTGATGGAGAATATCCGCCTGGGCAGGCGCGGCGCCTCTGACGCAGAGGTGATGGCTGCAGCCAAAGCCGCCAACTGCGAGGAGTTTGTAAACAAGCTGCCCCAGGGCTACCAAACGCCCATCGGAGAAAACGGCGCCAAGCTCTCCGGCGGCGAGCGGCAGCGCATCTCCATTGCACGTGCGCTGCTCAAGGACGCTCCCATCGTATTGCTGGATGAGGCCACTGCCTCCCTGGATGTGGAAAACGAGACCAAGGTGCAGGGGGCGCTCTCCCGGCTGCTGACCGGCAAGACGGTGCTGGTCATTGCCCACCGGATGCGCACTGTGGCCGGGGCGGATCATATCGTGGTGCTGAAAGATGGCCGTGTGGAGCAGCAGGGTTCCCCGCAGGAGCTGATGGCGGAAGACGGCCTGTTCCGGCACATGGTGGAGCTCCAGAGTGAAAGTGCCCAGTGGCAGTTGAGTGGGGCAAGGCCATAATTCTTTGTATAATAGAAATAAGAGAAGCCCACAGTTCCGAATACAAAGAACTGTGGACTTCTTTCTGGGCTGAAAGTCTGCGTTAATTGCCATCAGGTAACGAAAGCCGCGCTCTGCGGTGGATACTCCAGCAGTGGACAGCCGAAGTGCTGGACAAAACCGACCCTAGGTTCACCGAAGGAGCACAGTTATCCCTTGGTAGGTGGATGTTATGATTCACGTGTTTAGAAAGTAGTTTGCATATAACTGTTATTCGTGGGAACATAAAAAACAGAGGAACAACCATGGCGAGTCGTTCCTCTGTTGGGAGTCATTCCAGAATGAGCAGAAGAGACATTTTGAATGGCCCATCAGCGGTTACGCTGTGCAGACCATTTTTGTCAAAGCGGAAACTGTCTCCAGCGGACACATGGTAGTCAGAACCCTCGTAACTGATTACAGCACTACCCTCCAGTACGGTAACAATCGCAGGGCCAGGAGCGCGGTGGGGTTGAAGGCACGTGCCCTCTGCAAACGCCATTAAGGCAAACTTCATCGTGTCGTTTTTTGCAATGTCCAGGTTGGTGATGCTGTTGGCTTCGTAGGAAATGAGTTCCTTTAGGTCAACGGATTTTCCAGATTTTACAATATCGTTCATATTAAGCTCCTTTTTCGTAATGATCTCGGTATAGACTGCGCCTGTTTTACATTCCACTCCACAGAGGGTACCACCATGGACAACAAGCAGACTCCCAGGCTCTAAGATTGTCCTGCGGCCCCTATCACCAATGAGGAACTCGGCGTGCCCAAAGTCTCCGATATAGAGGACGAGGTGGTCGTAGCTTTCCCGGCTGATGGAGGTATCTGCACCTAGGGAAAACCAAGTTACAGAATTTAAGTTACTCAGTCCCGTGCTCCGGGATACGGTCATATGTCCCCGAATAGGGCATTGCTGTGACACACGATAGGCTCCGCTTATCATGGATCCCCTCCTTTTATATTGCATGCCCCAGCAGGGATACCGGGATAATGTTTTTGATAGACCGGTTTCGGTATTGGAATTCATTGACCACAACCTCCACATCAAACGAGCGCGAGATATTATTCTCAGTAAGTATCTGTTCGGTTGGGCCACAGAAGAAGGTTCCTGAGCGATTCATCATTAACGCATTGTCGGACACGGCAAGGGCATTGGTGGGATAATGCGTGTTCATGACAGCGCTGATCCCATCCTCGTGGGCCAGCCGCTCAATCATGTTCAGCACCAGAATCTGGTTATGGAAGTCCAGACCAGTTTCAGGCTCATCCAAAATAATCAGTTGCGGCTCATTGATAAGAGCACGGGCAATCAGCACCATCTGCAGTTCACCGCCGCTCATCTGGTTACAGTCCTTGTTAGCCAGTCGGACGATTCCAGTTCTCTCCATCATAGACTCCGCCATCTCGATTTCCTTCCGTCCAGGCTGTTCAAACATCCCTAAATGAGCGCTTCGGCCCAGCATGACCATCTCCAGTCCTGTGTAGGAAAAGGCAAAGCCACGGCTCTGTGGAATATAGGAGACGCTGCTCCACAGCTCCCTGGGTTTCATGGAGGAAATGTCCCGACCCTTCAAAAGAGTCTGGCCCTCCTTCCACGGAAGCAAACCGGTCATACATTTCAGCAAAGTCGTCTTTCCAATTCCGTTGGGACCAAGAATTGCCAAAATCTCTCCTTTCCGAAGGGATAGATTGATTCCCCTAAGGATTGGTTTCTGCTTTGGATACCCAAAGCTTCCGTTCTTAACTTCAAGAATCATCGCAGATTACTCCTATTTCGATTCAACAGCGAGATAAACACCGGAGCGCCTACAATGGCAGTCAGAATAGAAATCGGTAGTTCAATGACGCTGATGCTCCGGGAAAGTGTGTCGATCACGATCATGAAAGAGATTCCGAGGCTGATGCTGAAGGGAATGACATAGCGGTTGTTGCTGCCAACCAGCAGGCGGGCACAGTGAGGGATAAGTAGCCCGATCCAGCCCACCTGTCCGCACATTGATACGGAGGAAGCGGTAATAAGTGTGGAAGCTAGAATAAAAATCATCCGAGTCTGCCTGATGTTGATCCCGCTGGACTGTGCCTCGTCTGCGCTGAGGGAGAGAATATTCAGGCGCCATCGCAAAAGATAGATGATCACAGTTCCTACCAGAATCAGCGGTGAGCCAATTAGGATCTCCTGATATCCCGCCCCAGTAAAGCTGCCCATCAGCCAGTAGGTAATCTGGGGCAGTTTGTCCTGGGGATCCGCGGTGTATTTCAGTAAAGAACCCATAGCATTGAATAGGGAGGATGCGATCATGCCTGCCAGCACCAAGTAGACCATAGAGCGGCCATCATTTTTTCCAGCAATTCTCAAAGTAATCCAGACGGAACCCAGGCCAAAGACTAGTGCCAGCAGCTGCGTCTCTAGAATGCTTCGAGACAAGATGATGGCCAGAATTGCCCCTATACAGGTTCCGCTGCTCACACCCAGAACATCCGGGGTGGCCAAGGGGTTAGAGAACAACGATTGAAACGTATTGCCTGCACAGGACAGTCCTGCGCCTACGACAGCGGCCATGAGGATGCGGGGTAGGCGGAGATTGATGACCACGGAATAACTCTGGCTGACCTCTGTCTCATATCCCTGCAGCCGTCTTAGTGCCTGTGCGATTGACGGAAGGATATCGTCCACTGGGACATTCATCCGTCCGGCACAAAGACACAGCAGTGCAGATATCAGGGGTATTAGAAACATGGTCGCAATGGCTGCCGGGGTGAAGGTCCCGTTTTTTACCCAAAAAGTATCCCGCATCAGTATACCAGCATTTCTGCCAATTCGGCATCGGTCACATCATAGCCATACCACTGCTGGTAATACGACCGGATGGTATCCTCCAGTGGATAGTCGGCAAAGGCTTCAGGATAGGTGTTGCAAGCGAGCCAGGCAAAAACGATTGGGGCATCTGGGTTTGGGGTGAACCAGTTCCACATGCCAAGAGTAGTGCCGTATACACGGTTGTTACGCACCGCACTCATGCTTGAGAAGTCTGCACCGTCCACTTTGTTTTCTAGCACATCAGAAGTGCGCAGGGGGAGCAGACCGGGGCCGTCGAGAAACAGGATATCGGGATCCCACTCCAGAATCTGCTCCACGCTCACCTGAGCCCATCCTGTGGTCTCATCAGCCATATCAACCACGCCAAGCCGGCGCATCCAGAAGTAGCCGAAGGTTCCCTGACCGGACAGCTGAGGCACGCCGTCGTTGTACTTCCAGATAATCAGTGCGCTGGGCCGGTCACTCTCCGAGATCTTCGCAATGCGAGCCTCAACATCGGCCACGATTGCGTTGCCAGCAGCCTTGAACTCATCCATCTTACCGGACTCTCCGAACACATCTTCTAGCAGAGTCAACCAGCTCTGATAAAGTACCAGCGGGTCACATTCGTTACCCGTTGTAGAAAAACCCACACTGGGAATCCCGGAGGCCCTCAAAATCTCAGCGTGTTCCGTGTTCCCTGCATTGTAGAAAATCACATCGGGTTCCAGCTTCATAATTTCTTCTATGTTCAGGTCGCTTTGGGCATATACCGTGTCAGAGGATTCCATCAACTCAGGTGCAATATTTTTCAACACAGTCTCGGAAATGGTGCTTTTAAAAGAGCCGCAAAAGCCCACAATGTGCGGCGCATTTCCTTCAAAGTACGCCATATAAGTGGATAGAATGGGAATCTGGTCGATCACCACCCGGGTGATGTTGTCCGGGACCTCTACTTCGTTTCCCGCATGGTCGACCACAACATGCGTTCCCGTTTTCTCAGTTGTAGATGTGTTTGTGTTAGGAGAAATTGCTGAGTCTGAAGCAGAATCGGCACCAGGGACAAAGCTACTTCCACATCCTACACAAAGAGATGCTGTTATACAGACTACCAGCAACATAGAAAGAATTTTTTTCATGCTATCGCTCCTTTTCTTATTAAGATAACTCCGTAGTTAGCTATTGCTAACTACGGGGGTTATATTAATACAGACAATATTTTTTTGTCGGTTGCCATGGCAACGAGGTAAAAATATTGAGAAACTGATACTGTGGTCGCCGTGCAGAGAAGATGTGCGGCATCAGGAGCAGAGCCATCTAGGAAATGTGTACAGTCATGATAAAGAAGTTTCTCCAGGGATGTGGTTCTATCAGGGGCAGCCCTCTCAGTCGATATATGGCGCGAAGAACGCGGGGATGCCGGTGGGTCTGATAATGTTCTCCACGTTGCTAACGACATCGATGGAGATCTACGTAGTCCTCTCCAGAATGGAGACCATTGAGTCCCGGATAGTTACTGATGGCCACATCTTCGTCAAACGCAGACAGAAGAAGAGACCATCAGCGCTGGCACACTGGGCCAAGGCGAAGGTGGATACCTTTTCAGCCTCATGCCGGACTTGGTTTTGGGGGAAGAAGAGATTAGGTGTGAAGTAGTTTTTTTCAGCAATGCTTCCATGGCGGTTCCTTCCTAATCTGGTGTGCTATTAGATGGTAATTTGTAGCTAGTGGGACGGGCCAGCTCTACCGCTGGTGTAGATAATGATGGCAGGATGGTCATACGCTTCCTGGCACGCAGGGTGACAGCCAGCTTTGAATGAGAACCTGGCTGAGGCGCTTATCAATGAGTCCAGCTGAGACTTCCTGCTGTCCGTGAGCAGATTGCAGGGCAATTCCATTAATTTGAATCGTGAATTTTCAGAAATTGCCGGACAGCTAAATGCAATTGTAGACGAGCACGTTTCGGGTATTTCCGACCACCTATAAATCCCTATGTATCGCTATGGAATGAGTCAATTAACCATATGTTTTTAGCAAGAGTCAATAGCGCCAGTGTTCGTCTTCAAACATTTAATACGATTATTGTAATAGACTGGCCTGCCAATGGAAGTAAAGCCCTCCAGGCCTGTCATCACCACATTATTCTGGTTGAACGCACAGTGGATGATACGGAGATTTCCGCTTTCGTCTCTGCCACCTACGATCCCCACATGCTCGTCACCGGGATAGAATACCAGATCACCTGGCTGGGCCTCATTCCAAGAGATGGGGGTACAGTAGGTGTGCTGCATGTGAGCGCCGCCGCCGTGGCCTATGACGTACTCTCCATCAGTGACATTGTAAAATACCCAATCGACGAATCCACTGCAATCTAACCCGTAGGGCAGATAGGTTCCGGTAGTCGAGCTGCCGTCTGCCCATACCTTGGTGAGCTGTCCCCAGCGGGAGTCCCAGCCAATCACCAGGGACTTCCCGCCCCAGAAGTAGTTGACCTTGCCCACCAGTCTGCAGGCGGTCTCTACCACGGCCCGGCGCTCCGGGTCCAGGTCGGCAGGCAGATCCGCCAGCAGCTTCTTTGCTGTGGTGTCGGAGATCGTGAGATCTTCAGCCAAGGTGGCCAGCATACCGGAATTTTCCAGCAGTTCGTCCAGCGCCTCATTCTGTTCCTCTGTAAAAGAATAAAACACCCGCATATCATCCGGCGTCCTGGCGGTGATGGTCACAGTAAGTATCCGTTCTGTCCAGGCTGGGGTATCTCCAGAGGCTGGGTGCTCCACCTCTCTGGAGGAGGAGGTCAGCTTTGTCATGTCCCAGAATACTGTACGCAGGGCTTCTACATTTGCCGCATCCAGTATTGCCACCGTTGTTCCGTCCGCTGTGCCTGCCGTCTTGGCGGCAAACACCGCCAAGATATCAGACCAGGGGGGCGGCTGTCCCTGGATCTCCAACGTGTTATATCCACCATCCGCCTGCATACTGGAGATTTTCTCTCCCAATTCGCCGTTGATCTGCGACACCGCCTGAGCGGGAGAGACGGCTCCGGTTGTTTCATCCGACCCGGCAAAAAAGATACCCAACGGGGAGGCGAGGATGATGCCGCACAGGCAAATGACGATCACGACCGCGATCACGATGCCACCGCCTGACGTGGCTGCGGCAGTCAGGGCTTTTGCCGCCACGATCACAGCGCGGAGCGCACGACCTGCCGCCTGTGCCGCCTGTCTGGCGCTCACACGGGCCGCTTTTGCGGCTTTCTGAGTCCGTGCCAGCCTGGCTCCCGCCTCTGCTGCACGGCGGGCCTGGCGTGCCGAGAATGCCCTTGATGGCGGTTTCCCACCTGGCTTTCCGATCCCAGCTGTCTTGCGAACGGGATGGGCAGCTTGCTTGACCGGCACGCCTCGTTCTTTTACTGCCGTTTTTGCGGTGCTGCCCATAGCCTGCCTTGAGACCTCCGCATGAGGCTGGGGCTGCACACGAGAACCACCTGTCTGCCCGGACACCTGCCGCAGCTGTTTGCGGGCCTCTATGTCTTGTGGCCGTTTTCCCGAGGGAGGAGCTACCATGGGACCGTTCTCTCTCACAGGCAAGCGCCGTTCCAGTTTCCCGCTGCGGAGAAGGTTGCCCTGGCGCTCCCGCACAAAGGACGCTTTTCCCTGCTGCAAGGCGCTTGGCGGTGTAGCAGGCGCGGGATCGGCCTGCATCTTCAGATAGGCGTCCTTGGTCTTGGTATTTCTCTTTTGAGGCGTTTGGAGTGCGGACTGCGGCTGGGGGCGGCTTCTGCCCGCACTCTGCGCCCGGAGCGGATCTCCCGCTTCCTTTTTGCGAAGGCGGTCCTTTGGAGGCAGAATACTGTCATCTCTTGGCTTTGCGGCTTCCGGAGTATCATGACTGCCAGGGTATCTGTCCGGGCCTGCATCCGGGGTGTGCTTTGCACCTTTCTTTCGTTTTCCAAGCAGACGCTCGGCCAGCTGCTCCGCCCGTTTGACACCGCTCACCTCGGCATCGCCCAGCTGGTCACCGCTGAAGTTATCCCGTTGGCCGTGTTGGGCCGTGTCCCGCAGCTGGCCCCGCAGGCGTTCTGTGCCATCGTCCAGCCCTCGCCGGATCAATTCCTTCGGTGCAGACTTGACCCGTTCTTTCAAAGTGTGCTGCACCTGGGGTTTCTCTTTGATTTTATCGATATATCTCACCTCGATCCAGGGGGAGGGGCCTTGGCCCCTCCCTGGTTTTATTACGCGGCCAAGTCAGAGGGCTTGGTGGTCATCAGTTTGTAGAGCTGCGTGTGCTTGGGGAAGGTGTCCATGAATGGAACGATGGCACTGCCGCACTTGATGAGGCCCCGCCCAAAGTCCACATTGGT
>ULUX01021879.1_pt1 | contig 10985 bp, 10 predicted proteins | sample 1958961 | NCBI WGS metagenome assembly ULUX01 (sample SAMEA4835773, study PRJEB28245) | human gut metagenome | biome: gut microbiome; material: fecal sample | place: Denmark | collected 2008 | reverse complement strand
CAAATTTTACATTACTTATTGACATTTAATAGTTTGTCTTTTGATTCGGATAAGCTCTTCCAAAAGGAAAACCCCAAGAAAAATCTTCTCGGGGTCTAAAAAATACAAAAAATACTTTTGTGTCTTCTACCATCCAGACTATACTGTCGGTCTTGGAATTACACCAAGTCAGCCACTTGCGTGGGTCGCGGACTTTTACCGCCGGTAGGGAATTGCACCCTGCCCCGAAGAACTCATTGAATCTATGTTCGCAAATAAAATAACACACTTATTTTCATTATGCAATTAATTTGTTTATTTTTTCACAATGTGACTATTTTTCACCTTTCATCTCAAATAAGATATCTCTTAACTGCGCTGCTCTTTCGAAATCTAAAGTACGAGCTGCCTCTTTCATTTCCTGCTCTAATTCTTTGATCATCTTTTCCTTTTGTTTTGCCGGCAACTTTTTCTTCTTCAAATACTTAGCTGCCATTTCCTTAGTTTCCTTAGAACGAACTACATCGTGGATTGGTTTAATGATTGTCTTAGGAACAATACCATGTTTTTCATTGTATTCCATCTGAATCGATCTACGTCTTGCGGTTTCATCTATGGCTTCTTGCATACTTTCCGTAATTTTGTCGGCATACATAATAACTTTACCTTTGGCATTACGTGCCGCACGACCAATAATCTGAATCAATGATCGTCTTGATCTTAAGAAACCTTCTTTATCCGCATCTAATATCGCAATCAAGCTGACTTCCGGAATATCCAAACCTTCCCTTAATAAGTTGATACCTACAAGTACATCGTATTTTCCTTGGCGTAAATCATGAATGATCTCCGTACGTTCAATCGTTGTAACTTCATGGTGTAGCCACGCTACTTTTAAATCCATATTCTTTAAATAGGAAGTTAAATCTTCAGCCATACGAACCGTTAGCGTCGTAATCAGAGTTCTTTCATGTTTTTCAAGGCGCTCCTTGATTTCATCTACTAAGTCATCAATTTGACCTTCAATAGGACGTACTTCGACTTCCGGGTCTAAAAGACCTGTTGGACGAATGATTTGTTCAACAATTTCCCCATGCGTTTGATCCAGTTCATAATCTCCAGGTGTTGCAGATACAAAGATGGCATTTTTAATCAACCCCTCAAATTCATTAAAACGCAAAGGTCGATTATCTAAAGCACTTGGAAGTCTAAAGCCATAATCCACCAATATTTGTTTTCTTGCGCGGTCTCCATTATACATGCCACGAATTTGTGGTAAAGAAACATGACTTTCATCTACCACAAGCAAGAAATCATCTGGAAAATAATCAAATAGTGTATACGGTTTTTCGCCTGGTTTTCTGCCATCAATATGCCTTGAATAGTTTTCAATACCTGGACATACGCCAAATTCCCTTAATGCTTCTATATCATAACGACACCTTTGTTCCAAACGCTCTTTTTCTAATGGTTTATCCTGCTCATCAAAATAAGCCAATCTTTCATCCAATTCTTCTTGAATTGTGTCTGCTGCATGATTGATGATATCCATACTTGTCGCATAGCCATTGGCCGGATAAATAATATACAGCTGATAAGATTGATTGACATGTCCTGTTACTGGATCGACTTCACAAATTCTTTCCACTTCATCATCAAACATTTCAATACGAATTAAATAACGATCTGTATGACCTGGTGTGATTTCAATGACATCCCCACGTACTCTAAAAGTCCCTCTTAATGGATCTGTATCATTACGCTTATATTGTTGATGTACTAACGCTAGCATCAATTCATTTCTTTCAATGATCTGTCCGCTTCTTAAAGTAAAGATCATATGACGATATTGTTCTGGATTACTAGCACCATAAATAGAGGCAACACTAGCTACAATAATCGTATCTCTTCTTTCTAAAACACTATTTACAGCTGCCATTCTAAGCATATCCAATTCTTCATTGGTCTTTGTGTTTTTATCAATATATGTATCTGTTTTTGGCAAATAGGCTTCTGGCTGGTAATAATCAAAATAAGAGACGAAATATTCCACACGATTATGTGGAAAAAATTCTTTAAATTCGGAATACAACTGTCCCGCCAAAGTTTTATTATGTGCAAACACCAAGGTTGGTCGATTCACTTGGGCAATCACATTCGAAATTGTAAATGTTTTTCCAGTTCCTGTAGCTCCCAACAGTACTTGAAATTTTTTATCTTCTTTTAAACCAGAAACCAATTCCCTAATAGCTTCTGGCTGATCTCCACTCGGTTTATATTCAGATACTAATTCAAACTGATTTTTCATACGTTCACATCCTTCTTCTCCATTATATACAAAAAGTAGGTTTATACCTACTTTTGTGCCTCTTCTATCGCTTTTTGTCTTTGCGTATCATCACTTGGTGTTCCATTCATCTTCAACAATACTTTTTCCATCAAAAGATCCCACGTCTTTTTATCACAATCTCCCGTTACTTCTAAACGATTGTCCTGTTGAAAACTTGCCAAAGCTTGAGAGCTGGTATTTGAAAAATATGTATCTGTTCGATCCACATCATATCCTAAATACTTCAGATATACTTGTAAAGCTTGGGCATTATCATCCACGCTGTCTTTTTTGATGACATCCTTTTTCTTGACTTTATAATAGGACGTTGTCTTCACTTCTCCAAGTTTTACTTCAATATCTGGTTTAAAACCCTTCTTGTTGATACTTGTACCTTTTGGCGTATACCAACGTGCCACTGTATACTTAAAACTTGTTCCATCTGAGAATGGTACTGTAACTTGTTCGGTACCTTTACCGTAAGATGTTGTTCCTACCGTAATCACTGTATCCCCTAAATTATCTTTTAAAGCACCAATCAAAACTTCGGCTGCACTTGCCGTATTTTCATTTTGTAGAACAATAATTTTACCCATTTTTACTTGATTGAATTCATCTTTTGCCATTTCTTTAGTAAACTTGCCATCTTTATCTTTTTCCTTGAAGACAACTGACTTTTTGGGAATCAAAGAACTTGAAATTTCCAATGCCGCATTTAAATAGCCGCCACCATTATTACGTAAATCTAAGACCAACTTTTTGATCCCCGCTTCTTGTAGGCGAGACATTGCCTTTGAGAAATCTTTGCCACTATTTTCTGAGAAACTCGTTAGAATAATTTCTCCATAACCTTCGTATACGTTACATACGACCGTTGAATCAAAAGTACCTGGAATCAAATTTGTCGTATATTCTTTGCCATCACGAAGATATTTTGTTTTAACATTCTGCCCTTCATGCGCCTTAATATATTTAATGATTGTGTCTGAATCATTTTCACTACATTTTAAATCATCTAATGAAATGATTTCATCTTGGGGTTTTAAGCCTTTCTTATCCGCTGTTGAATTGATGTATACGTTGGATACGACGAAGTTTTTACTTTCATTTAAATAAAAAGAGATCCCTAATCCTACATTACTTCCTTCAAGACTGCTTGAAAAGGCTCTGGCTTGTTCTAAGTCAAAATAGTTTGTATGAACATCTTGATCTAGAGTTGTCATTCCATCAATAGCTTGTTCCATAAGTTTGGAATCCAAATTTTTGATTTTATTCGAATAATACCAATCTGAATTCAAAATTGAATAAATGGTATCAAATTTTTCTTGTTCTTTACTATTTCCTGTCGTTTTTTTATTTAAAATAGCTGGTACACTTATGCCTGCGCCAAAACATGCAATGCATAGTAGTGTAATCAATATTGTTTGACTTTTTTTTCTCATAAGCTCATCCTATTCTAAAACAAAATGGGACGAATCATTCGCCCCAATAATTCCATATAGAAAGTATACGAAACAATCCTTTATTCTGCAATGTTTTTATCGTTTCATTTTCAAATATTTTCTTACCGCAAACAAGGATGCGAACCCACCAATCAAGGCTCCCGCAAGAATGATAGAGAGTCCTACTTGAAAGCTGATTGTACTTGGTTTAAATAGGGCAAACATAGGTGTGAATAGTTTTCCGTCTAAACTTTCGTACAGCTTTTCATATCCAAAATGCACCAATAAATATGGAATGATAGATCCAATTAGTCCAATAAAAATACCTTCGACAATGAATGGATTACTGATGAAACCATTCGTTGCACCTACTGTACGCATAATAATGATTTCATCACTTCTTGAATCAATTGTCGTTCGAATCGCGTTATAAATCAAATATAAAGACAATAGAGTCAATAAAGCAACAATGCCTAAACCAATCTTTTGAATCATATTCAACATGTCTACTAAGCTTGTAACGCTGTCTCCTCCAAAAGCTGTGCTGGATACGCCATCAATTTTTTGAATCTGCACACTTGTTTTACGGATAGAAGAAGCATTCTTTACATAAACAAAGAAAGCATTGGATAAGGGATTTGTTTCTCCTCGATAAGCTTTAAAAGCATCTCCCTTTTCTTTGATCATAAGTTCAAGTTCATCATCTTTAGAGGATACTTCTACCTTTGAAACATTCTTCAATTTAGATATTTCACTCTGAATACTTGATATAGCTGTTTCATCATCGATATCCTCATTTAAAATAACGTGAATACTCAAATCTTTTTGAACATCATTCGAAAAATAATTAACGTGTAATCCAATAATCAATATCGAACCAATCAAAAGTAGGGTAATGCCAATGGCACTAATGGCAGAAAAGCACAACATAATATGTCTTTTCATTTGGAGAAAGGCATACTTCAATTCGTATAAAAAAGTACGTAAACCTTTCATCATAAACTCTTATACCCACCTTTATTCGAATCGTGAATCACATATCCTTTGTCTAACATAATCGTACGTTTTTTAAAGCGGTCAACCAATACTTTATCATGTGTAACCATCATGATTGTTGTATCTAGTTTTTGGTTGATTTTTTCTAATAATGAAATAATTTCTAAACTCTTTTCGGGATCTAGATTTCCTGTTGGTTCATCTGCAATCAAAACTTTTGGTTTATTCGCAATGGCACGGCCAATCGTTACACGCTGTTGTTGTCCTCCTGATAATTCGTCTGGATAACTTCTAGCCTTTTCTTTCAAATCAACAAGCTCTAATACTTCCATTACACGTTTACGAATTTGTTTGCGTGGCATACCCACAACTTCTAGGGCAAAGGCAATATTTTCAAAGACAGTTAATTTTGGAAGTAAACGATAATCTTGAAATACGCAGCCAACATTACGTCTATAGTATGGAACTTTTCTATGTTTTAAGGCCCCTACATTAATACCATCTACAATAACTGCACCTTCATCTGGAACTTCTTCTCCATTTAGCACTTTGATCAATGTAGATTTACCAGAACCTGTGGCTCCAATCACATAAACAAATTCACCTTTATCAATATGTAAATTTACATGATTTAAAGCATGTACTCCATTGGGATATGCTTTTGAAACATCTTTTAAATCAATCATAATGTTCCTCCTAACTAAAGAACTTTTCTGGTCTTTCCCTGCAAGGCGCTGCTTTGCCAGCTTCACAAGAAGTACCTGTGCCTGACCAGCCTGTTCCCCACGCAAAATCAGCACCCGCACTAAAACGAGCTACCGCATCACTTACAGACATTGAACCTAGATTATAGACTTCAATATGTGTATGTGGCCCACTTGAATTTCCTGAATTTCCCGATAACGCGATTGCTTGACCTTGTGAAACACTTTGTCCTGCACTTACGTAGATTGTTTGCGACAAGTGACAGAAACTTACGGCATAAAGTGTATCGTTCACATTACACAACATTTCTATTGTGTTTCCACCACCATAAGGATATCCTGACCAGTTACCCAAATAGCCTGAGTTGCTTCCTACAGGGGCTGCGGCATATAAAATCACACCACTTGCTGGAGCTACTACAGTTGTACCAATTGGAGCTGCCCAATCTAGTCCTAAGTGCATGCCTCCACCAGGATATGCCCAGGTACCTGCACTTTTGCTTCCACCTTGTACAGGATGTATAAATCCAGATACGGATTCAATCGATCCTGAGAAGTTTGTTGAAATCACAAAGTCTCGAATGCTATTCATGTCCACTTGTGCGGAACGTTTCTGTGCTTCTAATTCTGTAATTTTTTTCTGATATTCTTCAACCAGTTTATTATAAGATTCCTCTAATTTACTGGCCTGCTGTTTTTGCGATTCTAATTCTGCCTTTTGACTTTTTGCGTCTTCATCTAAACGTTTTTGTTCATCTTGCTGCAAAACAAGTTCTTTCTTTAATTTATTTAACTTTTTAATTTGCGACTGATCATCTTCTGTGATTCTTTCAACTCCAGAAATACGACGAAGCATATCACTTAAACTATCCGATCCCATGATCAAGTCTATAATCATATTGGTTCCAATCGTTGTTTGTTCATTTTTCATACGATTTTCGATTTGTGCGTTCCAAGCATCAATTTCAGCTTGTTTTGCCTGAATCTTCTCTTCCAATTCTTTAATGTTGTTTTCAATCAACTCAATCGATTTTTCTTTTTCACTTATCTGCGTTTGTAAATTGGAAACCAATTCTTTTTGTTCCTTGGCAAGCTGCTCCATTTTTGTCGTATCACTCTGCAAAGAAGCTATGCTCGAAGTATAAGCTTCAATACTGTTTTGCAGACTTTGTTTACGATTCTTCTGATATTCCTGAAATCCCTGACAAGCTTTTACGCCAGCTTGTGAAGTTTGTGCCTGACTACACTTGGCATACCAGGCTTCTGTATCGGAATAGTCTTCTGCTGAAACAGGCATGATTAATGAGCAGGCCATAGCTAAACTTAGAAAACCTGCACAGAATTTATATTTTCTCATCGTGTCCACCTCAAATATTTTCTAACGGCTAAATAACTTCCTAGCATTCCTACAACCATTCCAATCAAAAGAATGCCGCCCGAAGTACAAAGTACGAATGGATATGGTTTCAGCATACTCATCATGTCACTAAAAAACATACCATTCATTACGTGGTAAAGTCCTGTATAGCCAAATATACAAATCAAAACAGGGCCTAATGCACCCCAAAAGCCAATAAAGATTCCTTCTAATACAAACGGTAAAGAAATATACCAGTTATAGGCACCAACTGTTCGCATGATCGCAATCTCATCTTTTCGTACTAAAATTGTCATTTTAATAGTATTTCGAATCAAGAATACGGCAATCAAAACCATCAATCCAACAAAGACACTTCCCCATACACGGATATTTTTAAACAGTTGAATCATCGTGTTGATAGCACTACCTCCATATGTAGCTTGAACAACACCATCCATTTTAGAAATTTTCTTTGTCACTTTTGAAATTTTTGTGTTGTCTTTTAATTCCACATTCAAAACGTCATATAAAGGGTTCTTGTCCTCTCCCTTATATTGTTTAAACATCGCCCCATTTTCTTTGATCAACGCATCCAATTCCTCTTCTTTACTTGAATACGTTACTTTTTTTACGGAAGCAAGAGATGAAATTGAATCGGATAATTCACTAATTTCTTCATCTTCTAGTGTTGGATTTAAAGAGACTTGAATCATAAATTCACTTTCAATTTGACTCGTAAATCCTCCGACATTCATATAAATCACAAATATAAACAAAGCCATTAATAAAGCAATGCCAATCGATACAATGGAAGAAAAGGTCATCAAGAAATGACGGTGCATATCTTTATTGGCACTGTGTACTAGTCTTGGTAAACTCTTAAAAAACAGTAACATTTTTATCACCTACATCACTAATTATAACATATCTATCAAATCAACCTACAAATCACAAAATTTCACATACACCTTCATTCTAATCCTTCCATGTGAAAACAATATTAAAACAGAAAAAAAAGATCGATTTCTCGATCTCTTATAAGCTTTGACCTACTGCATCTGCCTTTTTAATAGCGTCAATAAACTCTTCTTTTGTGAATGGGAAAGGTGCATTTTTCCACTCATTTGTTTTTGTAGCCGCTTCAGTCAAAGCTTCCAAATGGCTTTCATCCAAGTCCACATCCGCTAAAGTCACTGGTAAGCCGATTGATTTATTGAATTTTGCCATTTTCATTAAATTTTCTTCATCTTTGGCATATGCATACAATACTAATACACCAAAGGATACAACTTCGCCATGTAGATGGTGTCCATCACGTGTAATTGAGCAACTACCATTATAGAAGGCATGCGCAATGCTTGAATTATAATAATATTCTGGTTGGTTTGTTAAGTTTGAAACATATCCAGTTGATACGACAATATCCAAGGCAATAGCTTCGATTGCAGCTGAATTTGTATCATTTTTACAATCTTCCATACCTTGTTTACCATATTTCAACAATGGTGCAGTACAAGTTTTCGCCAATGCCAATCCCATTGTAGCCGTGTGATCTAAAATCTTTCCTTGTGTTGCGAATTCAACTTCACATTGTTTAGACAACGCATCCCCAATTCCGGCCCAGAAATATTCACTTGGTGCTTTTGCGATGACATCTGGATTGATAAAGATGTGTGCTGGACAATGAGGATATGAATAGTGGTCCAATGCTCCATTATCATCATATACTACGGCAATAGCTGTAGCGGCCGAACAGTTTGAACAGATTGTTGGAAATGAAAAAACCATTTTGTCATTCATCTCAATGGATGCGGTTTTACAAGTATCGATAGCTTTTCCTCCACCAATCGCAAAGATAACATCGGCTTCTTGTACGTTTGAATTTGAAGTCAATTTATGTACGTTCGTCATAGTACATTCAATACCATATACAATTGAATCTGTAATAATAATATCAGTCTCTTTAATGGCTTCACGAATTCTTGGTTCAGTAGCCGCCAAAGCTCTTTTACCACCAATCAATACAACTTTTTTAACATTGTACTTTTCACATACACCTGGGATTTCGTTGTAACAACTTTCTCCGACTGAATAATTAGACATTTCAATTGTTTTCATAAACTTCTACTCCTTCTTTTACTTCAATACTTTTTGTATGATAATTCTTGTATACACCGACCGTTAAGAATGGAACGATAATGATTGCGATAGCTAAATATCCACAATATCCATATCCATATTTAATAATATTTGTTAATCCGGCTAAAGAAATTGTCATGGATACAATAATAATAAAGGCAGATACAATAATTCTTTTCTTTACTGGATTTTCTACATTCTTTAAAACACGCATATTTTCAAAGCGAGCCACAAATCCGAATGTTGTTGTTACTGCTGTAGAAATTAAGCAAAGTAATAAACAAATACCATATACAACAACCATCCAATTGGCATTCATCGTATTTAAACTCGTCAATGTAGGAAGAGTTGTTTCTCCATAAACACTCTTCCAAGAAATTAACATCAATACACTTAATACTAATGCGACAGCATTCATCACAAATGAGATCCACATTGCTTTTGAACAAGATTTTCGATCTGGTAAGATAGCTCCACATGCTACGATCGTTGGTAATGTCACACATTGAAAGCCTGCATATGTAAATGCATTTAAGATGGCTTTAGGCATATCCATAAAACCATTTACAGTAAAGTCATTTGCTAAAATAGCTCCAATATTTTGACCTTTCATGATTCCCATACCATAAATAACAATAGCTGTTACCAAAATAGCCATACCCATATATGTACTTGCCATACGAACCACGTCAGCTCCAAAAATTGTTAAGCAAAGAACAACAATTCCAACCGCAACGACACAAGCATAATAATTAAATCCAAAGTATTGTTGCAATGCACTTGCAGCTCCACTAATTGCTGCTGCAACAGCCATCAAAACCATGATATTAAAGAAGATCTCAAATAAGATTTCCAACTTATCGAATGGATGATATAAGTTTTCAAACAATTCCTTTGCACTTGTCAAATTTCTCTGGTTATACATCACCATGGCTTCTCGCATTGTCAATATCAATAGCAACATAGCTATTATGGCACTCACAATACCAGTCCATCCTAAACCTACATAATATGTATTTGCCTGATTCCCTGTGGCAAATCCACCTCCAGCATGTGCTGAGAATAATACAGCGCCTACCGAAAATATCGCCATTTTCCCAACTTTTTGTGCTTTCATAATTTTCCTCCTATAACGTGCACAACAAGCTAACAAAAAAACCAATCGTTTCTTGCTGCCTGTTTAGACAGAAGAGACGAAAGGTTAGAATTACAATACTTCCGCGGTACCACTCTTCTTCATTCATTTAAGAATGCACTCATTTCAGATGCTATCACATCCTGCTTTATTAACGTTAAGCCTACGTTCAAGTCTTATCAACCTGACCACTCCATGGTAAGTTCAAAGTTCAATCCTTTATGTCTTGCACCAACCGACAACTCTCTAACAAAGACTTTCCTTTTACTACTCCATTTCCTTGTGTTTTGTGCGTTTATAATAATACCACATTTTCATTTAAGCAAGCATTTTCTTACATTTATTTTCAGTAAATTCGAATCTATGTTTTACATCCATCAAAAAAAAAAAAAAATGGTACATATTACTCATATATACCCTCAATTTCTAATAATTTTTCTTTCTTCTCAATTCCACCTGCATATCCAGTTAAACTACTGTTGGATCCAATTACTCTATGACAAGGAATCAAAATCGAGATCTTATTATGTCCTATAGAACTTCCCACTGCTTGTGCTGACATTGATGGAGAAATCATTCTTGCGATGTCTTTATATGTCATAGTTTTACCATAGGGTATTTTAAGAAGTAGTTGCCAAACTTTCTTTTGAAACTTTGTTCCAATTAAATGCATTTTAGGCAAAACTTTTGGTTCATTACCACTAAAATAAATATTTAACCATTCTTTTGTTTCTTTTAAAACAGCCGTTTCTTTTTCAACAGGGTCTATCAAACCATCCGCATAATATTTTTGATTTTCAAACCAAACACCAATCAATCCGATTTCATCAGCCGCCAATAACATTTTACCTAATGGTGAATCATAATATTGTATATACATAATCAAACCTCTATATATAGA
>ULUX01065495.1_pt1 | contig 10994 bp, 6 predicted proteins | sample 1958961 | NCBI WGS metagenome assembly ULUX01 (sample SAMEA4835773, study PRJEB28245) | human gut metagenome | biome: gut microbiome; material: fecal sample | place: Denmark | collected 2008 | reverse complement strand
AGTAAAAGAGTGGTTCTGCTGAGCCTAACCGTAAAAAGGTTGCTGAGATCTCTTGGGAGCAAGTGCGTACGATCGCTCAGGATAAAATGCCTGATTTGAATTGCTTTACAATAGAAGCTGCGATGAAATTGGTTGCAGGAACAGCAAGAAGTATGGGTATCACTGTAAAAGGAGACTTCCCGGGTTAATAATTAAAATCTTCAATTAAAATGAGTAAACTGACAAAAAATCAGAAGTTGGTCGCTGACAAGATTGAAGCAGGGAAAGCATACTCTTTGAAAGAAGCTTCTCAGTTGGTTAAGGATATTACGACAACCAAGTTTGATGCTTCCGTAGACATTGATGTACGTTTAGGTGTGGATCCCCGTAAAGCCAATCAGATGGTGAGAGGTGTTGTGTCTCTGCCAAATGGTACGGGTAAAGTTACGCGGGTTCTTTGCTTGTGTACTCCGGATGCTGAAGCTGCTGCTAAGGAAGCAGGCGCTGACTATGTAGGTCTTGATGAATATATCGAGAAGATAAAAGGCGGTTGGACTGACGTGGATGTCATTATCACTATGCCTTCAATAATGGGAAAAATCGGTGCCCTCGGTCGTGTACTCGGTCCTCGTGGATTGATGCCTAACCCGAAGAGTGGTACTGTAACTATGGATGTGGCCAAGGCTGTGAGAGAAGTGAAACAAGGTAAGATTGACTTTAAAGTAGATAAATCTGGTATTGTACACACTTCTATAGGTAAGGTTTCTTTTACTGCTGAGCAAATTGCACAGAATGCGAAGGAGTTTATTTCAACTATCAATAAGTTGAAACCTACAGCCGCTAAGGGTACCTATATTAAGAGTATTTATCTTTCAAGTACGATGAGCCGCGGTATCAAGATTGACCCGAAGGCTGTTGAGGAAATTTAAAAAGTAATTGAATCATGAGAAAGGAAGATAAAGGTAATATTATAGCCCAGCTTGGCGAAGTCTTGAATGAGTATGCTCATTTCTATCTGGTTGATGTGACGGGATTGAATGCTGCGACAACCAGTGCGATGAGAAGAAAATGTTTTCAGTCTGAAATTAAAATGGTAGTTGTGAAGAACACATTACTTCACAAAGCTTTGGAAGCAGCTGAGACAGATTATACTCCTTTGTACGATTGCTTAAAGGGTACGACTGCTGTGTTGTTTGCAAACACGGCAAATGCCCCTGCAAAGTTGTTGAAAGATTTTGCTAAGGATGGAATGCCCGCATTGAAGGCGGCTTATGCTGAAGAAGGTTTCTATGTAGGTGCAGACCAACTCGAAGCTCTTACGGCTATCAAGAGCAAGGATGAAGTTATTGCTGAGATTGTGGCTTTGTTGCAGTCACCGGCGAAGAACGTACTTTCTGCTCTTCAATCAGGTGGAAACACTATTCATGGAGTTCTCAAGACTCTCGGTGAAAGACCCGAATAAATTAAATTAGTATCAAACAAATAAAAAATAGAATAAAAATGGCAGATTTGAAAGCTATTGCTGAAGAATTGGTAAATTTGACAGTTAAGGAAGTTAATGAATTGGCAACTATCCTGAAGGATGAGTACGGAATTGAACCTGCTGCTGCAGCTGTTGCTGTTGCTGCTGGTCCTGCTGCTGGTGGCGCTGAAGCTGCTGCTGCAAAAGATTCTTTCGATGTAGTATTGAAGAGTGCAGGTGCAGCTAAGTTGCAGGTAGTTAAGGCTGTGAAAGAAGCTTGCGGCCTTGGCTTGAAAGAAGCCAAAGAAATGGTTGACGGTGCTCCCAGCGTATTGAAGGAAGGAATGCCGAAAGCTGATGCTGAAGCTTTGAAGAAGACTCTCGAAGAAGCTGGTGCTGAAATCGAGTTGAAGTAATTAAAAGCCTGTATTAGCAGGTTTATCGGTAAAGAATCCTCTGGTAGAGGGTTCTTTACCTTTTTGTGTCTAAAACTATCAACAAGTTCAACTAATAATAATATAGATGTCTTCTAATCTTGTAAATCAGAGAGTTAACTTTGCAACAGTTAAGAGTCCGATGCCTTATCCGGATTTTCTTGATGTGCAATTGAAGTCGTTTAAGGACTTCCTGCAGTTGGATACTCCTCCTGAGAAACGTAAAAACGACGGCTTATATAAAGTCTTCTCAGAGAATTTCCCAATTGCCGATACGCGTAATAACTTCGTTTTGGAGTTCCTTGATTATTATATTGATCCTCCCCGCTATACAATTGAAGAGTGTTTAGAGCGTGGGCTCACCTATAGTGTGCCGCTCAAGGCCAAATTGAAGTTGTATTGTACCGACCCGGATCACGAAGACTTTGATACGGTTATTCAGGATGTGTTCTTAGGTCCTATTCCCTATATGACCGATAATGGAACTTTTATTATTAACGGAGCTGAACGAGTTGTAGTTTCCCAATTACATCGTTCTCCGGGTGTTTTCTTCGGTTCAAGTATTCATGCGAATGGGACGCAACTATATTCGGCACGTATCATTCCATTTAAAGGTTCATGGATTGAATTTGCTACAGACATCAATAATGTCATGTATGCGTATATCGACCGTAAGAAGAAATTGCCTGTTACGACTTTGTTGCGTGCCATAGGTTTCGAGGACGACAAGGATATTCTGGAGATTTTCAATTTGGCGGAAGAAGTCAAAGCGACGAAAACCAATTTAAAGAAATACATTGGTAAGAAGTTAGCTGCACGTGTGCTGAAGAGCTGGATTGAAGATTTCGTGGATGAAGACACGGGTGAGGTGGTTTCAATAGAGCGTAATGAAGTCATCTTAGACCGTGAAGCTATATTGGACGAAGACAATATTTGTATCATTTTAGATAGCGGTGTTCAAAGTGTGTTGTTGCATAAGGAAGAGATAAATACGTCTGATTATTCTATCATCTTCAATACACTTCAGAAGGACCCGAGTAATTCTGAAAAGGAAGCTGTATTATACATTTACCGTCAGTTGCGTAACGCCGACCCCGCAGATGATGCCAGTGCACGTGAAGTCATCAATAACTTGTTCTTTTCAGAGAAACGTTATGATTTGGGTGAAGTTGGACGTTACCGTATCAATAGAAAACTGAATCTTTCTACGGATATGGATGTCCGCGTATTGACGAAAGAAGATATTATCGAGATTATCAAGTATCTGATAGAGCTGATAAACTCAAAGGCACTTGTCGATGACATCGACCATTTGAGCAACCGTCGTGTAAGGACTGTAGGCGAACAATTAAGCAATCAGTTTGCTATTGGTTTGGCTCGCATGAGTCGTACGATTCGGGAACGTATGAATGTACGTGACAACGAAGTCTTTACTCCGACGGACTTGATTAATGCGAAGACCATTTCTTCCGTGATTAATTCTTTCTTCGGAACCAATGCCCTTTCGCAATTCATGGACCAGACCAACCCTCTGGCAGAGGTAACGCACAAACGTCGTTTGTCTGCCCTCGGTCCTGGCGGTTTGTCTCGTGAACGTGCCGGTTTCGAGGTGCGTGACGTACACTATACACACTATGGCCGTTTGTGTCCTATCGAATCTCCTGAAGGACCGAACATCGGTTTGATTTCTTCTTTGTGTGTATATGCCAAGATTAACGACCTCGGTTTCATTGAAACCCCTTACCGTAAGGTGCAAGACGGAGTGGTTGATTTATCATTGGAAACCGGTATTGAATATTTGACAGCAGAAGAGGAAGAAGGCAAGATTATCGGACAGGGTAATGCACCGTTGAATGATGACGGTACGTTTATCCGTAAGAAAGTAAAGTGTCGTCAGGATGACGATTATCCGGTTGTTCCCCCTTCTGATGTGAATCTGATGGACGTGGCTCCGCAGCAGATTGCTTCTATTGCCGCATCTTTGATTCCGTTCTTGGAGCATGACGACGCGCACCGTGCGTTGATGGGTTCAAACATGATGCGCCAGGCCGTGCCTTTGTTGCGTAGCGAATCTCCGATTGTAGGTACCGGTATAGAAAAACAGGTATGTGAGGATTCCCGTACGATGATTACGGCTGAGGGTGATGGCGTGATTGAATATGTGGACGCTACGACCATTCGTATTTTGTACGACCGTACGGAAGAAGAAGAGTTCGTAAGTTTCGAGCCTGCGTTGAAAGAATACCGCATCCCGAAGTTCCGTCGTACAAACCAGAATATGACGATTGACCTTCGTCCTATCTGCGATAAAGGCCAACGCGTAAAAGCCGGGGACATTTTGACGGAAGGTTATTCTACCCAGCAAGGAGAACTGGCTTTGGGTAAGAACCTTTTGGTGGCTTACATGCCATGGAAAGGCTATAACTATGAGGATGCCATTGTGCTGAACGAGCGCGTGGTACGCGAAGATATTTTGACTTCAATCCATGTGGAAGAATTCTCGTTGGAAGTTCGTGAAACGAAACGTGGAGTGGAAGAGTTGACGGCTGATATTCCGAATGTAAGCGAAGAAGCTACTAAAGATTTGGATGAGAATGGTATTGTCCGCGTCGGTGCCCGCATTCAGCCGGGTGATATTATGATCGGTAAGATTACTCCGAAGGGTGAGAGCGATCCTTCGCCCGAAGAGAAGCTGCTGCGTGCCATTTTCGGTGATAAAGCCGGTGATGTGAAGGATGCTTCTTTGAAAGCTTCTCCGTCATTGAATGGTGTGGTGATAGATAAGAAGTTGTTCTCCCGTGCCATCAAGACACGTGCTGCCAAGGCTGCGGACAAACTGATTCTTCCGAAAATAGACGAGGAATTCAACAGCAAGGTTGAAGATTTGAAGGCCATTTTGATAGACAAATTGTTGGAGCTGACGAAAGACAAGGTTTCACAAGGCGTGAAAGATTATATGGGTAGCGACGTGATTGCTTCGGGACGTAAGTTTGCGGCTTCCGCTTTGGAAGGACTCGATTTTACGACGATACAGTTAAGTGGCTGGACGGACGACGAGCATCTGAACGGTTTGATATCTCAACTGATTATAAACTTCCTGAAGAAATACAAGTTGCTTGATGCCGAACTGAAACGTAAGAAGTTTGCGATTACGATTGGTGATGAATTGCCTTCGGGTATCATTCAGATGGCTAAGGTTTATATCGCCAAGAAACGTAAGATTGGTGTCGGCGACAAGATGGCCGGACGTCACGGAAACAAGGGTATCGTATCAAAAATTGTACGTCAGGAAGACATGCCGTTCTTGGCTGACGGAACGCCGGTCGATATCGTTTTGAATCCGTTGGGTGTGCCTTCTCGTATGAACATCGGTCAGATTTTCGAGACTGTTTTAGGGGCTGCCGGAAAAGAACTTGGAGTGAAGTTTGCCACTCCGATTTTCGATGGTGCTACGTTGGATGACTTGTGTGAATGGACCGATAAGGCCGGTTTACCGCGCTATTGCTCTACGCAGTTGTATGACGGCGAGACCGGTGAGAAGTTCGACCAGTTGGCCACTGTCGGTATTGCTTATATGCTGAAGTTAGGTCACATGGTAGAAGACAAGATGCACGCCCGTTCCATCGGTCCGTATTCATTGATTACCCAGCAGCCGCTCGGAGGTAAGGCGCAGTTCGGTGGTCAGCGTTTCGGAGAAATGGAAGTCTGGGCCATCGAGGCGTTCGGTGCATCTCATGTGCTACAGGAAATTTTGACTATCAAGTCGGACGATGTGGTAGGCCGTTCGAAAGCATACGAAGCGATTGTCAAGGGAGAGCCGATGCCAAATCCGGGTATTCCGGAATCACTGAATGTGTTGCTCCACGAGCTGAGAGGCTTGGGGTTGAGCATTACGCTTGAATAACAGTTGAACTCTTTTATTAATAACAGAATATGGCTTTTAGAAAAGAATCTAAAATAAAGAGTAACTTTACGAAGATAACCATCGGATTGGCTTCGCCCGAAGAAATCCTGGAAAATTCGTATGGTGAGGTTTTGAAACCCGAAACCATTAACTATCGTACCTATAAACCCGAACGTGACGGTTTGTTCTGCGAGCGTATTTTTGGTCCGACGAAGGATTATGAATGCCATTGCGGAAAGTATAAACGGATTCGTTATAAAGGTATTGTCTGCGACCGTTGTGGCGTGGAAGTAACAGAAAAGAAGGTACGTCGCGAACGTTCAGGACACATTGCATTGGTGGTGCCTGTGGCTCATATCTGGTATTTTCGTTCGTTACCGAACAAAATCGGTTATCTGTTGGGAATACCGACAAAGAAGCTGGATGCAGTCATTTACTACGAACGTTATATAGTCATTCAGCCGGGCGTGCTGGCCGAAGAAGGAATCGCAGCCAATGACTTGTTGACCGAAGATGAATATTTGGATTATCTGGAGAAACTTCCCAAAGAGAACCAGTATTTGGATGATTCGGATCCTAATAAGTTCATAGCCAAGATGGGTGCAGAGGCCATTTATGACCTTTTGCTCCGTTTGGATTTGGATAAATTGTCATACGAATTGCGTGATAGTGCCAATGCCGATACGGCCCAGCAGCGTAAGACCGAAGCCCTGAAGCGGTTGCAGGTGGTTGAGTCTTTCCGTGCCAGTCGGGGACGCAATAAGCCTGAATGGATGATTATGAAAATCCTTCCGGTGATTCCGCCCGAACTGCGTCCGTTGGTTCCGTTGGATGGCGGCCGTTTTGCCACTTCCGACTTGAACGACTTGTATCGTCGTGTCATTATCCGTAACAACCGTCTGAAGCGACTGATTGAAATCAAAGCTCCCGAGGTGATTTTGCGTAATGAGAAACGTATGTTGCAAGAGGCCGTGGACAGCTTGTTCGACAACTCCCGCAAGTCCAGTGCGGTAAAGACGGATGCCAACCGTCCTTTGAAGTCCCTTTCCGATTCGTTGAAAGGTAAGCAAGGCCGTTTCCGTCAGAACCTGTTGGGTAAGCGTGTGGACTATTCAGCCCGTTCGGTTATCGTTGTAGGACCGGAGTTGAAGATGGGAGAATGTGGTCTGCCTAAATTGATGGCCGCAGAACTTTATAAGCCGTTCATCATCCGTAAGCTCATAGAACGCGGTATCGTGAAGACCGTGAAGTCTGCCAAGAAGATTGTAGACCGCAAGGAGCCTGTGATTTGGGATATTTTGGAATACGTGATGAAAGGACACCCGGTGTTGTTGAACCGTGCTCCGACATTGCACCGCTTGGGTATCCAGGCTTTCCAACCCAAGATGATAGAAGGTAAGGCTATCCAGTTGCATCCGTTGGCTTGTACGGCGTTCAATGCCGACTTCGACGGTGACCAGATGGCTGTGCATTTGCCTTTGAGCAACGAAGCGATTCTGGAAGCGCAGATTTTGATGTTGCAGTCTCACAATATCCTGAATCCGGCAAACGGCGCGCCGATTACGGTGCCTTCTCAGGATATGGTGTTGGGCTTGTACTATATTACCAAGCTCCGTCCCGGTTCTAAGGGCGAAGGTTTGACATTCTATGGCCCCGAAGAGGCTATCATTGCCTACAATGAGAAGCGTGTAGACATTCATGCGCCTATTAAAGTTGTGGTAAAGGACCTGAATGCGAATGGCGAGCTGGAAAAGAAGATGGTGGAAACGTCCGTAGGCCGTGTGATTGTCAACGAAATCATACCGGAAGAAGTCGGTTATTTCAATGACATCATTTCCAAAAAGACCTTGCGCGGCATCATCACCGACGTGATCAAGACGGTAGGTGTGGCTTGTGCCTGCGAATTCCTGGACGGTATCAAGAATCTGGGTTATCGTATGGCATACGTGGGCGGTTTGTCTTTCAACTTGGGTGATATTATCATTCCGGAAGAAAAAGAGGAACTGGTTCGTCGCGGAAACGAAGAAGTGGAACGCATTGCCAATGATTATGGTATGGGTTTCATCACGGACAACGAACGTTATAACCAGGTCATCGATACTTGGACACACGTCAACAATGACCTTTCCAAGGTCTTGATGAAGACCATGAAAGAAGCCGACCAGGGTTTCAATGCCGTATATATGATGTTGGATTCCGGAGCCCGTGGTTCTGCCGGACAGATCAGCCAGCTTTCCGGTATGCGTGGTTTGATGGCCAAGCCCCAGAAAGCCGGAGCCGAAGGTGCCCAGATTATCGAAAACCCGATTCTTTCCAACTTCAAGGAAGGCATGAGCGTGTTGGAGTACTTCATTTCTACCCACGGTGCCCGTAAGGGTTTGGCCGATACGGCCTTGAAGACAGCCGATGCCGGTTACTTGACGCGTCGTCTTGTAGACGTATCCCACGACGTGATTATCACGGAAGAGGATTGCGGTACGTTGCGCGGTCTGGTATGTACGGCTTTGAAGAACGGCGATGAAGTCATTTCTTCACTTTACGAACGTATTCTAGGACGTGTGTCCGTGCATGATATTATCAATCCTACGACGGGTAAGTTGATTGTTTCCGCCGGGGAGGAAATCACGGAAGACAAGGCACAGGAAATCGAAGACTCTCCGATCGAGAGTGTGGAAATCCGTTCCGTATTGACTTGCGAGAGCCGTAAGGGAGTCTGCATGAAGTGCTATGGCCGCAACTTGGCTACGAGCCGGATGGTACAGAAAGGCGAGGCGGTCGGCGTGATTGCCGCCCAGTCCATCGGTGAGCCGGGTACACAGTTGACGTTGCGTACGTTCCATGCCGGTGGTGTGGCTTCGAATGCGGCAGCCAATGCATCTATCGTCGCGAAGTACGATTCGAAGGTAGAGTTCGAAGAGTTGCGTACGGTAGATATTACCGATGAGACCGGAAATGCAGCCAAGATGGTGGTAGGACGTTTGGCCGAGGTCCGCTTCGTCGACGTGAATACCGATATTGTCCTCTTCACGCAAAATGTGCCTTACGGTTCTACTTTGTATGTGAACGAAGGAGATAAAGTGGAGAAAGGCAAGCTGATAGCCAAGTGGGATCCGTTTAACGCGGTTATCGTGACGGAAACTCCGGGTAAGATTCAGTTTGAAGACGTGGTAGAAGGTGTGACTTATCGTGTGGAAGCCGACGAGACGACAGGTCTGCGCGAGATGATCATCATAGAGTCAAAAGACAGGACGAAGGTTCCTTCGGCTCATATCTTGGACGAGAACGGAGAGTTGATTCGTACGTATAACTTCCCTATCGGCGGACACTTGGCTATTGAGGACAATCAGATTGTCAAAGCCGGCGACGTATTGGTGAAGATTCCGCGTGCCGTAGGCAAGGCCGGCGACATCACGGGAGGTCTTCCGCGTGTGACCGAGTTGTTCGAAGCGCGTAATCCGTCTAATCCCGCTGTGGTTTCGGAAATCGATGGTGAGATCACGATGGGTAAACTGAAACGCGGTAACCGTGAGATTATCGTCACTTCCAAGTTGGGTGAAGTGAAGAAGTATCTCGTACCGTTGTCCAAGCAGATTCTGGTACAAGAGAACGACTATGTACGTGCCGGAACTCCATTGTCAGACGGCGCCACTACGCCAGCCGACATTTTGGCCATTAAAGGTCCTACGGCGGTGCAGGAATATATCGTGAACGAGATACAGGACGTGTACCGTCTGCAGGGTGTGAAGATTAACGACAAGCACTTTGAGGTGATTGTCCGTCAGATGATGCGTAAGGTGCAGATTGACGAACCGGGCGACACTCGATTCTTGGAGCAGCAGATTGTGGATAAACTCGATTTCGCGGAAGAGAACGACCGCATTTGGGGCAAGAAAGTCGTGGTGGATGCCGGTGACTCGGAAACGATGCAAAAAGGCATGATTGTGACGGCCCGTAAGTTGCGTGACGAGAATTCTACGTTGAAACGTAAGGATTTGAAGTTGGTGCAGGTACGTGACGCCATGCCGGCCACCTCAATCCAGATTCTGCAAGGTATTACCCGTGCGGCACTACAGACTTCGAGCTTCATGTCGGCAGCTTCCTTCCAGGAAACGACGAAGGTGCTGAATGACGCGGCCATCAATGGAAAGACCGATAAACTCGAAGGTATGAAGGAGAACGTCATCTGTGGTCATCTGATACCGGCAGGTACGGGACTTCGTGAGTTCGGCAAGATTGTCGTAGGCTGCAAGGAGGAGTACGACCGCCTGATGGCCAATCGTAAGTCTATCCTTGATTTGGATGAGTAAAATAGACTGCTTTTAGCCAGTAGTAAGAAAAAGCCGTTCCGGAATTTCCGGAGCGGCTTTTTCTTGTTCTCGATGGCATATTCCATTTGCAATCTCGCAACTTCCAAGCAGAGGATATATGCCTGTATGATGTACTCTTTTTTCCTATGTATCGAATGTTTTTCCAAATGTAACAGGTTGCATGTTTGCTATTGTGAGGTTCAATTCTTTTGCACAATTTTACAGTATTAAATAAACGAGAGTATGGAAAAGAAGAATTTGTTAGTAAGAATTTTTGTTCCGGTCGTTGTGGCCGGGATGGTGTTTGTGGGGTTGCCCGCATGTTTCCAAGATGATGGTTATCCTGAAGGGTTTGTGTTGAATGACGAAGCAGGTGTGGCGACTATGGCGAAAAGAAGCATGCCGCAAGGAGGGGAAAGTATTAAACCTATAGAACCTGAGAAACCGTCATATAAATATGGTGAGGCTACTGTAACTTTTAAATGTACTAATGCTTTGCCTTCAGAATATATAGATGGTTATACCGTCTTGACGATGACGGTTCATTATTCCTATAAGATGGAAAATGGTGAACCTACTTCTGTTGAGTATGTATATTCTGCTGAGGACAATCCTGAATTTTCGATTGATGATATAGATTTGGTGGAGAATCCAGATACTGGATATTATACTTTGGTATGCAGTGGCACTTATAGTTTTATAGATTCAAATGGTTATTTATACACTTGGGGGTATTCAGGTGAATCAGAGTCGGATATTTCACTCTGATGAGATAGTATAATGTCTTGCGTTAAATAAAGCCATGTTGAAGTTCCTTTTGTTTGGCCTTGTTTTTACCCTCCTACGATGCATCCCTGTTGTGGGACGAACAGTGGGTACTCTGTCGGATTTGGACAGCCTCCTCGGGT
>ULUX01076103.1_pt1 | contig 11063 bp, 9 predicted proteins | sample 1958961 | NCBI WGS metagenome assembly ULUX01 (sample SAMEA4835773, study PRJEB28245) | human gut metagenome | biome: gut microbiome; material: fecal sample | place: Denmark | collected 2008 | reverse complement strand
TTGATTTCGGCTGTGATGGAAAGGCCGGAGCCGGACGCAGGCGCGTCCGGCTCCGCTTTTTTCCGGGGCGGTGACCGTACAGAGCTGGCGTGGGGGCTTGCGCAGCACAGGATGAATGTGGTAGAATAAATTATCATTATAACAATAAAGGAGCCATTATATTATGGATTTTGCCGTATTGTCCGCGCAGAGGTACTCCCTGCGCAAGTTTAGCGACCGTCCAGTGGAGACGGAGGCACTCAGCGCCATTCTGGAGGCTGGGCGCAGCGCCCCCACCGCCCACAATAACCAGCCCCAGCGCATCTTTGTCCTTCAGACCCCGGAGGCATTGGAAAAAGCGGATGGCTGCGTGAATTCCCACTTTCACCCTCCGGTGATGCTGATTGTGGCCTACGATCCCAAGGAATCCTGGAAGCGGGAGGGGGATGGCAAGGAGTTCGGCGAGGTGGACGCAGCCATTGCTGCCACCCAGATGATGCTGCAGGCGGCGGACCTGGGCCTGGGCACCACCTATGTGGGGATGTTTCAGCCGGAGAAGCTGAAGGAGGCGTTTCCGGAGTTGGCCGGGCTGGCGATCGTGGCGGTGCTGCCTCTGGGCTATCCGGCGGAGGGAGCCCATCCATCTCGGCTGCACGCGGACCGCAAGCCGGTGGAGGAACTGGTCAAGTACCTGTGAGGAAAGGGAGAACTCCCTGGAAAAAGAAAACGGCTGCTTTCCATCCGGGAGCAGCCGTTTTTAGAGGCGGAGGAGGAACAAATGGAGCAGCTTCGGGAATATTGCGAGCGGATGGCGCGGGCCGGCGTGGATAAAATCGTGATCAGCAAACCCATCGGGAAGGAGGAGCCGTACCGGCGGATCGTGGTGGAGCGGAAGAAGGACGGGTACGTTCAGATCTCTCGTTACACGGAGAAGCAGGCATTTCATGAGAACCTTCCCCAAGACCGGCTGGGGGAGGCCTGCTACGCGCTGGTCCACGGCCATTTTCTCCAGGTCAATGGCTGGGGGCCGGACGGCGAGCACATCCTTCTTCTGTCTAGAAAAGGCGCGTGCACCTATCAGGTGAAGCGGCGGCCGGAGGGCGGAGGCGCCCCCGCAGCGCGCCCGCCGGAGGGGCACAACCGGAAGAAGCGGTATATCCTGGAGGAGGGCAGGGAAGTGCCTCCCCTGGTGGACATGGGGATCTTCACGAAGGACGGGAAGGTCGTGCGACCCATGTACGACAAGTTCCGCCAGATCAACCGCTTTTTAGAGATCCTGGACGACGAGGTCGGCAAGCTGAAGGGCGACACGATCCACGTCATTGATTTCGGCTGTGGGAAATCCTATCTGACCTTTATCGTCTACTACTATCTGACCCAGGTCAAAGGGATGCGGGCCAGCGTCATCGGGTTGGACCTGAAGGCGGACGTGATCGAGAAGTGCAACCGCGCCGCGGAGAAGTACGGCTATACCGGATTGCGCTTCGAGCTGGGGGACATCAACGGCTATCAGGCCCCCTTTGACGTGGACCTGGTCATGACCCTCCACGCCTGCGATACCGCCACCGACTACGCCCTGTTCAACGCCGTCCAGTGGAAGGCGAAGATGATCTTCTCCGTACCCTGCTGCCAGCATGAGCTGAATGGGCAGATCCAGACCCAGAACTTTGAAATCCTCACCCGGTACGGCATCCTGAAGGAGCGCTTTTCCGCCCTGGCCACCGACGCCATTCGGGGGAACCTGCTGGAGTACTGCGGCTATAGGACCCAGCTGCTGGAGTTCATCGACTTTGCCCATACCCCTAAGAACATCCTGATCCGGGCGGTGCGCCGCCCGGCCACCCCCAGGGGGATCCGGGAGAAGGCGCTGGACGAGGCGGAACGCCTGATGGAGGAGTTTTCTTTCCGGCCTGTGCTGCACACTCTGCTGGGATGCGGGAAAAATCGGGATGAAAATTCGTAAATCGTAAAATTTTGGACGATTTGCGCAGTTTATAAATGTAAAACGTGCACTTTTGCAAGGTTGACAATGGGCGGCTGATCGTGTATCATCAGAGAGATCTGGTTGAACCCGGACTGAGAGAGGGACCACCTGGATCGGCTGCCTCCCAAGCGCTGGAGCCAGCAACCACGACCGAAAAAAGAAAGATGGTGTTCAACTTGGTTTACGCAATCGTGCTCTTTGCCCTGACCTATGTGCTGATGTTGGCGTTCAGCAAGTACCGGCCCTACATCGCCCTCGCCTCGGCGCTGATCTTCATCGTGACCGGTATGCTTCCCCTGAACCAGATCATCGGGGCCATTGACTTCAATGTCCTGCTGATGATTGCCGGCACCATGGGCCTGGTCCAGCTTTTCATCGACAGCCGGATGCCCGCCCTGCTGGCCGACCTGATCATGGAGAAGGTGCCCAATATCCAGATCGCCGCGGTGGCGCTGGCCCTGTTCGCCGGTATCATCTCCGCCTTTGTGGACAATGTGGCCACGGTGCTCATGGTGGCTCCCATTGCCCTGGAGATCTGCAAGAAGCTGAAGACCAATCCGGTGCCCTTCATCATCGCCATTGCCGTGTCTTCCAACCTGCAGGGCGCCGCCACCCTGGTGGGTGACACCACCGCCATCATGCTGGGTTCCTACGCCAACATGAGCTTCCTGGACTTCTTCATTTATCAGGGGAAGCCCGGTATGTTCTTTGCCGTGGAGCTGGGGGCAATCATCTCCGCCATCATTCTGGCCATCCTGTTCCGCAAGGAGAAGGCCCCGGTGCCCAAGGGCGCGCCCAGGACGCAGGTGAACGATTATGTCCCAACTGTGCTGCTGGTGGGCATGATCGTGATCCTGATCTGCGCCTCCTTTATCCCGGAGAAGCCTGACATCACCAACGGCCTGATCTGCGTCGCGCTGATGGTGGTCGGCATCCTGTACACCTTCCTGAAGACGAGGAAAGTCTCCGCCGTGACCGGCCCCCTTAAGGCGATTGACTTTGAGACCATCGGCCTGCTCTTCGGCCTGTTCCTGGTGATCGGGGGCATCTCCAACATGGGGGTCATCGATGCGGTGGCCGACCTGATCGCCCGGGTGAGCGGTGGCAACCTGTTCCTCATCTACACCGTGATCGTGTGGGCCTCGGTGCTCTTCTCCGCCTTCATCGATAACATCCCCTATGTGGCCACCATGCTGCCGGTGGTGACGGGTCTGGCCGCGACGCTGGGGGTGGATCCCACCGTGCTCTATTTCGGCCTGCTCTCCGGCGCCACCCTGGGCGGCAACTGCACCCCCATCGGCGCCTCCGCCAACATCGCCGGCATCGGCATTCTGCGCAAGAACGGCTACGAGGTGAAGACGTCCGACTTCTGCCGCATCGGCATCCCCTTCACCCTGGCCGCAGTGATTCCCGCCTACATCTACATCTGGCTGCTGTTCGGTATCTGAGCGGGCGTATGCCCCGCTGCCCAATACGGCGGCCGCCGGAGTCCTCCGGCGGCCGCATGGGCGTTTTGCGGGTCATGGACGGGCCGGAAATTCTGGGCCATTTTTCTCTTGACATTTCCCTCCATACCGGTTAGAATCAGCATCGTTCGTCTGGATCCTGAAAACAGAATACTCGTTCGGAGGACCGTGTATCGCAATACACAAAAGGCCGCAGGGACTCCTCCGCGTATCGCGGTACGCGGTGGAATGCCTTGCAGCCCTGGTCGGAGAAGAGATCGGGTGCGCCCGGTTATTGTAATGATAACCGGACGCGCCTTTTTTAATGGGAACTTTTAGCCAAAAGAGGTAGAAAGGTGATTCCATGCGTTCCACAACTTTTTTCGCGAAGACAACGCCAGTAAAGCTTTTTCTGATGGCGTCTATACCAGGCATGGTCAGCATGCTGGCATCGGCCCTGTACCAGACCTTCGACGGCATCTTGGTGGGCCAATTTCTGGGCGCCACAGCCTTCGCGGCGATCAATCTGGCCATGCCCTTTGTCATCATCAACTTCGCGTTGTCGGACCTGATCGGTGTGGGCTCGGCTGTACCCATTTCGGTCTGCCTTGGCAGGAAGGAGCAGGAGGCGAACAACATCTTTTCCTGCAGCATCCTGATGATCATCGGGACCGGTGTTATCATGGGCGCCGTTCTGTTTGCGGCGGCCCCGTTCCTGATTGGCCTGATGGGCGCTGAGGGAGAGTTTGCCCGGCTGGCGGTCCAATACCTGCGGGTCTACGCTTTGTGTTCCCCCTTTACGACCATCGTCTATGCCCTGGATAACTACCTGCGGATCTCCGGCTTCATCCGGGGCAGCATGGGTTTGAATATCCTGATGTCAGCCCTCTCTGTGGGGCTTGGCCTCCTGTTTTTGGGTGTGTTTCGTTGGGGTATCTGGGCATCGGCGCTGGCCTCCAGCGGGAGCATGTTCCTGTGCGCCCTGGTGGGCCTTATCCCTTTTCTCCGGGGGAAAGCGCAACTGCGGTTCTGCAAGCCGCGATTCACTGGGCAAATGGTCCGGCAGATCATCTCCTGCGGAAGCCCCAGCTTCCTGCAGAATATCGCTGGCCGCGTCACCTCCATCATCATGAACGCGATCCTGGTGCGTGTGGGCGGTGAGACCGCGGTGTCGGTATACGGTGTGCTGATGTATGTGGACGGTTTTATTCAGCCCCTTCTGTACGGAATGTGCGATTCCGTGCAGCCTGCTGTGGGCTACAACTGGGGCGCCCGGCAGTATTCCCGGGTACGGGCGATTGCGAAGTGCTGCTATGTGGCCAGCGCCGCGGTATCCATCGCGTCCATTTTCGTCATTGCCCTGTTTCCCAGGCAGATCACGGGTTTGTTTGTCTCCGGGGCGGAAGCGGACGTCATGACCCTGTACGTGGAGGCGCTGCGTCTGTTCTGCCTGACCTACCTGATCCGCTGGGTGTCCTTCGCGACGCAGAGCTTCCTGCTGGCCATCGAGAAATCGCTTCCGGCCTCGATGATCTCCGTGTCCATGGCGTTTGTATTCCCAATGGTACTCCTGGCTGTGCTGTGGCCGCTGGGACTGACGGGGATCTGGCTGAACCTTGCGGGCGCGTCGCTGCTGGGGGCCATCCTGTCTGTGTTCCTCCTGAGGGGCCAGCGCAGGGAGCTGCATCAGCCGGACGGCGCGGAATGAGAAGCGAAAGGATAGGTGATCACCCCATGAAAGTCATAACCATCAGCCGTGAGTTTGGCAGCGGCGGCCGGGAGCTGGGTAAACGCCTGGCCGACCAGTTGGGCTATGCCTACTATGACCGGGAAATTGAGGAGCACGTCGCCCACCGCATGGACCTGGACGAGAGCTACATCTCCCGGGCCATTGAGCAGGGCGCGCTGATCAACGTGCCCCTCCACTTCGGCAGGACGCTGGCCAGCTCCCACATGCTGAAGCAGCAGGTCAGCATCCTTGTGGAGAAGCAACGTGTGCTTAGGGAAATCGCCGCGGCATCCAACTGCGTGATCGTGGGCCGGGCGGCCGACGCCATTCTGGCTGATCAAAACCCATTCCGGCTGTTCGTGTACGCCGACATGGAACACAAGGTACAACGGTGCCGGGCCTATGCGGAACCGGGGGAGGGACTGTCCGGCCGGGAGCTGGAGCAGTCCATCCGGAGAATGGACGCTAAGCGGGCGGACTATTACCGTATGTTTGCCGACGTGCAGTGGGGCAAGAAGGAAAACTATCACTTGTGCGTCAACACCACCGGGTTGGAGATCAAGAAAATTGTGCCCAGCGTTGCCCAATATGTAACGGCGTGCTTTTAGAGTGCGGCAGCCGCAGTGAATCTGACTTCTGCCAGGACAGGAAGATTTCCAGAGGGAGAGTATGTCCATGTTCTGGACTGCAGGAGAGGATCAGATCGATGCCAGAAGCAGGAAACAGCGCCCCTGCCTCCGTTCCCTTGATGGGGGGAGGAAGGGGCGCTGTTTTTGGAAAGATCAAAGCAGGTGGGACATGTCGTACAGGCCGGGCTGGGTGACGCCGGACAGGAACTTAGCCGCCCGTACGGCGCCGGCGGCGAACACATCCCGGCTGGCGGCGTGGTGGCTGATCTCAATGATTTCGTCCGCTCCCGCGAAGATCACCGTGTGGTCTCCGGTGATAGTGCCCCCACGGACGCTGGCAATGCCGATCTCTCGGTTCTCCCGGGGCTTCCGGACGCTGTGGCGGTCATAGACATACTCCGGGGAATAGGGCAGGGCGGAAGCGGCCGCATCGGCCAGCATCAGGGCGGTGCCGCTGGGGGCGTCCACCTTGCGCCGATGATGGCGCTCCACGATCTCCACATCGTAGCCGTCCCCCAGAGCGGCGGCGGCCCGGCGCACCAGATCCATCACCACGTTTACCCCCAGGGAGAGGTTGGCTGTGCGGAAAATGGGAATCTGCAGGGCGGCCTGGCCGATCCGGTCCAGCTGCTCCTGGGAATAACCGGTGGTGGCCAGAACCGCAGGGACGCACCGTTTGACGCAGAGCTCCAGCAGCCCCTCCAGGGCGGAGGGGTGGGAGAAATCCACCAGCACATCCGCCTGAACCGCACAGGCGGCGGGGGAGGGGAAGACGGGGAAGCCATCGCCGGGCTGGCCCAGGATATCGATGCCGGCGGCAACCTCCAGATCCGGATCCAGCGCGCACAGGCGGGCCACGGCCCGGCCCATGTGGCCGTTGCAGCCGGAGATGATTATCTTTCGCATGGCGGACTCCTTACAGAAGGCCCATGCGGGACATGGACTGCTCCAGGGTGACCAGGTTCTTCTCCGACATCTCGCACAGGGGCAGACGGAGCATACCCGCATCCATGCCCAGCAGGTTCATGGCGGTCTTGATGGGAATGGGATTGACCTCCAGGAAGAGCGCGTCGATCAGGTCCATGTACTGGATCTGGAGCCGGGAGGCGGCCTCGAAATCATTGCTCAGGCACAGGTGGGACATCTCCACCATGACCTCCGGAATGATATTGGAGGCCACCGAGATGACCCCCTTGGCGCCTAAGGCCATCATGGGCACCACCTGGTCGTCGTTGCCCGACCAGATGTAGAAGTCGTCCCCGCACAGGAACCGGGTGTGGGCCAGCAGGGAGAAGTTGCCGCTGGCCTCCTTCACCCCGTTGATCTGGGGGTTCTGGGACAGGTGCCGGTAGGTCTCCGCGGTGAAGGACACCCCGGTGCGGCTGGGTACGTTGTAGAGGATGATGGGCAGGTCCACCCGGTCGGCGATGTACTCATAGTGCCGGATGAGACCGGTCTGGCTGGCCTTGTTGTAGTAGGGGGTGACGTGGAGCAGGGCGTCCGCCCCGGAGTCCTGGGCGTGCTGGGACAGGTATACGGCGGCGGAGGTGTCGTTGCTGCCGGCGCCGGCGATGACCTTCACCCGGTGGTCCACCCGCTTGACGCAGAACTCCACCGCGGCGATGTGCTCCCGGATGGACATGGTGGCCGACTCCCCGGTGGTGCCGCACACGCACACCGCGTCCACGCCGGAGTTGATCTGGTAGTCAATCTGCCTGCCAAAGGCGTCGTAGTCGATGGCGCCGTATTCGTTGAACGGCGTCACCAGAGCGGGACAGGAACCGGTGAACACTGGAGTTCGCATTTGATACACCCTTTCTATGCTCTGAGATGATTGGACGGGGGACGGGCTGCGGCCGGTCAGGGCCTGCGGTCCATATATCCTTCCGCGCACAGCAGCTCCGCCAGCAGCACCGCTCCTCCGGCGGCCCCCCGGAGGGTATTGTGAGACAGGGAGACGAACTTGTAGTCGTACTGGGTGTCCGGGCGCAGCCGGCCGATGGACACCGCCATGCCGCCCTCCAGATCCCGGTCCAGCCTGGCCTGGGGCCGGTCGGGCTCCTCAAAGTAGTGGAGGAACTGCTTGGGCGCGGTGGGCAGGTTCAGCTCCTGGGGCCGGCCCCGGAAAGCGGCCCAGGCCTCCTTCATCTGTTCCATGGTAGGTTTGTTCCGGAAGGTGACGAAGGCGGCGGCGGTGTGGCCGTTGGATACGGGCACCCGCAGGCACTGGGCAGTGATGGCGGGGGCGTCAGCGTTGACAATGACGCCGTTCTCCACCCGGCCCCACACCTTCAGGGGCTCCTGCTCGCTCTTCTCCTCCTCGCCGCCGATGTAGGGGATCAGGTTATCCACCATCTCCGGCCAGGTGGCGAAGGTCTTGCCCGCCCCGGAGATGGCCTGGTAGGTGCATACCAGGATCTTTTCGATCCCAAACTCCCGCAGAGGGGACAGGGCGGGTACGTAGCTCTGGATGGAGCAGTTGGACTTCACCGCGATGAAGCCCCGCCGGGTGCCCAGGCGCCGGCGCTGGGCTTCGATCACGGAGAGGTGCTCCGGGTTGACCTCAGGGATGACCATGGGCACGTCGGGGGTCCAGCGGTGTGCAGAGTTGTTGGATACCACCGGGCACTCATGCTGGGCGTAGGCCTCCTCCAGGGCACGGATCTCCTCCTTCTTCATGTCCACGGCGGAGAAGACGAAATCCACCATAGAGGCGATCCGGGCCACATCGTCCTGGGCGCTGAGCAGCACCATATCCTTCACCTCGTCGGGGATGGGGGCATCCATGGCCCACCGGTCGGCCACCGCCTCCTCATACCGCTTGCCGGCGGAGCGGGGGCTGGCGGCGATGGCAGTCAGCTGGAACCAGGGATGGTTGTGCGTCAGGGTGACGAATCGCTGGCCCACCATGCCAGTGGCGCCGATGATGCCAACTTTGTATTTTTCCATATCCATGACCTCCTGCCCGCCCGTTGAAAAAACTTCCGAAAGATTATGGTTGAAAGAGGGGCGGTTTCTGTACTATAATGGGGAAAATGGTCGGTTCCCGGAGAAGGGGAACGCCTGTTTCTGTTCATGATAACATCAACACGTTAAAGTGTCAATGAATCGGTCCCAAGGCGATGGGAGAAATGGAGAACAGTATGAGGAAAAAATTCGTGCAAATTGCAGCGGTTTGCCTGGCCACCAGCCTGCTTTTCCCCCTAAGTGGCACTTTGGAATCTGCTTCTGCCTCTGCCTCCCATGGGGAGGACCAGATTGTGGAGATTGGCATCTATTTTGGCAGCGGGACGCTGCCGGGCGTAAACATTGCCAACCGGGAGGGGGAGGGGTTCCGCCTGGGCTACTATCAGGAGGATGACACTTTTGTCCAGTTGGCCAGCACCTCTGAGACAGACATCTCCATTGTGAAAGCTATGAACGTTTATTTATATTCCTATTACTCGGGAGGAAATGCCACATATTATGATTATAATGGGCAGGAGACCGATTCTGTGGTAATTGGGGAATATCATCTGCGCCTGCCTGGTACCTATGGGACCTATGAGGAAGCGTTGGCGGTTGCTTCAGAATATGAGGATGGGTTTGTCTCCTATGTGGACGGGGAGTTTCAGGCCCGGGTGGGCAACTATGCGGAACGGGAGGACGCGGTAGCAGCCCAGGATTCCATGGCAATGACGGGGGTCTCAGCCGAGCTTTGCGGATCCTCCTCAGTCGCTGTCAATGTGGTACGCAGCGGCACCAATGAGATCTTGTTCCAGTATGACGGGGCCAATGGTGTGGCGGGTCTGGCTGTGGAACCTAATGCTGCCGGAGAGCAGGGCGAGGATTATACCACCCGGTTTCACAGCATCAACTGGAGAGGCGGGTTCTGCTTCGAACGGTTCAGCGGAGGGGACCTGACGATTTCAAACGTACTCTCTCTGGACGACTATGTCAAAGGGGTGATTCCCCATGAGATGAGCCGCAGCTGGCCTCTGGAAGCTCTGAAGGCCCAGGCGGTGTGCGCCCGTACCTATGCGTTGCGCCTGATGGGGGGCAGCCGGCACAGCGGCCAATTTGATCTTTGCAATGAGAGCCACTGCCAGGTATACCTTGGCACCAGTGGAGCGGGGACTAACTCTGACCGGGCGGTAGAGGAGACCGCCGGCATGGTGGCTACCTACAACGGCGCCTACATTGATGCGGTATACTATTCCTCCAACGGAGGAGCCAGTATGGATTCCTCGGTGGTTTGGGGTGGCAGCCAGAGCAGCTATCCCTATCTGGTAGGGGTGACCGACCCCTATGAGGCCGCGGTGGCCGACCGGATCAGCGGGTACGAATGGACCCGGACCTACACGGGGGAGGAACTGCGGGACGTGGTACGGGAAGCGGGCTATCAAACCTGTGAGACAGTGGTGAGCGTCTCTGTCCGGGATTATTCCAGTACCGGCCTGCCCTGGCAGATAACCTTCACAGACGAGGACGGCAGATCCTTCACCATCTCAACCCGGGCGCTGGTGAGCAGTTTCGGGCTGCGCTCTTACAACTACACCATCACCGGCGGCGGATCCAGCGGCGGCCAGCTGATGGTCAACGGACAGCCGGTGGACGGCCTGGACGGGCTGTACGCCATCGGCGGGGACGGAAATATCTCGGCCATCGGCGGCGGGGCCTATGTGATCGATGGGAACGGCGACATCGTCCAGGCCGGATCCGGCGGTGGATCCTCGTCCTCCGACGGGGTGTTCACCATCTCCGGAGCGGGCTGGGGCCACAACGTGGGCATGAGCCAGTGGGGCGCCTACGCCCAGGCGCTGGAGGGGCGCACCTATCTGCAGATCCTCACATTCTATTACACAGGAATTACGGTGGAACGCTTTGAAAACATCTGATTTTTACTTTGACCTTCCCCAGGAGCTCATCGCCCAGACGCCGCTGGAGCGGCGGGACGCCTCCCGGCTGCTGACCCTGGACAAGGTGACGGGGGAGACCCATCACATGCACTTCTACGATCTGCCCAGCCTGCTCCGTCCCGGAGACTGTCTGGTGCTTAACGACAGCCGCGTGCTCCCCGCGCGGCTGTTCGGCCGCCGGGAGACAGGCGGCGCCTGCGAGGTGCTGCTGCTCATCGACCGGGGAGACAAGGTGTGGGAGTGCCTGGTGCGCCCGGGGAAAAAGCTTAGGCCGGGGGCGAGGATTACCTTTGGGGACGGAGAACTCACCGCTCAGGTGGTGGAGGAGGTGGCGGGGGGCAACCGCCTGATCCGCTTCGACTATGAGGGTATCTTCCTGGAAACCCTGGAGCGGCTGGG
>ULUX01028703.1_pt1 | contig 11179 bp, 9 predicted proteins | sample 1958961 | NCBI WGS metagenome assembly ULUX01 (sample SAMEA4835773, study PRJEB28245) | human gut metagenome | biome: gut microbiome; material: fecal sample | place: Denmark | collected 2008 | reverse complement strand
ACACGCCCCACGGTGCCGACCGTCGAGGGCACGACGACCATCGCGTCGTAGCGGGCCGAGCCGCTCGCCGGCGGCGCGAACAGATCGTCGTTGCCGAAGAGCCGGATACGCCCGTCCTCCGGCAGCACGACATCCTCGTGCGCCAGCACTTCGCGGGCACGGGCGCTGCATACGAGCGCGATCTGCGACACTTCGGACGAGCGCAGCAGCCGTTCGAGTGTCAGCCGGGCGTAAATACCGCCGCTGGCGGCGGTTATGGCGACGACGATCTTCATGTCAGAATTCGATGGCTTTGCATTTCAGCCCCATCTGTCTGATTTTCTCCAGCGTGCGGGGCAGGGCGTAGCGCATGTTGCGGAAGGCTTTCTCGCTGTCATGAAACACCACGATAGCCCCCGGCGCCAGATACTTCGTCACGTTCCTCAGGCAGGTCCGGGGCGAGAGGTTGCGGTTGTAGTCGCGCGAAATGATATCCCACATCACCAGCTTGTAACGCTGCCCCAGAAACCGCGCCTGCGCCGGCGTGATCCGCGCATAGGGCGGCCGGAACAGTTCGCTATGAATCAGGTCGTTGGCAAAATCCACATCCTCCGTATAGCGTTCGAGACTCATGCCCCACCCCTTCTGGTGCGAATAGGTGTGGTTGCCCACCTTGTGTCCCGCATCGACGATGCGCCTGAACAGGTCGGGATACATCTCGACGTTTTTTCCCAACACGAAAAACGTCGCTTTGGCATCGTACTTGTCCAGTGTGGCGAGAATCCACTCGGTAATGCCGGGAGTCGGTCCGTCGTCGAACGTGAGGAACACGCCCTCCGGGTCGTCGATCTCCCAGATCAGGTCCGGCATCAGCCGGCGGATTATTTTCGGTGGTTTTAAACGCATGGTTTCCTATTCCGGACCAAGCCCGCACAGACCGCGACAGCGGCGAACCGTTTCGTCCGTGCCGGTCCGGGCGGGGAATTTATCATCCTGCAAAAATAGTGAAAATCCGCGCTTTTCCGAAAAATTAGCTATATTTGTGTGTAGAATCAACTTACGACCGGCTATGAAAACGTTTTTCCGCATTGCCGCGGCCGCGGCCCTTTTCGCAGCGATGACGGCCTGCGACGCATTCCATTCGCTGACCAAATCGCGGCTCAAAACCGCTCAAGGCTCCCCCTACGAGCTGATCGTCGTCTGCCCCCAGCAGGAGTGGACGGGCGAGCTGGGCGACACGCTGCGCTCGATACTCACGGCTCCGGTTCCCTACCTCAACCAGACCGAGCCGCTGTTCGACGTGCTCCGCGTCACCGAACGGGGATTTTCAGGCATGGTCGCCGACCACCGCAACATCCTCAAGATCGTCGAAGACCCCTCGCTCGCCGCGACCAACATCGCCGTCCAGTACGACGTGACGGCCGAACCGCAGATCGTGCTGACCCTGCAGGGTCCCGACGACAAGGCGCTCACCGACTACCTCTCCGAGCACCGCGAAAGTCTGGTGCAGGTGCTCGAAAAGGCCGAGCGCGACCGGGCGGTCAAATTCGCCGAAGCCTTCTCCGAACAGCGCGTCGCCAAGGCGATAAAGAGCACGTTCGGGGTCGACATGACCGTCCCGAAAGGCTACGTGCTGGCCGCCGACGAGAAGGATTTCCTCTGGGCGCGCTACGAATACCCCACGGCCAGTCAGGGCTTCTTCATCTACTCCTACCCCTATCAGGGCAAGGAGTCGCTCTCGCCGGGCGCCCTGCTCGCGGCCCGCAACAAATTCGCCGCCCGCATTCCCGGCCCCGCCGACGGTTCGTACATGACCACCTCCGAAGCGTTCGAACCCGACTACCGGATGTTCCGCTTGGAAGGGCGCCTGTGGTGCGAGCTGCGCGGTTTCTGGGATGTCCACGGCGACTTCATGGGCGGCCCGTTCGTCAGCTACACGACCGTCGATACGGCCACCGGCCGCATCTTCACCATCGACTGCTACGTCTACTCGCCCAAAAACCACAAGCGCAACTACGTGCGCGGCGTGGAGCACCTGCTCTACCTGCTGAAATTTCCGGAGCAGCCCCGGCAGTAACCCCGCCCGGCGGTCCTCCGCACCGATGAAGAAACCCGTATGCAGCAAATTCTGACATACATTTTTCTGATTATCTATTCGGTCACCATCCTCGGCATCATTCTGGTCGTCATCACCGACAACCGCAATCCGCTGAAGACGCTGCCGTGGATCATCGTGCTGGTGCTGGCCCCCGTCGTGGGGCTGATCTTCTATTTTTTCTTCGGCCAGAACCTCTCCAAACAGCGCATCATCTCGCGCCGGACGCGCAAGCGCATCACCATGCAGCTCGAAGAGGCCGAGCACACCGACGGTCCCGACCTGCCCGAAGAGTACCGACCGCTGGCCGCCCTGCTGACCAACACGAGCCACTCGATTCCGCTCTACGGCAGCCGGATCACCACCTACACCGACGGGCGGTCGAAGATGGAGGCCCTGCTGACCGAAATCGCCTGCGCAAAGCACCACATCCACATCCAGTACTACATCCTCAACGACGACGAAACGGGCCGCCGCCTGCGCGACGCGCTGATCGCAAAGGCCCGCGAAGGGGTCGAGGTGCGCATCCTCTACGACGACGTGGGCAGCAGCGGGGCCAAAAAATCCTTTTTCCGCAGCATGCGCAGCGAAGGCATCGAGGTCTACGCCTTCCTGCACGTCAAATTCCCGCTCTTCACCAGCAAGGTCAACTACCGCAACCACCGCAAGATCGCCGTCATCGACGGCTGCGTGGGCTTCCTCGGCGGCATGAACATCGCCGACCGCTACGTCCGCGGCACCCGATGGGGCACATGGCGCGACACCCATTTCCGGATCGAGGGCAGCGGCGCCGCGGGCCTTCAGGCGTCGTTCCTGAGCGACTGGTCGGCGACCACCAAACAGCAGATCGCCGCGGCGGAATACTATCCCCCCGCGGCGCGTTTCACCGACAATATCATGCAGATCGTCTCCAGCGGCCCCTTCGGCAAATGGCGGACGCTGCTGCAGGCCGACAGCTATGCCATCGCCCGCGCCCGGCGGCGGGTTTGGATCCAAACCCCCTACTACCTTCCGTCCGACGTCCTCAACTCGGCGCTGCAGGAGGCCGCGCTGGCGGGCATCGACGTGCGGCTGATGCTCCCCGCACGCTCCGATTCGAAGGTCGTGGATCTGGCGACGCACTCCTACCTCGACGACATGATGAAGGCCGGCGTAAAGATACTCTTCTACATGCCGGGATTCCTGCACTCCAAACTGCTCATCATCGACGACATGCTCTCGGTCATCGGCTCCGCGAACATGGACTTCCGCAGTTTCGAACACAACTTCGAGGTCAACGCCTTCGTCTACGACGGGGAGTTCACGGCGCGCATGGCCTCCGTCTTCGAAGAGGACCAGTCGCGCAGCCATCCGCTCACCCCGGCCGAATGGTTCCGCCGCCCCCGGAGCCGCCGCGTCGCCGAATCGCTCATGCGGGTCTTCTCGCCGCTGCTGTAAACGCGCTGCAGCCAACAGCGCATACCAATACGCCGCACGCGAATACAGACGCATGCGGCCGGACGATTTTTCCCGACATCAGGATTTCAGGAGGTCAGATTTCGACGATTCCGTTGCGGATGGCGTAAACGACCAGACTGGCGGTGTTCTTGCAGCCGGTCTTTTCGAGAATGTTGGCCCGGTGCTTGTCCACCGTGCGCTTCGAAATAAACAGTTCGTCGGCGATCTCCTGATTCGACAGTCCGCGGCACACGGCCACCAGAATCTCGCGTTCGCGGACCGAAAGCTGCTCGTCGGGCACGTCGTCACGCGTACGCATCCGCCCCGTAAGCGACGAAAGCAGCTGGGGACTGAAATAGCTTCCGCCCGACATCACCGCGTCGATGGCCTCGATCACGTCGCCGATATCGGAATCCTTCAGCAGAAATCCCCGCGCCCCGGCCTGCACCATGCGCGAATAATAGCTCTCCTCGCCGAACATCGAGAGGGTGATGATCCGCAGGTCGGGCCGCCGGGCCAGCGCCCGTTCGGTGGTCTGCGCCCCGTCGAGTCCCGGCATGGCGAAATCCATGAAGACCACGTCGGTCTCCAGTCCGGGCAGCATCGCGAGAAACTCCTCGCCGCTGGCGGCTTCGCCCACGACGCGGCACCCGGCACAGCGTTCGAGCAGCCCCCGCAGTCCGTTGCGGAAGAGCGAATGATCGTCTACGAGTACTATTTTGCGTTCCATGATTCTACCGGTTACGGCGTTTGCGCTTCGGGGTCGCCGGCTCCTGCTGCGTATTGACCCGGATCGCGGCGCGCATGCCTTTGCCCTTGGCGCTCGAAATGTCGAAGGTCCCGCCCAGCGAATTGATGCGCGACGAGATGTTCGAAAGCCCCATGCCGCAGTCCATCATCGCCTGCGGATTGAACCCGCGCCCGTCGTCCGTATAGTCGAGAGCCAGCTCCGAGCCGTTCTGCGACAGCGACAGGTTGATCGACGTGCAGGCGGCGTGCTTGAGCGAGTTGTTTATCAGCTCGCAGATCACGCGGTAGAGGATCACCTCTATATCCGTATCGTAACGCTCCGTGCGGAGGTTCGTCGTGAAGCGTATCTTCGCGTCGTGCATCGCCGCGCTCTTGTCGATGAAGTTCTGCACGCCGCGCGCCAGTCCGAAATCGTTGAGTACATGCGGCGAGAGGTTGTTCGATATCTCGCGCAGCGAACGGATCGCCTCGTCGATCACATAGGTCGTATTGTCGATGATCTCGCGCTGGTCCGCAGAGCGCTCCTCGCGCGAAAGTGCCGAGAGCGACATCCGGGCCGACGAAAGCAGCGGACCGAGTCCGTCGTGCAGCTCCTTCGAGAAGCGCGACCGGGCCTTCTCCTCGGTGCGGAGCACGGCCGTAAGGATGCGTTTGTTGAGCAGCTGCCGCTGCCGGTTCAGGCGGTCGATGTATTTGAACAGCTTGTGGGCGTACATGACGCCGATCGACAGACATACCGAGACCACGATCCCCAGATAGCCGAACCACCAGCGCGGCACGTAGTGCCCGCCGGCCATCAGCAGCTGCACGAACCGCTCGACGGAGAGCAGCGAGAAGCCCACGATGAAGAGAATCCACACCGAGTTGTACTTGGTGGCGCGTACCAGCCGCAGGGCGTAAGCCGTGGCGAGGGTCTGGACGATGATCGAAATGACGAGCAGGATTTTGATCAGCATAGGCCTGACTATTTACTTTACTGCAAATATACGATTATTTCAGCACTTCGGCAAGCGCTCCGAGCTGACGGTAATCCGTCAGGTCCACCTGCACGGGCACCACCGAGACGTAACCGTGCGACAAGGCCCATTCGTCGGTGTCCTGCGCCTCCGGCTCCTCGTTGACGAAGGCTCCCGTAAGCCAGAAATACTCCCTGCCGCGGGGATCCTCGTGGCGGTAGAACTCCTCGCGCCAGAAGCCGCGGTTCTGGCGGCAAAGACGGATGCCGCGCAGCTCGTCGGGCCTGCCGACCGGAACGTTCACGTTCAGGCAGAGCGGCAGCTCGATCCTGTTTTCGAGCACGCTGCCCACGATCCGCCTGCCGTACGCCACCGCCGCCTCGAAATCGGCATCCTCGCCGTGATCGTCGAGCGACAGCCCGACGGCGGGACAGCCGTAGAAGCTGCCTTCGATCGCCGCGCCCATCGTCCCCGAATAAAGCACGTTCACGGCGGAGTTGGAGCCGTGGTTGATGCCCGAAATCACCAGATCGACGCGCTCTTCGCGCAGCAGGTAATCGAACGCCATCTTCACGCAGTCCACCGGCGTGCCGGAAAAGGCATACACCTCCAGCCCCTCTTCCTTCCGCACGCAGCGCAGGTACAGCGGGTTGTACATCGTGATGGCTTGGCTCATGCCGCTCTGCGTCGTTTCGGGCGCCACCACGACCACGCGGCCGAAGCCGCGCGCGACCTCCACGGCCGCCGCAAGTCCTTTCGAATCGTATCCGTCGTCGTTGGTGACAAGTATCAGTCTCTCTTCCTTCATAGTCTCAAATTTATCGCAAAGACAGCACAAACCGTTCTCAAATGCGTATCCGCACAAAATTTTCCCGGCATTCGACCTGCCGGTCCGGCGTCTGTCTCCCCGCAAAGATAGTGAAAGGCGGGCGACAAAACGAAAATTTGTTTCCGATTTTGTCCGTGGCGCACCTTGTTGTCCGCGCCGTCCCGTTGTGTCCATGCCATCCCGTTGCGTCCGTAGCGCCCCTCCCGTTATGCATGCCGCCCCTTGTTTACCAAAACCGGCTCTCCTTTTGCTCAAGCCGGCTCGGTTATGTCCAAGCCGGCCCCGTTGTGTCCAAGCCGCCCTCCGCTTTACCAAAGCCGTCTCCCGTTCCGCCCCCCCCCGTTCCGCCCGAACCGCCCCCGTTTTCCGTAAAGACAACGATAAATCGCGCCCCGAAACGATATTTTTACACCCCGTTTGCGCCAAATGAAAAAAACTTCGTATATTTGCACTCCCTTTCAGGGCGTATATCAACCTCTTTCATTGGGTGCCGCGCGGTTGCGCAAGACGGCGGGGACGGCTCAGGCGGTCCGAAGCCGCGGACGCGGGATTACGGATCAGGGTATCCGTATGGTAAGTCGGGCACAGCGGGAATGTTGGGTGCGAAACACAATAATTGTTGCAACAATGAACAAAGACGCAATCATCAAGCTCGTCAACGAGCAGATGTGGGCAAAGACGGATGCCGATGTTCCGTCGTTCAAGGCCGGTGACACGATCACCGTATCCTACAAAATCGTCGAGGGTAGCAAGGAGCGCGTGCAGAGTTTCCGCGGCGTAGTTATCCAGATCAAGGGTTCGGGCAAGACCAAAATGTTCACCATCCGCAAGATTTCGGGCGGCGTGGGCGTGGAGCGTATCTTCCCCCTCTACTCGCCCCACATCGACAAGATCGAGGTCAACAAGGTCGGCGTAGTACGCCGCGCACGTATCTACTACCTGCGCGATCTGACCGGCAAGAAGGCCCGCATCAAGGAGAAGCGCATGACCAGCGCGGACAAGAAATAATCCGGACGGTCAGCAAGAAAAACAGGGAAGCTCCGGCTTCCCTGTTTTTTATTGCACCCTGCACCCCGTTCCGTTTTCATTCCGCCCCTTCGCTTCGTCCCTTCTCTTCAACCGGCTGTTCTTTCCATTCCGTCCCGCAGTCCGTCCCTCTCAGGCCCACAGTCCGACGCCCACCAGCGCATCACTTGTTTCCTATTCATATTCATAGCCGCCGTCTTTCAGTTCGGGCTGCCTTTTCTCTTATCCGCCGTCTCTTCCATCCGAAGCCGCCGCCCGTCCCTTTCAGCCCGCCCCGTCCTCCGCTTCTTATTCCGGCCCGCCATTCAGTTTCCTGCCCGACCTCCCCGCCGCCTGCATCTCCCCGCCGCCTGCATCTCTCCGTCTGCGGCGGCTCTCCGCATCCGCATTCCTGCTCCTGTGCGGCCCCTTCTCCGCTCCCGGCTCCGGCCCATCCCTGCGCGCCATTCCGCCGGCCGGATTAAGCATTCCCTTCCTCTGCAAGCCCCCGTCCCCGGCAAACAGCCGCCGCCCCTCCCCGGCTACAGCAAAAAAAATCCCGGCACCGCAAACTCGGCGCCGGGATTTTTCGTTTTCCGACCGGAACATTAGTCCACCGGAATATCCTTGTTGACGTTCTTCGAACCGATAAGCGCATAGTAGAGCATATAGGCCAGACCGGCTACGATCACCCAATAGCTCGTCAGGTAGCCTACGCCGCCCGTCAAATCGACGATGCCGTTTTGCAGCAGGGGAAGGATACCGCCGCCGCAGACCAGCGCCATGAAAATACCGGAAGCCTTTTCCGTATATTTACCCAATCCCTCGACCGCCAAGTTGAAGATGCCTCCCCACATGACCGAAGTACAGAGACCGACGAGCACCAGCAGCGCGGCACTCACCGGCACGTTGACCAGTCCGAAGCCCTCCGCGCCGTTGAAAACCGGCAGATTGACCGGCACGTTCGGCGCGAACATGGCGCCCAGCGTCAGCAGCAGGCCGGCCGAAGATACGACCATCAGCATGCTTTTCGCCGACACCTTGCTGCCGATCATTGCACCCAGAAGCCGGCCGACCAGCATCAGCAGCCAATACGTGGCGGCGACCGAACCTGCGATAGCCTCGACGTTCACGCCGCTGCCCAGCACATTCAGCTCAGGATTCTGCAGCCACTTCTGCAGCACGTTGGGAACGCCGACTTCGACGCCCACATAGACGAAAATCGCCACGGAACCGAGAATGAAGTGACGGAACGAGAGCGGGCTGTATTTCGACGTCTCGGCGACTTTCTTGCCCTCCGTCTTCTGGGTCTCCGGAATATTCGTCAGCGCGATCACGATGAATGCGAACGCGAAAATGGCCAATGCGCCGTACATCAGCGGGAACACGTTGCTGATCTGCGCATTCTTGATACCCTCCGGAATCAGCAGGCCGGTCAGGATGATGACCGCCGTGCCGCAGAGCGAGTTGAACGAGCCGCCCGCCTGAATGAGCTGATTGCCTTTGTTTCCGCCTCCGCCGAGCTTGTTGAGCATCGGGTTCACGACGGTGTTGAGCAAACACATGGAGAAACCTGCGATGAAGGCGCCGAGCAGATAGACGCCGAAGCTCTCGACCGAGCCGGAGAGCGTCTGGATGCCGACGCCGGTAAAGCCGACGGCGATAGCGACCAGTGCGGTTTTCTTGTAGCCGTACTTCTGCAGCATGTTGCCGGCAGGATACCCCATGATCGCATAAGCGATGAAGTTCGCGAACACGCCCAGCGTTCCCATCCAGTTGGGCACATTGAACTGGTACTTCAGAATGTCACCCATAGGTGATGCCAGATTCGTCACGAATGAGATCATACCGAAGAGGAAGATCATCACAATGATCGGCAAAGTGTAATTTTGTTTTTTCGTCTCCATTGAGTTTTATGAAATTTAGGTTAATGAGTTTTCCCGTTTACCGGTCCCGTTCGGCGATGTAGGCGCAGAGGTTCGCCAGCGCCGTACGGTAATCCGACGCCTCGTATTCCGAGAGCATCTCCACGGCCCGCGCGATATAGCTGCGCATCACCTCGGCGGCGAAGGTCAGTCCGCCTTCGTTCTCGACCGTACGCTGCAGGTATTCCACCGACTCCTCGTCGTCGTGGCAGCACGCCAGCCGCCCCAGCAGCTCCGTGCGGCGTTCGGCCGGCACCTTGTCCAGCACGGCCAGCAGTGGCAGGGTGATCTTGCCCTCGCGCAGGTCGTTGTTCGCGGGCTTCCCCGTCTGCGCCGTGCGCGTGTAGTCGAGAATGTCGTCCTGTATCTGGAATGCCATGCCCACGGCCTCGCCGAAGCGGCGCATCAGGGCCACCTTCTGCTGCGAAGCGCCCACGGCCATCGCCCCGGCCGAAGCGCTGACGCCGATCAGACACGCCGTCTTCTTATAGATGATGTCGAGGTACGCCTGCCGCGTCATGGTATGCTTTTCGGCGCACTCGCTTTGCAGCACCTCGCCTTCGCAGAGCGCCGCCATCGACCCGCAGACGTGCGTCACCAGATCGAACTGACCGCTCGTCAGGCCGATGCTCAGGTTGCGGGCCAGAATGTAGTCGCCCAGAATCACCGCCTTGTGCGACTGCCAGCGCGCATTGGCCGACGGCTTGCCGCGGCGCATGTCGGCTTCGTCGATCACGTCGTCGTGAATCAGCGACGCCACGTGAATCATCTCCACGAGCATGGCTGCCAGATGGACCCGGCGCCCCTTGGCCGCCTCCGCCACCGGCGAATTCATCGCGGCCGACAACAGCACCAGCAGCGGCCGGATGCCTTTGCCGCGCGACGACAGGGCGTAACGCAGCATGTCGGAGAGCAGTTCCCCCTCGGCCGTAAACTGACGATCGACGAATTCGTCGAACGCCTCCAGTTCCGCAGTCACGGGTTTGCGGATCGTATCGAGTGTAATCATAAAGCCTAATCTGTTCGCGGCAACGGACGCAACACGGCCCGGAGCGAAGGCCTGTTCGGGAAATGCCCCGCACACCGGGTCGCCGCATATCTTTGGCAAAGATAGTGATTTTTCGCAATCGCCGCTCGTCAAGTAAATGTTTTTTCGTACCTTTGCGAAGCTTAACACGTTCACTCAGACAGCGTGCGCCCCGGCGGAATGCGGAGCGCGCGCGGCTTCCGCCCTGAGCCTGCACGGTCTCCGGCCACCGGATAACGACTTGAAATATGGAATCTTCGAAAACGATCATACGCCGGCTGCTGCCGGCAGCGGCGGCCCTCGCGCTCTTCTTCGTGGTGAGCGCAGTCTACTTCGCCCCGCAGTTCCGCGGCGAGGTGCTGCCCCAGCACGACGTCGTGCAGTACGACGGCATGGCCAAGGATATCAACGACATGCGCGAAGCCACGGGCGAAGATCCCCAGTGGACGGGCCGCATGTTCGGCGGCATGCCCGCCTACCTGATCAACGTGGCCTACCCGGCGCAGCTCGTCAAGAACACCCTCGGCCGGGTCGTCAAGATCATCGACACCCCCGCCGCCTTCCTCTTTTTCGCCATGACGGCCATGTGGCTCATGCTGCTGATCTTCGGCGTCAATCCGTGGGTGGGCGTCGTCGCGTCGCTGGCCTACGGCCTTTCGACCTATTTCCTGCTCATCATCGGCGCAGGCCACATCACCAAGATGTGGGCGCTGGTCTACGCCCCGCTGATGATGGGCGGCGCGTGGATGACCCTGCGGGGCAACATGTGGGCCGGAGGCGCGCTCACGGCGCTCACGGCGTCGCTCGAAATCGGCGCCAATCACCCGCAGATCACCTACTATTTCCTGCTGGCGATGGCCGCCTTCTGGATCAGCGAAGGCGTCACGGCCTTCCGGGAGAAGCATTTCCGGAATTTCGCGCTCCGCACCGCCGTGCTCGCCGCCGCGGGCCTGCTGGCCGTCGGCTCGAACTTCTCGCCCCTCTGGTACACGGCCAAACACTCCAAGGAGACCATGCGCGGCGGCTCCGAGCTGGCTTCGCCCGCCGAGACGTCCAAAAACGGACTGGCCCTCGACTACGCCACGGCATGGAGCTACGGCCGCACGGAGAGTCTCAACCTGCTGGTTCCCGACTTCATGGGCCGCGAATCGGGCACGGCCTTCGCCCCCGACGGCG
>ULUX01025864.1_pt1 | contig 11182 bp, 7 predicted proteins | sample 1958961 | NCBI WGS metagenome assembly ULUX01 (sample SAMEA4835773, study PRJEB28245) | human gut metagenome | biome: gut microbiome; material: fecal sample | place: Denmark | collected 2008 | reverse complement strand
TAATTTTAATAACTATAAGATAAATAGCTACTACTATTGCTGGAGCAATACCTTGTGAAATAGCTGTTTCAAATAAATCCATATAATGTTAAAATAAAAAAAGAGAAGTTGCTAATATTATTAATTAAAATAATATCAACAGCTTCTCTTCGATTAATATTTATTAATATTTAAAATTAATACTAAAGCGTCTATATTATGCAACAGATTTAATACCAGCAAGAATAGTATCCATAGTATCTATTTGAGCTGCTCCAGTAGGAATAGCAATTTGTACAATTTGATGAACTAATTCATCACGAGTTTTAACATCGCGGGGAACAGCAAATCGTAAAGTATAAACTGTATAACCTGTATCCGTAGTATTTGTTCCAGCATTAGGATTAAGAGGATAATTAGGATATAAATAATGAACATCGTCCATATAAGTATATTCAAATCCTGCATCGGCAGCAGCCATATTAGCCATCTTCTTAATTGCTTCTGCATCAGCAATTCCAAGCTCCCCATGAGTTGTATAAGTTACAGTAGTACCACTTAAAGCATCTGCCATAGTAATTTCATAATCAACAGCAGATTTAGTAGCAGTAACTGTTACAGTTGCTGTAGATACAGTAGCCGTCAAGCCTAAAGTAGCAGTATTATTATTAACATAATTTGCTATTTTAGCAGCAACTTGTTCAGCAGTTTCAGTATCTTTAAATGCATGAATAGAAGCAGTCCAATTACTACGTTCATTAAATTGAATACCTTTCTTTGTAAAAATAACAGTATGATCACACATTATAACAGGCTCAGGAACAGTAAATTTTGCAGTAAAAGTTTTAGCAGCCGAATAAGTAGATTTACTATAACTAAAATCTTTATTATAAAAAGGAATAATTATAGGGCCTCCATCTTTACTTGCTCTACCCATAACTATTTGGCCATAACCTGTAATTAATTTGCCAGTAGCATCAACAGTAGGAACACCGTTATTCATATAATAAAATCCAAGTGCCCCAGCCGGTGCTTTATCTATTGCAGTAGATGCAGCAATAGCTGCAACATTACCAGCAAGAAGAAAATTTCTCATATTTATTTATATAATTAATTAGAAGTACTAACAACACTTCTTAAATATAACTCCGCCGCAGCTTTTACAATATCAATATGTGTATATTCAGGTAAATCACAATTGATATTCGAAGAAGAAGTGTCATTTATATAAGTTATAATATTAGGTTTCTTAATAATATTTAATACAACCTTTGAAGGTTTTTTATGAGTATTAATATCTTTAGCATTATCTCCAGTATATATATCTATTATAATAGTATTAGTTTTAGAATCATAATTATCTGTAAATACTATAATAGGATAATTAAATGAAGCTCTATTACAAAAATCGTGTAAAGTAGAATATAAATAATCATTATCTACTATTCTTACAGAAAATCCACCAAATATGTCATTATAATATATATAAGAACTTGTAAATAGAAAAACATTATTACTATTTATTTCAGCGGTAAATTTATTTTCTTCTTTATTAATAGTAATATTGGATATTTCTAATTTATCAATTAATGTACGTAAAACATTTATTTGACCTATTTTAGCATTATCAATATAAATTTTATTATTACCACTCATCTTAACATTATCAGCAATGACTTTTTTAATATAATCATTTACTGCAATGTTAAGACAAGTGTCAATATCTTCGGATAGAATTGCCCGTACTGTCTGCATTCCCATTTGTTGAGCCAATTCTCTAAACATTACGTGCATTTCTACTACTGTCATAAACTATACGTTTTTTAATTTATTTTTATAGGCATTAACTACATCAGCATTTGCAGGATTTTTAAACCAAGCAACAGCTTCTTTAACATTAGCACCTATAAATTCTCCTTCTGGAGTAATAATATTTTGATTATACTGACTCCTTACAAATTCACCACGCTCAATTAAAATTTCAATAGTAGCTTTAATCTTAATATCAGCATCATTAAACATCTTATTAAATTTAATAGGCTCGTCCGAAGAGAATTTATCTAATTCATTCTCTTTTATCATACGATCTTCAAGAGAAGATAATATAACAGGTTTACCTACATTAACGCAGTATTGAGCATAGATAGCATCAAACAATTCATCATCAGCAATCATACTAACAAAGTTAGCTTTTGCTTTATTGTTCTCCAAACGAAGTTTACGTTGCAAATCAGCTTCTTTTTGGTCATCTTTAAAATAAAAACGAATACTTGGATCACTATTAATTAAAGCTGTATCTTTAGCAATATCTTTATATAAAAGACAATGACGATACATTAAATAATCTTCAATATTAACAGGACGACCAAATTGATATTTAGAACTTTCAAGATCATTAATTGCAGCTATTTTAGCAGCAAGAGCTTTCTTAAGTTCTCCAAGATTAGATTTATCAGCTTGACGATATTTCTCTTCAATTAGTTTTTCTTTATCTTGAATAGCTCTAAAATCTATGTATCTATCATAACGAAAACTAATATCAAATTTTTTGCCAAGTTCATTAACTGAAATTTGAATATTATTTAAATACTGTTTAACACGAGTAATAAAATTTTCGTTATTAGGAGAAAGACCTATTAAATCAGGAAAATAGGCTTCAACTTCACCCTTATTAGAAGATAATGTACGAGAACTTGTAACTGAACTTCCAATAAAATCTCTACGTTTAGTTAAAGATTTATCATTAGCTCGTCTAAATAAAGAATAATTTTTAACTAATGCAATAGTAACACTACGTTTATCTATATATTCTCTATTTTTTACATTAATATCCTTTTCTTCAACACTACCAGGAATAGGTTCAGGTTTTTCATCCACACTTTCCTTTACGGGGGAACCGCCAAAAGCAGCAACTTTATTATCAGAGCTTCCTTTAGATCTATCAGATAATCCAAAGTTTAATTTAGCACTGTTATTACTTGTATTATTTTCCATAATTAAATATTCATTAATTTAAATTAGAGTACACACTTTAACAAGAACATCTTCGAAGAGTTATTTACTTGAAGACCTTGAGAGTGCTTAACCTCATAACGGCTCATATCAATTTCAGTCGAAATATAATTGGTTTCAGGTACACCCCAAGATGCAGGAATATCCGTAAGCCCCTTAAATACTTTAGCTTTATGAATTTGACCTTTTTGACGAACAACTCGAACATTTTGAGTTCCATCGTAAATAGAGAAGTCAATAAAGCAAGCTTGATGCGAAGTAATAGGATAACCAGTACGAGGATGGATTTCACCATTCTTTTTAGCAGCTTCTGCAATAGTACTCTTGTCAAAGAAAGCACAATGCTTAACTGTAATAGTATGACCATCAACAGTCTTATAACGACGGAAATATTTACCATACGTTAAACCTGCATCAGAACCATCAATCATCTTATCACCAAGAGGAGTAACAAAACCATTCTCTTTAGCATCTAATCGCATAGCTTCATCAAAATCTTCAATGAAGCCTTTACCACCCATAAGAACAATGTTCATTTCGCCTGTATCAGTATCACGATCAAGAACATCGCCAATAGTACGCTTAATTTTGCTTAAAGTAAGATATTCGCCATAAGTATCATAATTGGACTCACGACAAATCTCTAACATACCAGCAGTAGTAGGAATAGGCTTACCATTATCGTCATCCTTAAGAGTTATTTCTCCATTAGGTAAACGGTTATATTCTGCCATCCAAAGACGCTCTTCATTATAAACACGGCGCTCAATATTAAATTGACGCATCTCTTCACTAATCCATAATTTAGAAGCCTTACCAGCACCATCCTTAAATTCATATTCAGTAACTACATTGCTAATATTACCAGCAACTTCTTTAGATTTACGATAGAACTCAAGTTGAGAAGTCATACGACCAGGCCCCATAACATTGCTACGGTTTCCTTTAGAATATGACTCAGAAATAAGAGGAGCACCCATTGACCAATATTTACCTTTAGCAAGTAAAGCGGGATCAATAAACGCATCAGGATTAGGCGACATAAGTTTAACTATATAACCATATCCATAAGCGCTCTCACCTAAATCTCGTTGAATACGAACTTGAGTTTTTCCATCAGGACCAATAAGAGTATGTTGCTCAATAAACCAATGAGTAGAAGTATGAATTTCTACAGGAGCACCGCCAAGACCAGGTTTATCACCACCAGAAAAATGAGTAATAAAATCATCAAATTTCATACGACCCATTGTTTTCCAAGTCCATTGAACAGTATCAATATCTACTGTACCAACACTGCCTTGACCCTCAGTCATAAACAGAAGTGGAAAACGATCATCGTCCATACCATAATTATAGGTAAGGAAAGAATTTATTTCGACAGGTTTTTGTAATTGAAGATTAGCAATACTCTCTTCATTAGAGTATCCACGATCATCATAATTACCTCTCGAAAGAACTCGCATTGAATACATAATACAAATAATAATTAATTGTTAATAACCAAAATCAATTTTTCCTTTATTTTTATCGGAATTAGGTTTAGTTATTTTAATTCCAGCAGTGTTTCTTGTTTTAGCTATAAGTTTAAGTTTTTTAACTTCTTTATCATTAATAGCCATATCTACAAGGTTAGAATAACTTCCACCAACAAATTTTAAATAAGCACGAAGAATACTATCATTACGTCTTGCTTCTGGAGTTTCATTTTCTAAATCATATTGGTAACGAGATTTACCATTATTATCTATTTGGTAAATATACTTAAAGAAATCATCAGGAGTAACAGAAATTTTCTTTCCATCTTTATTAATAATAATAGTATCTGGAATTTTATATCCAGCAATATTACGACTATCAATTACTTCTTTAACTCCTTTCCAATATTTTTCTTCTTGTTCAATAGCGTCACGTTCAGCCTGTTCAGCTTGTTCAGCAATAGCTTTACGTTTTTCTTCATCTTTTTCTTTAAGAGCTTCAAGTTCTTCTTTAGCAACATCAGCAAGAGTTCCAGTTGATTTAAGATAATTAATATAACTATCTACATCTCCCTTACGATTTTGCTCACTCCAAGACATTTTAATTATTTCTTCTTGTTGTGCTTCATCATCATCTTTTAAAACTATATTACTTCTATCTTTAATTTCTAAAAATCCATCTAATGAATTTCCATTTGCTATATAATATGGAATTAAATCTTTAAGAATAGGAATTTTATCATAAAGAGTATTAATTGCGTTTTCAGCAATTTCTTCTTCTCTACTATCAATTACCGCATCTATATAAGATTTAATACCATTAGGTGTATTTTCAAATTCAATAGGTTTATCATTTTCATCTACAACTTCTACATCAAAAAGTTTACGAATACTATCTATTGAAATTTCATTTTCTGAATTATCATCATTTACTGTAAAAGAGTCAATAAAATCTTTTACATCTTTAGCTTCTTTAAAAATATTTCCATTTTCATCAACAATGTTACCGTTATCGTCTATTGTATATTTTTTATCATCAATATCTAAAACAGTACCAGGTTCAATAACAAATCCAGATTTAGATTTATCATCATTATCATTGTCATTATTATCATTGTTATTATTATCAATATTATTATCTACATCATTATTACCATTATTTTTATTTTTATCTAAATCAGTAGTAGAATCATTATCATCAGGAGAACTTAAACCGTTACTTTTAGATAAATCAACAGCATCGCCGTTATTATCTTTTGTTACATCTGCATTATCAGCATTATTTGTAACACCATAACCAAAATCATTCATATAATTAGTTTTAAGTGAATTATTATAACCGATTATAAGCAATAAATTTGTTATATCCAATAATTAGATGAAAATAATTAAAAATATTATTCGCTACAGCATATAAAAAATTATAAAGCTATTTTAAAGTAGCTTTTACCATTTCCCCCGTAAAGGAGAGATTTCGCGTTCGAATATTCTACATCATATTCTCATTTAACGCCAAATTTAAGCTTAAAATAGCTTATATTTATACAAAAATAGTCCGACAATATATGCCGGACTATCAAATATACCTATAAACACTATTTATTTTTTAGTTTTAGGATTATCATATTTATTTTTATTTTCTTTAGCAATAGCTAATTTAGTTTCAATATCTTTAAGTTTAACAGCTCTATCTGCCGCTTTATTTTGAAAATCTAAAATATTCTTTTCTCTCGCTATTTGATTTTTATCTCTTTCAACATTAACTCTTGCTTGTTCAAGACGTTCCATACCAGCTTGTTTATCTTGATTAGAAACTCCATTATCAAAACTAATCATATTAGCATCAGCTTTAATAAGTTCGATTTGCTGATCAAGATATTTTTCAAGTTCAACAGTTTTACGATCTTCTTCTCCTTTTGCAGCAATCTTTTGAATTTCAAATTCAGCTTCCATTTGTTTAGTTTGTTGTTCTAATTGTTGCATTGATTGTTCGTGTTGTTGTTGTAGTTCTTGAAATTTCATTATTAATTTTTTAATACTTGCAACATTATCTCCAGCAATAGCGGCAATAGCCATATCCATATTTCCATTTTGAGCAGCACTAAAAGCAAATTGTTTTATTTGATCTAACTTTTCTTTCTCTTGTACACTATTTTTTGCTTTAATAATATAATCAGCATAAATATGAGAATCAACGTCTAAACTAATATATTTAAGATTTTTATCTTTATCTCTATAAGATGTATCTAATCCATCAATCCAAGCAAGTTTACTAAAATCTAAATCACGAGCGCAATCTCGTTCTCTCATACAATCAAATATAAATTCTATTATAACAGAACCCATGGATCCTCTCATAATACCTTCTTCAGTTATTCCTTTACCAGCACTATTAGCTATTTGACCATATCGTTGAGGAGTCATATCAACTTGATCTTTAGCAACATTATCTATTTCAATCATCAATTGAGTAAGTTGATTAATATAAGCACTAATATCAGCAGTCACCATACGTATTTGTTGTGACTTTAGCATATTAGTATCTTCTTCATCGTCAATATATAAAACTCCATCAGCAGCCATTCTATAAATAGTTTCATCAGGATTTTCTCCTAATAAAGATTTAGCTATAACAAGAACAGCAAGTTTATTCTTTGCTAAAGCCATTTCTCTATGATATGCAACTATATTTTTAAATACTTGATAAGGACTAACAATCTCTACAATAGAAAACTTACCAAATCCAGGAAGTAATTCGCATAAACCATTATAAGGAAGTTTACCTTTACGATTATATGCAATAGCACGAGCTTTATAAGGATAGATTGCTGTATTACGAGTACCTATACGAACAGACTCATATACTTGAGGCTCATAAAAATATTCAATAGAAATATCTCCTATTTCTGTATTAATTGTATAATTATCATCAACAACTCGTTGAGCTATAATACCATTATCTATATATGTTAAAACTCCTCTTCTAATTTCTCCTCTCCACACAACGTGCCAAACATCATATAAATTAGAATTAGTATCTCTAACTAAATATGGAGATTTGCTATAAAGACTACGTTCTGTTTCAGTAAATTTATTACATATATCAGGATAATAAGAATAATAATCTGCATAAGTTATATATGAAGCATCGGTAGAGCTATGTTGAGCATAATATGTTTCTAAAAACTTTTTGTCTTTATCATCTAAATATTCGTCAAAAGTATCTATTATTTGTTGATATGTCATTTTCATACGTTCAGCAAACATATCATAATCTTCAACAAACATACTATTGTTAGGAACAGGAAAAGCATCTATTGGAGAAATAACTTTTTTAATAAGTTTATTTCCTACTATATCTGTATATGTATAGCATTCTCCAAATGATACAAAATCAAAATATGCTTTAGCATAAATTAATGTAGACTCAGTAATATCATCTATAACATTTAATAATTCTTGTCCTTGAACAGATATATCATCAATATAATTATTTTTAAAATCTTCAGTAAATTTTTCAATATCTATACTTTCTTGAGGATTAAATTGTTTAGGATCATTTCCTTCATTAATATATTGTTGATAACTTTGAGTAATTCTTGCAGCTAATTGAGCTTCTAAAATAGAAAGAATTTCTTTTCTTACAGCTGCATCCTTAGCCATTACAACATCTGGATTATTAGCACCTACAATAAAATCGTGAGGATTTTTAATATATTCAGAAACATATCTTCGAATTACACCTTTCATAATATCATAATTACGAAGAGTTGCAGGAAAACGAGTATATTTTTCTTTATTAGCATTATATGGATTAAGTATTTTTCTATAAAATTCATCAGGAACTTCTCCATTCAATATAAGATATTTTTTTTCTAAATTATCTTTATCTGCACAAGATTGTCCCATAGCTATTACATAGTCACAACATTGAGCATACCATTCAGGTTTTTCCTTTTCAGCATTAGAAACTCGTTGAGAAGGAAAATTATTAGCATAAAAATAATCAATTACTGCCATATTATTAATTATATAAATTTTATATTAATACCATTCTCTATGAAAGAACGATTTATTATCATCATCTGTTTCTGTTATTATTTTCTTTCTATGAGCCATTTCATCTTTAGCAGCTATATCCATAGCTTTATATTCTATTCCTCTAATAATCATTTCAGACACTCTATCAAAGTTTCCAAGTGCGCTCCATTTCTTTAATTCAAGTATTGTTTGATAATCATATATTCTATGAAAATTTCTAATAGGATTACCATTTTCATCTTTACCTATTTCATCATATAAAAATTCTTTAAGTAATCGTAAAGCGTCTAATTTTCGTTGATTGCCACCTCCAATGTTATATCCATAAGTAGTAGAAATTTTTCCTTTAATAGTATTATCCCAAACAAACAAAGGTTCTTTAGCTAAATATTTTGTAGCTCTCCAATCTCTAAAGTTTTTAACTGTTTCTCCTCGGTTTACCTCGACACAAGTAGTTCCAATACAATTATAATAAACAGCTAAATAATAACAAATTCTATCAGCTTCTTCAAGAGAATCTGGACGGCCATAATAAGATGCAACAAGTTTTTGTTTAAATCCATTTTTAATACAAGGATTCATCCAAACTTTAATACTATTATGAGAATGCTTATTAGTAATTTCTTTCTTATCTTTATCTATACCTACAGGATCATAAGAAATACTATATCGTCCTGCAGGAATTTCTTTTCGTAAACCGTATTCAGTATAGTTTTCATCATATTCTGGAGGAAACCATCGTCTAATACATCCATGAGGATCTTCATTAGCCCTACGAGGAACTCCAATAATATAATCATAAACTTTTTTGCCTTCTTTACTTAATCGTTCATTACTTTTAAATTGTATTCTACCAGTATCGTCTAATTCAAGCATTCCATCAACATAAAAATCAAAATCTTTATCAGTTCTAAGTCTTTCTTCCCAAGTAGTTAATTCTTCAGAAGTAAAGATATTTTCAGCTGCGCTACTAAAACTTTCAGCAGGATAATTAGCGTACTGTCCTAAATAATTAATATATTCTGCATAAGTTTTAGAATCATTTTTCTTTTTTATTCGTTCTTTTTTAGCAATAGCAAGTCCTATATTTAAATTACTATTACCATCCTTATCTACTCCATAAATACCAGATATTTCACCTTGTAGTCCCCAACAATAAGGTTTAAAGAATCCACAAATTTCATTTCTACTATCTCTGTCCCAAACATTCTCAAAAGGCATAAAATTATAAGCACGAGGATTATAAAAATTCTCTTCAAAGACTTGCATATTTCCAGAAGTAGCAGTACCCCAAGCCATGAGAATACCAGTAGTATATGCACCAGTTCGCATAGCTGGTTCAGTAACATTCATAAATTCATCAAAGTTGTCCATTGTAGATAACTCTTCAACTTTGATACAGACAGCATCTTTACCAATAGCACAATCAGGATTATTTAAAGCGCTAACAGAAATCAAAGAACTTTTCCAAGAATCATCAGCCTCTATACCACTTGGTAATTTATATCCAAGACGAAAATCTTGTTTAACAGGAGAATATATACCTCTAACAAAAGGAGTTTTCTCTTCATAAAATTTAAGATCATTAACAGAAAAATCCGTTAAACCTCCTGTTTGAATAAGATATTTATTATCAATAGCTACATGAATAGCAACTTTTCTTGATTGAGCGTTTACTCTATTAGCACTATCAGCAGCCATCATATATGAAAATCCACCACGACGAGTTTTATCAATAATTAAATGAAATCCATTATTTTCTGCAAACTCCATACAGTGAAACATCCAAAATTGGCTATCAATAAATTTAGGAAAATCATAAACTTTTTTAGCAGTATTAGTATTACCTCGTTTAATAGTACTTTCATCAAGTTGCTCCATTCGAGTATAATTAAGAAAATTATAATGAGAACCTGTTATTCTAATTTCTTTAATAGTACCATCTGGACATAATAAACAAGGAGCACTAAAACCTTTAGTTCGTCTATATTCTTCTCTTTTTCTAAATTGTCTATGAGGAATACTATCTACTTTATATTCACAATATCGTTTATATCTTCTATAATAATTTCCAACTTCATAAAATAGCTCAGTATTAACAAATTTATATTTTAAATCAATATTCATTAAAAATCCACCACTATCGCCTATAAGAAATAAATTATCAGGATCGACATATCCAGCTTCAGTAGCAGTTTTATATTTAGATTTATCCTCTTCTATAAACTTAAGAAATGGATAATCTTTAGCATCTAAATTATCTACCATACTATTTTATAATTAATATTAGTACTGCAACAGCAATAATCCCACAACTTGTTCCAATAAGTATTTTATTTCTTTTTTTATATTGTTCAATCTGTTTATTTAAATTATTATTAATAGTATTATAAGACACAATTCTATTTTGCATATCTCCAACAATAACAGAATATTCTTTTAGTTCAAGTTTTTGCAGTTTAATAATATCTTCTTGTTCTTGCATAACTTTCGTAAAAGAATTTCGTTCTATAAGCTTAATATTAGCTTGTTTTATAAGTTTAATTGGAACAATACAAGTACTATCAGGAGCTAATTGGATTTCCCCCGTAAAGGAAAGTTCACTAACTTTATTCTGACACCAGCTTTTGAAACAACATAACAGTAGTGCTATCATCAGCGTTAATAGCAAA
>ULUX01062757.1_pt1 | contig 11219 bp, 10 predicted proteins | sample 1958961 | NCBI WGS metagenome assembly ULUX01 (sample SAMEA4835773, study PRJEB28245) | human gut metagenome | biome: gut microbiome; material: fecal sample | place: Denmark | collected 2008 | reverse complement strand
ATTTCCCCGGTCTGGCGGGGGCGCTGCCGGGATTTCAGCTTAGGCTTCGGCGTCGGCATCAACGCGGTCATCGCCTACCATCTGGGAGCCCAGGACAGCGGCCGGGCGGATCGAGCTGCCACCCAGGGCCTGGTGCTCTCCCTGATCCATGGGGTAATCCTGACCGTGGTGTGCATCGCCATCATGCCCGTTTTCCTTCCCGCCTTCACCGCCTCCCAGACTGTGATCGACCTGGGGATACGCTACTCTACCGTGGCCTTCTCCTTCTCCGTCATCATCATGGCCAGCCTGTCCTTTGAAAAGCTCTTTCAGGCCGTGGGCAGTATGAAGATCACCATGCTCAGTTTGATGAGCGGCTGCGTAACCAACATCGTTCTGGACCCCTTGCTGATCTTTGGGATCGGCCCCTTCCCTGTAATGGGCATCGAAGGTGCCGCACTGGCCACAGGCATCGGTCAGACGGTCTCCCTGCTGATCTATCTGGTACTCTACGCTCTGCTGCCCGTACCGGTACGCCTGCGCCGGCGGTACCTACGTCCGGAGGGGAACATGAGCCTGCGCCTCTACGCCATCGGCATCCCGGCGGTTCTGAACCTCGCCCTGCCCTCCTTACTTATTTCCGCCCTCAACGCCATTCTCTCTGCCTACTCCCAGGTGTATATCCTGGTCCTGGGCATTTACTACAAGCTCCAGACCTTTCTCTATCTGCCTGCCAATGGCATCATCCAGGGCATGCGCCCCCTCATCGGCTATAATTTTGGAGCCGGGGAGCACAGCCGGGTGCGGCAGATCTACCGTCTTGTTCTGGCTATGACCTGCGGCATCATGGTCCTGGGCACCGTCCTGTTTCTGGTCTTCCCCGGCTGGCTCACCGGGCTGTTCTCTGAGAGCGCCCAGGCCATCCGGGCGGGTGAAACCGCCCTGCGAATTATCAGCGCTGGGTTCGTAGTATCCGCCGTGTCCGTCACCTCCTCCGGCGCTCTAGAGGGTCTGGGAAAGGGTGCTCCTTCTCTGGTGATCTCCCTATTCCGCTACATCATCCTCATGATCCCTGCGGCCTTCCTCCTCAGCCGGCTGCTGGGGCCGGTGGGCGTGTGGCACGCCTTTTGGGTCACGGAAGCGGTCACCGCTGCCGTCGCCCTGGCCGTCTATCGCCGCGCGGTGCGCCAGCGGTGATCAGAGTTTTTACCAGCAATGGCATGTCGCAAAAGAAACTGCAACAGCAGGCCAAAGGAAAAGTTGCCAAGAGCCACCGCTTTGGGGGTTCTTGGCAACTTTTCTATGGTTCAATTCTCTGATTTAGCCCGGAAATCTGCATTTTTTCGGCAGACCCAGCTTCTCGTCCGTCCCCCTCAAAACTCCAGGCACTCCAGGGCGGCCTTGGCCGCCAGCTGCTCGGCCTCCTTCTTCGTCCGGCCCCTGCCCTGGCCTACCACCTTCCCATCCACAGCCGCCTCCATGACAAATACACGGTCATGGTCCGGGCCAATCTCCTCTACCAGTCGATAGGTGACATTTCTGCCTGGGGTTCGCTGCACGTGCTCCTGCAGGCTGGTCTTGTAGTCCCGGTCCACCGCCTTCTCCCTCTCCTTGTTCAGGATGAAGTTCTGCACCACACCTCGGGCGGCGTCGAACCCGCCGTCCAGATAGACGGCGGCCAGCATGGCCTCGGTGGCGTCGGCCAGGATGGAGGGCCGGGTACGGCCGCCCCCCGCCGCCTCACCTTTCCCCAGACGCAAATAGCCGCCCAGTTCCAGGGTGCGGGCCACCTCATACAGGCTGTCCTCACACACCAGGGCGGCCCGGGTGCGGGTCAGCTCCCCCTCCGGCATATCGGGGTGAGTCCGGAACAGGTACTCCGCCACAATCAGCCCCAGAATGGAGTCCCCCAAGAATTCCAGCCGCTCGTTGCTGGTGGCACCGGAGGCGCGGTGCTCATTGGCGTAGGAACTGTGGGTCAGCGCATGCTCCAGCAGCCCGGTATTGCGAAAACGGTATCCCAGCCTTGCTTCCAGTTTTTTCATCGCGATGACTCCCCTTTGAAATGCGGAAGCCCCGCGGCTTGCGGGGCTTCTGACCTGTTTACCTTCAGATATCCAGATGATCCTGCATGTACTTGTAGAGATCACCCACCGTGGTGATGGAGCTGATGTCCTCTTCCTCCATCTCCTCCATGCCGAACTCCTCCTCCAGGGCCATGGAGAGATCCACCAGATCCACAGAATCCGCGCCCAAATCATCCACAAAGGAAGTCTCAGCAGTTACGGTATCCGCCTCAACGCCGAACTGCTCGGCGATCAGCGCACACAATTTTTCAAACATGTTTTACGCAGCTCCTTTAGCTTAGCTTTGAGAACATAATAGGGAGAATCTTCCCGGCTGTCAATAGTCTTTTTGACAGTATTTACATTTCCTTTTCTGCCTCGCTCTCGTTGCTTCTGGCAGAGCGCACCGGAAGGCGCATATGAGCCACATTTTCCACGATATCCTCAATGATACCAGACTTACTGAAATCCATAGCCTGGCGAATGGCATTTCGGATGGCATAGGCGTCGGAGGAGCCATGAGCCTTGACCACCGGCTTGGAAATGCCGATCAGGGCGGTACCGCCTACCTCATCGGCACTCATCAGCTTCTTGAACTCCTTCAGCTCATCCTTTACCAGAACCGCTGCGATTTTGGTCTTTAGGCTTTTCAGAAACATCTTCTTGATCTCCCGGCCCAGGAACAGTCCCGCGCCCTCCATGGTTTTCAGAAAGATGTTGCCGGAGTAGCCGTCGGACACGATGACGTCTACCGCGCCCTCCACCGCCTCCCGGGCTTCCACATTGCCCGTGAAGTTGATCCGGCCTTCCTCCCCAGCTTTTTTCAGCAGCTGATAGGCCTCCTGCTGCAGCTCGGTGCCCTTGGAAGGCTCGGCTCCGATGTTCAGCAGGCCCACCTTGGGCTCCGGCCGGCCCAGCACACGCTCGGCGTAATAGCTGCCCATGAAGGCAAACTGGAGGAGAAACTCAGGTGTACATTCCGCCGTGGCTCCACAGTCGATGAGAACAGCTCCCCCTTTGCCCGTAGGCACTACCGGAGCCAGGGCCGCCCGGCGGATGCCCTTGACCCGCTTGACCAGCAGAGTGGCGGCTGAGAGCAGCGCGCCGGTGGAGCCGGCGGACACAAAGGCATCCCCCACCCCTTCCTTCAGCAGGTTCAGTCCAACCGTCAGGGAGGAGTCCTTCTTCTCCTTAAAGGCAGTGGCGGGGTTGTCGCACATCTCCACCACTTGGTCGGCATGGGTGATTTCCAGTCCAGCAGGCAGCTCGGCGATGCCGTCTGCGTGAGGGGTCTCCAGGATCTCCTCCCCCCGGCCCACCAGGATAACCTCCGCGCCCAGCTCCTTTATGGCTTGAAGGGCTCCCCGTACGGTTGCCTGGGGCGCGTTGTCGCCGCCCATGGCGTCTACAATGATCTTCACAAAAAACCAGCCTCCCTCAAAGCGTTTCTCTCAGCGCCTCCACCAGCTCCAGGGAGCGTTGGGACAAAAGCGCGTTTTTATTTCTCTTTCCTCTCACCTTGCGGTCAAGCCCGGGCATGATGCCGAAATTGATATTCATGGGCTGGAAGTCCACGACGCTCTCATTGCTGACATAGCAGGCCAGCGCCCCAATGGCCGTCTCCCGGGGAAAGTCCGCCGGAGGCTGGCCCAGCAGCCGCCGGGCCAGCTCCACCCCCGCCAGAAAGCCGGAGGCGGTGGACTCCACATAGCCCTCCACCCCGGTGATCTGACCGGCAAAGACAATCCGCTCGCTGCCCCGCACCCGGTAGTATCGGTCCAGCAGCCGGGGGGAGTCCAGATAGGTGTTGCGGTGCATCACCCCGTAGCGCACATACTGGGCGTTTCTCAGGGCAGGGATCATGGAAAACACCCGCTTCTGCTCCCCCCACTTCAGGTGGGTCTGAAAGCCCACGAGGTTGTACAGCGTGCCCTGAGCGTTGTCCCGGCGCAGCTGCACCACGGCGTAGGGCTCCCGCCCCGTCCGGGGATCGGTGAGCCCCCTGGGCTTCAGCGGGCCGAAGCACAGCGTTCGCTCCCCCCGGCGGGCCATCACCTCCACCGGCATGCAGCCCTCGAACACATTTTTATCCTCGAAGCCATGGACCTCCGCCTCCTGGGCGGCGCACAGCTCCCTCCAAAAGGCCAGATACTCCTCCTGGCTCATGGGGCAGTTGATATAGTCGTCGCTCCCCTTTCCATACCGGGAGCCGAACCAGGCGTGGTCCATGTCCACGCTCTCAAAAGTGACGATGGGGGCGGCGGCGTCAAAGAAGTTCAGGTATCGGCTGTCGGGGAACAGCGCCCCGATGGCCTGGGACAGCCCGTCCGAGGTCAGTGGCCCGGTGGCGATGACCACCTCCCCATCGGGGATGGCGGTCACCTCCCCCTCTGCCACGGTGATGTTGGGCTCCTCCCGGATGGCCTGGGTGACCGCCCGGGAAAATCCCTCCCGGTCCACTGCCAGAGCGCCCCCCGCCTCCACCCGGGTCTGGTCGGCACAGCGCAGGATCAGGGAACCGCAGCGGCGCAGTTCCTCCTTGAGCAGTCCCACCGCGTTTTCCAGCTGATCGGACCGCAGGGAGTTGGAGCACACCAGCTCGGCGAAATCCCCGCTGTGGTGGGCGGGGGTCATCTTCCGGGGCTTCATCTCCCGCAGGGTGACAGGGATCCCCCGCCGGGCCAGCTGCCAGGCCGCCTCGCAGCCCGCCAGCCCCGCACCGATGACGGTAACAGGTTGTATCTTCTCTTGCATATAAAAGGTTCCTCTTACTTGGGAGTATCAGTGCGGCCTAAGAGATAGTCCGTGGTCACGCCAAAATAGTCGGCCAGGGCGACCAACCCCTCATAATCCGGCCTGCGCCGGCCGGATTCATAATATTGATAGGAACGCACTTCAATCCCGAGATGTGCCGCTACATCGCTTTGCTTCAATCCCAGCCTATTGCGTTCGCTTTTGATTCTCTCTGAAAATTTAACCACAAAAACACCTCAGCGCCACTTGACACGAACATTTTGACTGTGTATAATGCAGTCATATTGTTCATGTTTCTGAATGGAGTGATTAAAATGACAGCTTGGATGGACCTGTTGATACAATATGCCCAGAGCGATCTCATGCCGGGCTATCTGTGCCGGGACCGGGAGTATCAGGATGCCAAAGACTGCGCCCAGAAACAGGAGCAGTCCCTGCGCGCTTGCCTCACCCCGGAACAAACCCAAATCCTGGACAATCTACTGGGAGAACAGCAGATCGTCCACTGGGCCATGATGGACGCCGCCTTCCAGGCGGGGTTTTCCCTGGCCATGGAGCTGAACCGGGTCTGATTTTATTCCTCCGCCTCTTTTTTCGCAGCAGCCTTCTTTGCCGTGATCCTCTTGGCTGCCGTCTTTTTCGCGGCGGTCTTCCTGGCCGCGGTTTTCTTTCCTGCGGTCTCCCCGGCCGGAGCAGCCTCCCCGTCGGCAGCCGCATCAGACGGTTTTTTCACATAGCCGCCCCGCTTCTCCTCCGGGGTGAAGTTGGAGCAGTCGGGGTTGATGCAGAAGGGCCGCTTATACCCCCGGCCGGACTTCTTAAACATGGTCTGGCCGCACACGGGGCAGTTGTCCTTCACTGGCACATCCCAGGTCATGAAGTCGCACCGCTTGGACTCGTCCTTGCTGTTGAGATGCTCGCAGCAGTAGTAGGTGTACTGCTTGTTGGTCTTCTTGCTCATCCCAGTGCGCTTGACCAGCCGGGCGCCGCACTTGGGGCACTTACCAGGCATCTCCACCACCAGCGGCATGGTGAAGTTGCACTCTGGCCAGCCGGGACAGGCCAGGAACCGGCCGAACCGGCCGGACTTGATCACTAAGTTACGTCCGCACTGGGGACAGATCTCCTCGGTCACCTCGTCGGGCACCTTGATTCGCTCCCCGTCCAGGTCGCTCTCCGCCTTATGCAGCTCCGCATCAAACTCCTGGTAGAAGTCGCCCAACAGCTGCTTCCACTGGACCTCGCCGGACTCCACCTTGTCCAGCTCGCCCTCCATCTGGGCGGTGAAGTCCGGGTCCACGATGTCGGGGAACTTATCCTTCATCAGCCCGGTGACCACCTCGCCCAGGGGGGTAGGCCGCAGATGGCGGCCCTCCTTGACCACGTACTCCCGGTCGGTGATGGTGGAGATGGTGGGGGCGTAGGTGGACGGACGACCGATCCCCCGCTCCTCCAGGGCCCGGATGAGGGTGGCCTCGGTATACCGGGCGGGGGGCTGGGTGAAGTGCTGGGCGCTGTCCAACCTGTTCAGCCGCAGGGACTCCCCCTCCTTCAGGTCGGGCAGCGGGGACTGGGGCTTCTCCTCCTCGTCGTCCCGGCTCTCCTCATACACCGCGGTGAAGCCGTTGAACTTGATGGAGGAGTGGTTGGCCCGGAACTGGTAGCCGGCGGACTCCACCTCAATGGACACGCTGTCGTAGACGGCGGCCGCCATCTGGCAGGCCAAAAACCGGCTCCAGATCAGCTTGTCCAGCCGGTACTGCTCCCCAGTGAGATCCTTTTTGATCTGCTCCGGGGTAAGGTTCACGTCGGAGGGCCGGATGGCCTCGTGGGCGTCCTGGGCGTTGCCCTTGGCCTTGAACCGCCGGGTCTTCTCGGGGTAATACCTCTCCCCGTAGCGGCCCACGATAAAGGACTTGGCCGCGGCCAGCGCCTCCTCGGACAGGCGCAGGGAGTCGGTACGCATATAGGTGATAAGGCCCACGGTTCCCTCTCCCTCGATGTCCACCCCCTCATAGAGCTGCTGGGCGATGGACATGGTACGCCGGGGAGTCATGTTCAGCTTGCGGGAGGCTTCCTGCTGGAGGGTGGAAGTGATGAACGGAGGGGCGGGATTGCGGTTCTTGTCCTGCCGCTTCACGGAAGTCACCCGGAAGTCAGAACCCTTTACAGTCTCTGCCACAGCGTCCACTTCCGCCTTGCTGCCCAGCTCCATCTTCTTCCCCTTGCCGTAGAACTCCGCCTGGAAGTCCCCCAAATTGGGGGCAATCCGGGACAGGTCTGCGATGAGGGACCAGTACTCCTTAGGCTGGAAGGCACGGATCTCCTCCTCCCGCTCCACCACAAGCCGGGTGGCCACCGACTGAACCCGGCCGGCGGACAGGCCCCGGCGGATCTTCTTCCACAGCAGCGGGGAGAGCTGGTAGCCCACGATGCGGTCCAGCACCCGCCTGGCCTGCTGTGCGTCCACCAGGTTCTGGTCGATCTGCCGGGGATGGGCGATGGAGTCCTGCACTACCTTCCGGGTGATCTCGTTGAAGGTGACCCGGAAGGTCTTGTCCTTGGGTACGCCCAGCACGGACTGGAGGTGCCAGGAGATGGCTTCCCCTTCCCGGTCCGGGTCGGTGGCCAGGTAGACCATGTCGCTGGCCTTGGCGGCCTTCCGCAAGTCCTTGATGGTCTCTTCCTTTGCCTTGATATCCTGGTAGTCAGGCTCGAAGGTGGTCACGTCCACCCCAAGTTTGCTCTTGGGCAGGTCCCGGACATGGCCCATAGACGCCTTCACCTGAAAGTCAGGCCCCAGGTATTTCCCGATGGTCTTGGCCTTGGCTGGGGATTCCACAATCACTAAATGTTTTTTCGCCATAACGATCCTTTACTCCATGTTCAATCTGACTGTCAGACGGTAGCGCTTTCCGCTCTCCTCCCGGGCATAGCCCTGCACCTGCAGGATGGTCAGCGCGGACAACACCCGACGCACCGGCAGCTGGGTCTGTTCCACCAGGTCGTCCGCCTTCCTGGCCCCCTCCGCCAGTGCCAGCAGCACAGTCTGCTGGTCGTCAGTCAGTTTATCCCTGCATTCCTTCCAGTCAATATATGCCTCCCGGTCTGGAATGTCAACCTCTTTTTTCTCCCCCGGCCGGGATTTCGCCGGGGGTTCCGACCGGGGGTGCTTCGCGTCCCGGGCCCCCTCCAGCCGCTGCCGGCGGACCTCCGGATCCATTTGTTCCCGGTTCCCCAGCCGCTGAGGAAACCGGTCCACGAACTCGCACAGCACATCCTCGGCATCCAGGATCAGCTTGGCCGCCCCCTCCTGGATCAGGCGGTTCGTCCCCTCACTGCACGGCGCATCCCATGGGCCGGGGACAGCGAACACCTCCCGGTTCTGCTCCAAGGCGTGAGCCACGGTGTGCAGCGTCCCGCCGGAGCAGGGGCTTTCCACTGCGATCACGCCCACGCTCAGGCCGCTGATGATCCGGTTGCGAACAGGGAATAGGCCTCCCTTGGGCTCCGTTCCCGGCGGGTTCTCTGAGATCAGAGCGCCGGCTGCGGCCACATCCTCAAACAAATAGCGGTTCTCCTTGGGATAGATCACATCCACACCGCCGGCCAGCACGGACACCACCGGCCCCCCCGCCTGAAGAGCACCGCGAATCGCTGCAGCGTCAATACCCTGGGCAATACCAGACACCAGCAAGGCGCCCCGCCGGGTCAGATCCATGGCCAGCTGAGTGGCCGTGCGGATACCGTAGGGAGTAGCCGACCGGGTACCTACCATTGCGATGGCTACCTCCTCATCAAAGGCGATGGGCTTGCCTTTCCAGTACAGGACCAGAGGAGGCTGATGAACAGCGGCCAGCCGCTCCGGGTACATGGCATCCTGCATGGTGAGAACCTGGATCTCTAGACGGTCACAGTCCCCCAAAATCCGATCCGCATCGTCCAGAGATTTGTCCTCCATTGATCGTCGCGCCTCATCCGAGAGCCCTTCAACTAGCCGGTATTCCCCCTGGTCAGAAAAATATGCGCCCTCCGGAGAACCAAAATGATTGAGTACTGTCAGAAGCTGTTGCCCTGCCAATCCCCTGCGGGTGGTCAGCCAAAGCCAATATTTCAGGTTTGACATGTCCTCTCACCTCATCTCATCTTCATCACAGCTTGTCTTTTCCCATCTCCCAGAGCACCACCGCCGCAGCTACCGCCGCGTTGAGCGACTCACAGCGCTCAGCCATAGGAATGCGGATGGTGCCCACGCACAGCGCCAAAGCCTCCTGGGAGACACCCCGCCCCTCACTGCCGATGACCACCGCGCTCCGGCTCAAATCCGTCTTCCGCACATCCAGGCAGGGCTCGCTCAATGCCGCGGCGTACAGAGGGATGGCAGCCCGGGCCAGCCCAGAGGCGGCCTCCGCCATCCCAGACTCATAGGCCGGCAGTCGGAACACCGCCCCCATGGTGGCCCGCACCGTCTTGGGGCTCCACGGGTCCGCGCATCCGTTGCATAGGATCAGCCCGTCAGCGCGGAAGGCGTCCGCTGCACGCCAGATGGTGCCCACATTGCCAGGGTCCTGCACCCCGTCTAAGATCAGATACCTGTCTCCTGTCAAGGCCTCCGGCATCGTCTGCCGGGGAATTCTGGAAAGGAAAAGAATTCCCTGGGGTGCTCTGGTGTCAGCCATGGTCTCCAGCAAATCCGGAGGAACCTCGACCACCCGCGTCTGAGGCGGCAGAGTAGGAAGCTCCACACCCTGCACACAGATCACGGTATCCGGCGTCCCATTCCAGCGCAGCGCTTCCTGAAGAAGCTTGGGGCCTTCGCCCAGCAGCATGCCCTCCTCCCGCCGGGCGGCACGCTGATCCCGCAGCCGCTTCACCCGGGAAACCAGGGGGTTGCTCCGGCTGGTAATCCGCTCCCGAATCATTTCCCGCACAGTGCAGTGATGTCCTCATCACGGCCTAGCACGATCAGCTTATCCCCCTCTGCCATGACCCAGTCCGCGCCGGGTGCTACGTTGAACACACTGCCCCGGCGGATGGCAATCACGTTCACCTTATACTTAGCCCGCACGTCCAAGTCCCGGAGGGTCTGCCGTGCCCAGCCGGAGGGGATATCCACCTCTACAATGGCAAACTCCGGAGACAGCTCAATAAAGTTGAGAATGTTGGAACGTGCCAGCCCCTGGGCCGTCTTGATGCCCATCTCATGCTCCGGGAAGACCACCAGATCCGCGCCAATCTTCTCCAGCAGGCGCTGGTGGACATGACTCTGGGCCTTGCAGATCACTTTGGGTACGCCGGCCTCCTTCAGGCGCATGGTGATCAGCGCGCTGCTGCCCACATCGTCGCCCACGGTGACCACGGCGCAGTCATAGTCCTGTACGCCGATGGCCTGGAGCACCGCCGGGTCCCGGCCGTCCCCCGTCACCGCATGGGTGACGTAGTCCGCAATGCTCTGTACATTCTCACTCTTGACGTCCATAGCCAGCACATCCTTGCCCACGGCGTACAGCTCTCTGGCCACAGCGGTTCCAAATCTGCCCAATCCGATCACGATAAAATTCTGCATAGTAATTTTCCCTTACCTTTCCAATCTTATTTTGGTCCCGTTGTCTTTTGATCTGATCAGCCGATCATCACATCGGCCTCAGGGTAGCTGATCTTGCTCTTAGCCGGATTCTGAGCCAGGAATGCCAAGGAGAAGGACACAAAGCCCACCCGGCCTAGATACATTAGGATGATGAGTATGATATGAGACGCCGTCCCCAGGCTCGGGGTAATACCGGTAGTCACGCCCACCGTGGCCATGGCAGACGCCGTCTCATAGGCCGCCGCCAGATAGGGCACATCATCCAGCACCGCAATGGCAATGGATGCGGCCAGGAAGAGCATCATCACCGCCAGCAGCAGAGTCACGGCAGACAGGACCTTCTGCTGGGGAATGGTGCGGCCCCGGATGGTCACCGTCTCCCGGCCGCGCAGCCCGGAGCGCAGGGCCAGAAGCAGCACCCCGACCGTGCCCGTTTTCAATCCGCCGGCGCAGGAGCCGGAGGAGCCGCCGGTAAGCATCAGGATAATACACATCACAATGGAGATGTCGGTGAGCGCGCCTTGGCTGATGGAGTAGAAGCCGGCGGTGCGCAGGGTAGTGGACTGGAAGAGGGCGTTGAGCAAGCTCTGCCCAAAGGGCATGGACGCCATGGTGCCCGCGTTATCGTATTCGCTGAGCAGGAAGAAGGCCGTGCCAAAGGCCAGCAGGAACAAAGTCATAGCAATGACCATCTTGCTGTACAGGGCCAAACGCTTCCACCGGCGCTTGCGCTTGACGTCCTCCCAGACAAAGAAGCCCAGGCCGCCGCAGGCGATGAGGATGGTCACCGTGAGCAGCACCACCGGGTTGTCGTCATAAGTAGACAGGCTGGC
>ULUX01095234.1_pt1 | contig 11221 bp, 10 predicted proteins | sample 1958961 | NCBI WGS metagenome assembly ULUX01 (sample SAMEA4835773, study PRJEB28245) | human gut metagenome | biome: gut microbiome; material: fecal sample | place: Denmark | collected 2008 | reverse complement strand
TTGGCCGGCGGGCTCCGGCTCCCTGCCGGAAATTAGGTAGTCCAGGGTGACCTGGAAGTAGTCCGCCAGGGCGGCGATGTTGTCCAGGTCGGGCTTGGACGCGCCGGACTCCCACTTCTGCACCGCCTGGCGGGTGACCCCCACCAGGTTGGCCAGCTCCTCCTGGGACAGCCCGGCCTTCCGCCGGAGCTCATAGAGCCGCTGAGAAAATTCCATGTGTTGAGACCTCCTGGGATGGATTGGGCCCGGGAACCGGACCGTGGTCAGGATAGCAAAAAGCGGTTTGCCATGCAAGCAACAACCCTCTGCAATGTGACAACCGCTGGTTGCATGGCGGAAAAACGGGGATTTCACCGGACTTTCCGGCGAAATCCCCGCTGCGGATGGGTTGGATCAGTTCATGTCCTTGAGCTGGCGGCGCACCGCCTGAGCCAGCAGCTCCTGGCCCTCGGGGGATCGGAGCACCTCCAGCACGGTGGCGCACACCATGTCCTGGAAGGCCTTGTTCTTCATCAGCGGGTCCAGCAGGGAGCCGCCCTCGCCGCTGGTGTGAGAGACCGGAGCGAGCCGGGAGACGGCCCGGCGGGTGGGAGCGGGGGCGGGCTCGTCATCCACAAAGCTGCCGTCCACCCAGCTGTCCTGCCGGGTACGGTCGTTGCTCTCCCCCCGAAGATAGAAGGGAGAGACATCAAAGTAGGCGGCCAGCTTGGCCTGCTGCTCCTGGGTGGGGGTCTGGCGGCCGGTCTCAAACTTCTCGATGGCATTCTTGGGCAGGCCCAGGGCGGCGGAAAGCTCCGGACGGCTCAGGCCTTTTTCGGTGCGCAGTTCGGTGATGCGCTGGGCCAGGGATGTCATGGGAAAACCTCCTTGTTCATAGCAGGGAAAAAGAACCGGAAACCACTCCGGTTCTCCTCCTGTAAAGTAAAAATGCCTAACAAATAAATTCCGTAGTGTTCGCGCTCCAGGCGCGAGAAATAAAATCTATTTTCGGACGCGACATGTGCGTGGCCGAAAATACTTCTCGGCCCGCAAACGTGCGCATCGTCCGTCGATATAGGACGATGCGTGCGCTGCGGCGGGCCGTAAATGACCCGTCGGAAAGGGCTTGCCCTTTTCGACGGAGGAATTTAGAAGGCGTGCCCAATGTCGGTGCGCATGTGCATGTCCTGGAAGGAGATGCGCTTTGCTGCGGCATAGGCGGCGTCGATGGCCTCCTCCAAAGTGGGAGCGGTGGCGGTGACACCCAGCACCCGGCCGCCATTGGTGAGGTACTCTCCATTGGGGCCCAGTTTGGTGCCGGCGTGGAAGACGGTGGCAGTCTTGCCCGCCTCCTCCAGGCCGGAAATGGGGTAGCCTTTCTTGTAGTCCAGGGGATAGCCGCCGGAGGCCAGAACCACGATGCAGCCCGCCTCATCCCTCCAGCGGATGTCCAGCTGGCCCAGGGTGCCGTCCACGCAGGCCTGGAGAATGTCCATCAAATCACTGTCCAGCAGGGAGAGCACCACCTGACACTCCGGGTCGCCGAAGCGGGCGTTGTACTCCACCACCTTGGGGCCGTCGGGGGTGAGCATCAGGCCGAAGTAGAGCACCCCCTGGAAGGGGCGGCCCTCCGCCCGGAGGGCGTCCACGGTGGGCCGGAAGATGGTGTCCATGCACTGTCTGGCGATCTCAGGGGTGTACTGGGGCGGGGGAGAGATGGCCCCCATGCCGCCGGTGTTGGGGCCCTGGTTGCCGTCATAGGCCCGCTTGTGGTCCTGGCTGGCGGGCATGGGCACCACCGTCTTGCCATCGGTGAAGGCCAGCACCGTCACCTCCGGGCCGGTCATGCACTCCTCAACGACTACGGTGTTGCCCGAGTCGCCGAACTTGTGGCCCTCCATCATTTCCCGGACGGCCTGCTTGGCCTCGTCCACGGTAGCGGCCACCACCACCCCCTTGCCCAGGGCCAGGCCGTCCGCCTTGACCACGATGGGGGCGCCCTGCTCCTCAATGTAGGCCAGGGCCTTGTCCAGCTCTGTAAAGGTCTGGTACTTTGCAGTAGGGATGTGGTACTTCCGCATCAGTTCCTTGGAGAACGCTTTGCTGGCCTCCACAATGGCGGCATTGGCCCGGGGACCGAAGGCGGGGATCCCCGCTCGTTCCATGGCGTCCACCATGCCCAGGGCCAGGGGATCATCGGGGGCCACCATGACGAAGTCCATGGCGTTGTCCTTTGCCCACTTCACCATGCCGTCCACGTCGGTGGCCTTGATGTCCACGCAGGTTGCCACCTGGGCGATGCCTCCGTTGCCGGGGGCGCAGTAGAGCTGGGTGACCTTGGGGGACTGGGCCAACTTCCAGCAGATGGCGTGCTCTCGGCCGCCTCCCCCCACAACTAAAACTTTCATAAGAAAACCTCGTTTCCGAACTTTCCGCCGAAGGCGAAAAGAAGTTCAATCCGTTTTTTGGGGAATTCACTTCTCCGAAAAACACCACGACCCGCGCCGCGGGGCGCGAAACCGGGGGTATTGGGCCAAGTTGCCGGCCTGGTCGGCACGCAGGTCCGTATCCAGGTGGCATGGGATGTCCCCTGGAAATTCTTTAATGGTGGAACAGCCGCATCCCGGTAAAGCACATGACCATGCCGTACTTGTCTGCCGTCTCGATGACGTTGTCGTCCCGGATGGATCCACCGGGCTGAGCGATATACTGCACCCCGGACTTGCGGGCTCGCTCCACATTGTCGCCAAAGGGGAAGAAGGCGTCGGAGCCCAGGGCCACATCCTTCATGGTGGCGATCCAGGCCCTCTTCTCCTCGGGAGTGAGGGGCTCGGGCTTCACTTTGAAGGTCTCCTGCCACACGCCGTCGGCCAGCACGTCCTCCCACTCGTCGGAGATGTACACGTCGATGGCGTTATCCCGGTTGGGCCGGCGGATGCCGTCCACGAACTGCAGGCCCAGTACCTTGGGGTGCTGGCGGAGCATCCAGTTGTCCGCCTTGCTGCCCGCCAGGCGGGTGCAGTGGATGCGGCTCTGCTGCCCCGCGCCCACGCCGATGGTCTGGCCGTTCTTCACGTAGCACACGGAGTTGGACTGGGTGTACTTCAGGGTGATGAGGGCCAGCAGCAGGTCGTGCTTGGCCTGCTGGGGCAGATCTTTGTTTTTCGTTACGATGTTGTCCAGCAGCGCCTCGTTGATCTCAAAATTGTTATAGCCCTGCTGGAAGGTGATGCCGTAGATGTGCCGCAGCTCGATGGGGGCGGGCTCATAGGTGGGATCCATCTGCACCACGTTGTAGTTGCCTTTTTTCTTGGTTTTGAGGATTTCCAAGGCGGCGTCGGTATAGCCCGGGGCGATGACGCCATCGGACACCTCCATGGCCAGGAAGCGGGCGGTGGGTTCATCACAGATCTCGCTCAGAGCGGCCCAGTCCCCATAGGAGCAAAGCCGGTCCGCGCCCCGCGCCTTGATATAGGCCCGGGCGATGGGGGAGGTGTCAAGGCCGTCGGCAAAATAGATCTGCTTTTCCACGTCGGTCAGCTCGGTACCCAGGGCGGCGCCGGCGGGGGAGACGTGCTTGAAGGAGGCGGCGCAGGCCAGGCCGGTGGCCTTCTTCAGCGCCTTCACCAGCTGCCAGGAGTTGAGCGCGTCCATGAAGTTGATATAGCCGGGCTTGCCGTTCAGAACAGAGAGGGGCAGCTCCCCTTGCTGCATAAAGATACGGGCGGGCTTCTGGTTGGGGTTGCAGCCGTATTTCAGTTCCAGCTCTTTCATAAAAGGTCGCTCCTTGTATAATATTTCGACGGGCAGTCAGATCACTGGTGCTTGTTGAGGATGACCGTGTCCATTCTGCCGGTAGACAGGTCCCGGTAGCACACATACAGGGACACCTTGTTGTCCTCATTGAGGCTGGCCCACAGCTGGTCTGCCAGGGTGCGGGCGTCGGGAGCGGTGAGGGCCACCCGGCGGGGCTCTCCCTCAAAGGAGGGCAGGGGGTCGGCGTTCTCCTGATAGGTGTGGATGAATCGGCCTTCTCCAGCGGGGGGAGCGTCGCACTCGAAGAAGTAGCGCAGGTTGCAGTCCGGGTTGCCGTCAGCGGACTTCAGAATGGACAGCTTGAAGCTGCCGTCGGGAGCGAGCAGACCGGAGATGCGTGGGGTGTAGTTGGGGGGATCGGGCTCAAAGCAACGGGTGCGCAGGGCTTCATTGAAGGTGATGCCACGCAATAGGCAGTCCCGGATGGTGTCGGTCTGATCTCCGTTGGTGACCACCACACCCCGGCCCGCCATGCGGACCGGGTGGTAGATGATGAGGGATGGGTCGGTCATCTTGGACTCGTCATAGGCCCGGGTGCGGATGCCGTCCTCGGTGGCCTCGAAGACCCGGTTGCGGCTGTTCTCGCTGCGGCCCATGATGAAATACGCGATGACTGCGCGGGTGTTGTCGGCGGACCGGCCCAGCAGGATGCCCCGGCCCGGGTAGGGATGGGATTTGAGAAGTGCGCTGAGATCAAGAATCTTCATGATTATCCTCCTAGTTTAAGTGAAAAAAGGGCGCACCGAATCGAGGTGCGCCCAGACGGTCGGCATGTTTCCCGCTATACTTCATGTGGTCGCTCCACTTCCGTCAGTCATATAGCTGGTATCACTATAGCATGTCCCGCCCGAGGCTGTCAAGGCCGGGGTGGCAGGATATGGACGACACGGCCCTCCACCCGTAACCGCGCCTGGCAGAACAGGGCCACGGCCTGGGGCAGGATGATCCACTCCGCCTGCTCCATCACCCGGCGCTGCAGGACCTCCGGGGTGTCCCCCTCCAGGATGTCCACCGCCTTTTGCAGCACGATGGGGCCGCCGTCACACTCCTCACTGACGAAGTGCACTGTGGCGCCGGTGACCTTGACCCCGTATTCCAGGGCCTTCTCATGGACGTGGAGTCCGTAGCACCCCTCACCGGAGAAGGAGGGGATGAGGGCGGGGTGGACGTTGAGGATGGCGTTGGGGAAGGCCCGCACCATCTCCCCGGTGAGGATGACCAGGAAGCCCGCCAGCACTACCAGGTCGATGTCCAGCGCCCGCAGCTGATCCACCAGGGCGATGGTAAAGGCCTGACTGGAGGGGTAGTCCTTCCGGGCCACCACATAGCTGGGGATGCTCGCCTGGGCTGCCCGCTCCAAGGCGTATACCCCGGGTTTGGAGGCGACGACGGCACAGATCTGGCCGCCGCCCAGCTCGCCTCGGCCCTGGGCGTCGATGAGGGCCTGAAGGTTGGTCCCGCCGCCGGAGACCAGAACCGCGATGCGCTTGCTCATACCAGCTCCACACCCCCGTCGCCGGGAACCACTTCACCCACCTGCCAGGCGGACTGACCTACACCAGAGAGCAGCGTCAGGGCCTGCTGGGCCTGGGAGGCGGGGAGGGCAAGCACCATGCCCAGCCCCATGTTGAAGGTGTTGTACATGTCCCGCTCCGGGATATCTCCCGCCCTCTGGATCACGTCGAAGATGGCGGGGCGGGGAAAGCTGGCCAGCCGGATCCGGGCGGACAGCCCGTCCCTCATCATCCTGGGCACGTTCTCATAGAAGCCGCCGCCGGTGATGTGGCTGATGGCGTGGACGTCCACGCCGCCGGCCAGCAGGGCCTTCACCGCCTTGACGTAGATGCGGGTGGGGGTGAGCAGGGCCTCTCCCAGGCTCTTTCCTTCCAGGTCGTCCCGGGGGGAGGTGAGGTCGGCGTGCTCCACGTCCAGCACCTTGCGCACCAGGGAGAATCCGTTGGAATGGACCCCGGTGGAGGCCAGGCCGATGAGGGTGTCCCCCTCCGCCAGGCGGCTGCCATCGATGATTCTTTCTTCGTCCACGATGCCGACGGCAAAGCCGGCCAGGTCGTAGTCGTCGTCGGCCATCATACCGGGGTGCTCGGCGGTCTCCCCGCCCACCAGGGCGCCCCCCGCCTGACGGCAGCCCTCGGCCACGCCCTCCACGATGCTGGCGATGCGGACGGGCTGGTTCTTGCCGCAGGCGATGTAGTCCAGGAAGAACAGGGGGGCGGCACCGCCGCAGATGATGTCGTTGACGCACATGGCCACGCAGTCAATGCCGATGGTGTTGTGCTTGTCCAGCAGCATGGCGATTTTCAGCTTGGTGCCCACCCCGTCGGTGCCGGACACCAGCACCGGCTTCTTCATACCGGAGAAGTCCGGGGCAAACAGGCCGCCGAAGCCTCCTAGGGCGCCCATGACGCCGGGAATGTAGGTGGACTCCACCATGGGCTTGATGCGCTCTACCGCCTCATAGCCGGCGGTGACGTCCACCCCGGCGGCGGCGTAGGATTCCGAATGGGAGTTTTTCATGAGGTCAACCTCCAAATATCTCATTTTGGCTGGGAGCATCAAGATGTCACGCCTCGCCTGCTCGCGACGCGCGGCTTCCCTCCGACTCGAATTCGAAACAGACACGCCCTGCATGTCTTCGGTTTCTCATTCTCGCTTCGGTCCATCCGCGCTGCTCCCTACGGCTCGGACGCTTCGTTTATTCCTTCCCGTTCCAGCAGTAGGTGCACACTTTGTTCCGGTCCAGGCCGATGGCCTCCAGCAGGCCGTCCAGGGACTGGTAGCCCAGGGAGCCGAAATGGAGCGTATTGCAGATGGACTGGAGCAGGCACTGGCCCCTCTGGGTGGTGGAGTCGGCATATTCCTCCAGGTGGTTCTGCCCCTCGTCCCCCTCCAGCTCCTGGATGGTGCGCCGGGCCAGCAGCTCCATGTCGGAGTTGCTCCGGGAGAAGTTCAGGTACTTGCAGCCGTACATGATGGGAGGGCAGGCAGAGCGAATGTGTACCTCCTGGGCGCCGCTCTCGTAGAGGAAGTCTACCGTTTCCCGCAGCTGGGTACCTCGGACGATGGAGTCGTCCACGAAGAGAAGCCTTTTCCCCTCAATGAGCTCGGGCACAGGGATCTGCTTCATCTTGGCCACCTGGTTGCGTACTTCCTGATTGGCAGGCATAAAGGAGCGGGGCCAGGTGGGAGTGTACTTGACGAAGGGCCGGGAGAAGGGTCTGCCGCTCTCGTTGGCGTAGCCGATGGCGTGGGGAACGCCGGAGTCTGGTACGCCGGCCACAAAGTCCACCTCGGGCATCTGTCCCCGGGCGGATTCGTCCCGGGCCATGATGGCCCCGTTGCGGTAGCGCATAACCTCTACATTGACCCCCTCATAGTTGGAGTTGGGGTAACCGTAGTAGGTCCACAGGAAAGCGCAGATCTTCATCTCCTGGCCGGCGGGGGAGAGGGTCTCAAAGCCGTTGGCGGTGATGCGGACAATTTCCTTGGGGCCCAGCTCATAGGCGTCGTGATAGCCAAGCTTGTGATAGGCGAAGGACTCAAAGGACACACAGCAGCCCCCCACTTTCTGCCCGATGAGGACAGGCAGCCTCCCCAGCTTGTCCCGGGCGGCGATGATCTCACCCTGCTGGGTGAGGATGAGCAGGGTGAGGGAGCCGTCGATGAGCTCCTGGGCCCTGAGGATGCCGGATACCAGGTCGTCCTCCCGGTTGATGAGGGCAGCGGCCAGCTCGGTGGAGTTGACCTTGCCCGAGCTCATGGCCATAAACTGATGGCCCTGCCGGGAGAAGTACTTGGCGATCAGCTCCTCGGCATTGTTGATGATACCCACCGTGGTGATGGCGTACAGCCCCAGGTGGGAGCGCACCAGCAGGGGCTGGGGATCGGTGTCGCTGATGCAGCCGATGCCGCTGGTGCCGTGAAAGTCGTGGAGATCCCGCTCGAACTTGGTGCGGAAGGGGGTGTTCTCAATGTTGTGAATCTGCCGCTGGAACCCGTCCTTGCCGTCATGGATGGTCATGCCACCCCGGCGGGTGCCAAGGTGAGAGTGGTAGTCCACTCCGAAGAAAAGATCCAGGGTGATGTCCTGGTGCGAAACAGCGCCGAAAAAGCCGCCCATTATATCCTCCTATGTATAGAGTGAAGAGTAGAGAGTTGGGAGTGGAGCGGTTGAGCGCATGGAGGAACGGGAGCATCTCCACGCTTTACTCTATGCTTTCCACCTTGGGGAAATAAGTTGTCTTGGGACTTATTTTCCCAAAAGCCTCCGGCTCATCTCCTGATAAGCCCCCTCCACGTTGCCCAGATCCCGACGGAAACGATCCTTGTCCAGCTTCTCTCCGGTCTTGGAGTCCCAGAACCGGCAGGTGTCGGGAGAAATCTCATCAGCCAGTACGATGGCGCCGTCGGAGGTCTTGCCGAACTCCAGTTTGAAGTCCACCAGGGTGACGCCGCACTCGGCCAGGGTCTTCTTCAGGAAGTCGTTGACCTGGAAGGCGTACTTCTTGATGGTGTCGATATCCTCCCAGGTGGCCAGCTTCAGGGCCACAGCGTGGTAGCTGTTGATGAGAGGATCATGGAGATCGTCGTTCTTATAGGAAAACTCGATGGTGGGCTGGTCGAACACGATGCCCTCCTCCACGCCGTACCGCTTGGCGAAGGAGCCGGCGGAGATGTTGCGGATGATGACCTCCAGAGGGACGATGGCCACCTTCTTCACTGCGGTCTCCCGCTCGCTGAGCTCCTGCACCAGATGGGTGGGAACGCCGGTCTTCTCCAATTGGCCCATCAAAAAGTTGGTCATCTGGTTGTTGATGGCCCCTTTGCCGGTGATGGTGCCCTTCTTTGTCCCGTCAAAGGCGGTGGCGTCGTCCTTGTAGGAGACGATGACCACGTTGGGATCCTCGGTGGCAAAGACCTTCTTGGCCTTACCTTCATAAAGCTGTTCCAGTTTCTCCATGACGAAAGCATCCTTTCCTCTTAAATGTAATCATTTATTATTATGTACTGCGGATGAAACGGGGTCACTTCAGCTCTGCCTGGAGCCTGACCTCCTTCTGAGCGATCTGCCCAGCCATAGTCTTTCGGGCCTCGTCCAGTTTGGCGGCCAGAGTGTCGTCGGATACGGCCAGGATCTGGGCGGCGAGTACGGCGGCGTTCTTGGCTCCGTTGATGGCCACGGTGGCCACAGGAATGCCGCTGGGCATCTGGACGGTGGCCAGCAAGGCATCCAGTCCGTCCATAGCTCCGCCTTTCAGGGGGATGCCGATGACGGGCAGAGTGGAGTTACCGGCAAAGGCACCGGCCAGGTGGGCGGCCATGCCGGCCGCGCAAATGAGCACGCCGAAACCGTTCTGGCGGGCATCTTGGGCAAACTGCGCGGCAGCGGCGGGAGTGCGGTGGGCACTGAGGATGTGGGCCTCATAGGGAATGCCGAACTCATCCAGCTGAGTGCAGGCGGCCTGGACTACCGGCCAGTCGGAATCTGAACCCATGATGACGGCGACTTTTTTCATGTGGAAATCTCCCTCCATGGCGGGGTGGACGATGGGTAGTTTTGAAAAACAAAAAACAGGCCAACGCATCGGTCAGCCTGTTTTGACTTGTTTTATCGAAAATTGGGCGCAACAACACCCTGACGCAGAAAGCGGGACAGGGCAAAGCACCGGCGAAAACCCATGGAAGCACCCCTCGAATTTCAGAAATTCAGGCCGCAGCGTGATACGCGCTGCGGCGTCAGGAATCAAACAAATAATATCATATCGGAAAAACGCTGTCAAATCAAGACGGAGCTTGCAAATTCGTATGCTTACACAAGGGAATTTGCGAAGGGCAGGGGGGCAGTGTTCAAAATAGCCCCGTGCTTTCCAGAATCCGGCTGACCTCGGCGGCGCGGTTGGCCCAAGCAGCCTGCCGGGCATACTCCTGCCGGCGGGGACCGACCAGCTGTGGATCCTCCAGAACTGCCTTTCGGCATCGGCGTAAGAAACCGGCAGCATCGTAGGCGGTATAGATCACATCGGGAAAGGGTTCTACCTGGTCCGGCTCCTCCATCATGACGATGGGTTTACCAGTGGCGAGATATTCATAGATTCGGGAAGGAATGATGTCGCTGCCCAGACGGTCCTCGCGCAGTAGGTCGAAGAGCACGGTGCATACGCTAAGATAATCGGGCAGGTCGACCGCGTTTACCGGTCCGGTGAGCACAATATTGGGATAGGCCTTAAGTTTGCCAAAGACTGGCTTTGTAACACGGCCCAGCAGCAGGAAGGTCCAGTCTGGCTGGGCAACAGCAGTGTGGAGCAGTGGCTCCAGATCTACTTTGCTGGTGAGATCACCCACCCGGCCCAAAATGGTCCGGCCGGCCAGTGCGGCTACCCGGGGAGGGGGAGAAAACTCATCCCGGTTAAACATCAGGGGGTTGACTCCATTGGGCAGCAAGGCGATGTTGTCATTGCAAGGGGACAGACGCCGGATCAGACCAGGGGAGGCGGCAAAGACAACCTCGGCGTGCATGGTCAGGTCACTCTCCTCGTCCAGGAACTCCTCTCCCCACTCCTGAGCGCAGTCATAGACTAGGCCACGGTAGGCCAGCCGGTCCAGGTAGACGGCCTGATCGGGGGCAGTGCACCAGAGAACCGGCTCCCGAAAACCGTGTCGGGCCATCGTTTTCTGAATAAAATCGGCGGCCTTTCCCTGGCTGCGTCGCTGGGCACCGCCACGGTCCAGCCCGGCCAGCAGGGGAGCGGGGAGGGTGTATACCGTGATGTGGGAGCGGACCCGGCGGCCCTGCTCTGGCATGGGAGTGCCCTTGGGCGGCGCGGGTTCAAAAAAGAGAACCTGGACTTCGCTCAACCGGGTAAGCAGCTGCTGGGTACGGTTTGGACGAGCCTGCCAGGGAGTGTGGGAAAGGCAGAGAATCTGCTTCAAGGAAATCACCTCGGAAGTGAAAAAGTGGGAGAAAGGGATAAAACGTAATCGAGGGAAAAGGACTTGTCACGATGGAATAAATCCGATACAATGAATATCTAACTAGGCGCCAGAAAAGTGGGTGCCTTGAGGAAGAATAGAAGCTATCCCGGACAAGAGCAGGGTTTTCTGTTCCTATTCTGATTATACATATCTTTGACCAGTGGGTCAAGGAAAGGAGATTGCCGTGCCTGAACTGATACAACAGGTGGACGAGCGCGTGCTGCTCTGGATCACCCAGAATCTGCGCATACCGGCGCTCAACGAGATTCTAACGTTCTATACCAATTTGGGGAATGCGGGATTACTCTTCATCGCTGCAGCCATTGTGCTGGTCTGTTTTCGGGCCACACGCCGTGCGGGAGCGTCTGCTGGAGTGGGAATGCTGCTGGGTTTCCTGATCACCAATCTCACCATCAAGCCACTGATCAGCCGGGCC
>ULUX01007802.1_pt1 | contig 11290 bp, 8 predicted proteins | sample 1958961 | NCBI WGS metagenome assembly ULUX01 (sample SAMEA4835773, study PRJEB28245) | human gut metagenome | biome: gut microbiome; material: fecal sample | place: Denmark | collected 2008 | reverse complement strand
CCGCCGGCAGCCGCCGGCAAATCACAGAAAGAGGAAACAAACCATGGCAGAGATGACGCCCATGATGCGGCAGTACCTGGAGATCAAGGAACAGAATAAAGACGCGATATTGTTCTTCCGGCTGGGGGACTTCTACGAGATGTTCAACGAGGACGCCAAAGTGGCCTCGGAGGAGCTGGACCTCACCCTCACCAGCCGGGACCGGGGCAAGCCGGAGGAGGACCGGGTGCCCATGTGCGGCGTGCCCTACCACTCCTGCGACGGCTACATCGCCCGGCTCATCGCCAAGGGCTACAAGGTGGCCATCTGCGAGCAGACCGAGGACCCCGCCAAGGCCAAGGGCCTGGTGAAGCGGGACATCATCCGAGTGGTGACCCCCGGCACCGTGGACAGCTCCATGCTGGAGGCCACCCGCTCCAACTACCTGTGCGCCATCTGCCTGTCCGGTGAGGAGGCAGGGCTGTGCTTCTGCGATATCACCACCGGCAAGACCCACGTCACCGCCTTCTCCGGTGAAGGCCTCCTGGACCACATCGCCAGCGAGCTGGGCCGTTTTGCCCCGGCGGAGGCCATCCTCAACGACGAGGCCTACAGCCACTCCGACCTGGTACAGCTGCTGCGGACCCGGTTCAACTGCCGGTCGGACAACTACGGCGAGCGCCGCTTCCGGCCCGACGAGGGCCGCCGTCTGGCGGAAAAGCAATTCGGCAAGGAGGCAGCCGCCGCCATCCCCGACACCCGCTCCACCGCCGTCATGGCCCTGGGCGGCCTCCTCAGCTACCTCTACGAGACCCAGAAGGCGGATCTCGGGTACATCCAGAGCCTGGAGTACTATGAGGAGGGCCGCTTCCTGGAGCTGGACCTCACCGCCCGGCGGAACCTGGAGCTGACGGAGACCCTCCGCTCCAAGGAGAAGAAGGGCTCCCTTCTGTGGGTGCTGGACAAGACCAAGACCGCCATGGGCGGCCGGTGCCTTCGCAGCTGGCTCTCCCGGCCCCTGCTGGACCTCACCGCCATCGAGCGGCGGCTGAGCGCCGTGGAGGCCCTGGTGAAAAGCCCCATGGACCGGGAGGAGCTGATTCTGGCCCTCACCGGCATCAGCGATATGGAGCGGCTCATCGGCCGCATGGTATACGGCAGCGCCGGAGGCCGGGACGCGGCCTCCCTCCGCTCCGCCTTAGAGAAGCTTCCCACCGTGAAGGAGCGTCTGGCTCCCTTCTCCGGGGGACGGCTGGGAGAGCTGGCCCGGGAGCTGGACACCCTGGAGGATGTGTGTGAGCTGCTCCAGAAGGCCATCGTGGACGATCCTCCCTTCTCCGTCCGGGAGGGAGGCTTCATCCGGGAGGGCTACAACGCCGAGGTGGACCGGCTCCACCACATCCTCTCCGGCGGCAAGGGCATCATCGCCGAGGTGGAGGCCCGGGAGAAGGAAAAGACCGGCATCAAGAGCCTGAAGGTGGGCTATAACAAGGTCTTTGGCTACTACATCGAGGTCAGCAAGTCCTACTATGACCTGGTGCCCGCCGACTACATCCGCAAACAGACTCTCGCCAACTGCGAGCGCTACATCACCCAGGAGCTCAAGGACCTGGAGCACACCATCCTCACCGCCAGCGATCAGGTGGTGGCCCTGGAGTTCGAGCTCTTCACCCAGCTGCGGCAGCAGGTAGGGGAGGAGATGAGCCGCATCCAGGCCTCCGCCGCCGCCATAGCGGAGCTGGACGTGCTCTGCTCCCTGGCCGCCGTGGCCGCTAAGAACAACTACTGCCGCCCCACTGTGGATGAGAGCGGCGTCATCGAGATCCACGACGGCCGCCACCCGGTGGTGGAGCGGATGCTGAAGGACAGCCTCTTTGTCCCCAACGACACCTACATGGGGGAGAAGGAGAACCGGGTGGCCATCATCACCGGCCCCAACATGGCGGGCAAGTCCACCTACATGCGGCAGGTGGCCCTTATCGTCCTCATGGCCCAGATCGGCTCCTTTGTCCCCGCCAAGGATGCCCACATCGGCATCGTGGACCAGATCTTTACCCGCATCGGCGCCAGCGACGACCTGAGCGCCGGTCAGTCCACCTTCATGGTGGAGATGACGGAGGTGGCGGAGATCCTGAAAAACGCCACGGACCGGAGCCTCCTCATTCTCGACGAGATCGGACGGGGCACCAGCACCTTCGACGGCATGAGCATCGCCCGGGCAGTGCTGGAGCACTGCGCCGACCGGAAAAAGCTGGGGGCTAAGACCCTCTTTGCCACCCACTACCACGAGCTGACCGAGCTGGAGACCACCCTCCCCGGTGTGAAGAACTTCAACATCGCTGTAAAGGCCAGGGGGGAGGACATCGTGTTCCTGCGGAAGATCGTCCCCGGCGGGGCGGATCGGAGCTACGGCATCGAGGTCGCCAAGCTGGCGGGCCTGCCCGACACGGTGATCCGTCGGGCCCGTACCGTCCTCAAGGAGCTGGAGGAGCAAAGCGGCGCCGCCGCGCCTCTCCTCACCGCGCCCAAGACCGACCAGGTGTCTCTGGAAGCCCTGGGAGAGGCGGAGGTCATTGACCGGCTGCGCCGGACCCAGCCCGACACCCTGACCCCTATCGAGGCCATGAGCCTCCTCTACGAGCTCAAGCAGAAGCTCTCCTGACGACTTTTTGAGAAAGCGGGTATCCCCCTATGGCCAAAAAAGCGGCGTCCTCCTACATGACCACCCTGGAACGGGTGCTGGGAGGCGTATTCTTCGCGGTATATCTGCTGGTGCTGCCCTTTGCCTCGGACCCTCTGTTTGCGGGCCTGGAGCGGCTGCTGGGCCGCTCCCTGGACGGCAGCCTCCGCAGCATGATCTCCTACTACCTCCTCTTCGCCCTGACGGTGGTCATCTTTTGGAACTACCTGGGCAGGACCACCGGCTACTTTCTCTCCTCCCTGTGGCACACCCTGGGCACCGCCGCCGTGGGGGTAATCGCCTTCTACGGTCTCAATGAGCTGTGCTACCGGGCCATCGGCCTGGTGCTGGAGGGGCAGCAAAATTTAAACGACGTGGCTATTTCCGCCCAGATCGACGACGCGCCCCGTTCCACGGTGCTGATGGTGGTGTTCCTGGCTCCCTTCGTGGAGGAGGTGCTGTTCCGGGGCTATGTGTTCGGCAACATCCGCCAGCACAGCCGCGTGGCGGCCTATGCGGTGTCCTGCCTTCTCTTTGCCTTCCTCCATGTGTGGCAGTTTGCCGTGGTGAACCGCAGCCTCAGCTATTTTCTCCTCATGCTTCAGTACCTGGCCCCAGGGCTGGTGCTGGCCTGGACCTATGACCGGTCCGGGACCCTGTGGGGGTCCATTCTTCTCCACGCCGCCGTCAATGGTCTGGCGGTATGGAGCATCCTATAAGATTTTTAGGGGGCTGCGGCCCCGGCCCCCAGTCCCGGTGCTTTTCAGCGGGGGCTCCGCCCCCCGAACTTTGGCTTGCCTCCGGCGGGTGCTGCCGCCGAATGAGCGGGCAGCGGCCCTCAGCGCTGTTTGTCTCCGACGGGTCCACTTTTGTACGCACAAAAGTGGACGGAAAAAGCGCCAGCCCCCTTCGGGCTGGATCCCCGCTGTTGCCCAATCGGTCGGTATCGGATTTGATGCTGCGCAGCCACTGAATCAAAAAATCCTTCGGGCATCTGATCTGGGGCGGGCTGCTGGTCCGGCTTCGGCTGTCGCCCTGTTAAAGGGATAGGCGAATCTGAGGTTCTTTCTCAAACTGTCTGCTTCTTTGACTGGTTCTTCCCCCCAGCGCGGTCTCCTCGCAGCACAGCTGCTGCGGCCTACGCTACAAACATGCCACCGGCATGTTTGCTTCACGCTGCGGGGCCGTCAGGCGAAGTGGGTAAACCTCCGCACCGATTACGAGGAGCCAGGGGCCTGGCAGAAATTCAGTGGCTGCCCGGCATCTCCCCTGATGGTGTCCGATTGGATAAAGCGGTGGTCCGGCCCGAAGGGGGCCGGCGCCTTTTGGTGACTTTTGGGCGATCAAAAGTCACCCGCCGGAGGCAAACAGCCTGAAGGGCCGATAAAGCCCCGCCGCCGGGGTCAGACGGCAGAACCCCCGCCGGGGCAGTCCCGGCACATCCCCGCCTGCGGGCGGGAGAGAAAAGGAGTACCCTATGCCTCACATTCAACAGCTATCCTCCCATGTAGCGGACCTGATCGCCGCCGGTGAAGTGGTCGAGCGTCCCGCCAGCGTGGTGAAGGAGCTTCTGGAAAACGCCATAGACGCCGGTGCCTCCGCCGTAACGGTGGAGATCCAAAACGGCGGCATGTCCTCCATCCGGGTCACCGACAACGGCTGCGGCATCGCGGCGGAGGAGCTGCCTACCGCCTTTCTCCGCCACGCCACCAGCAAGCTGCGCACCGCCCAGGACCTCTCTGCCATCGGCACCCTGGGCTTCCGGGGTGAGGCCCTGGCCGCCATCTCCGCTGTCAGCCGCCTGGACGTGTTCTCCCGTACCCAGGGGGCCGTGGCCGGTGCCACCCTGTCCCTGGAGGGAGGCGTCCCTGCTGCCGTGGAAAGCGCCGGATGCCCGGAGGGCACCACCATGGTGGTCCGGGATCTGTTCTACAACACCCCCGCCCGGCTGAAATTCATGAAAAAAGACAGCGCCGAGGGCGCCGCCGTGGCCTCTGTGGTCCAGCAGGTGGCTCTCAGCCACCCGGAGGTGTCCATCCGCTTTGTCCGGGATGGGAAGGAGGAGCTGTTCACCCCCGGTGACGGCAAGCTCCTCTCCGCTATCTACGCCGCCCGTGGCCGGGATTTTGCCCTCCACCTGACGGAGATCAACGGCGGCGGCGAGGGGGTCAGCGTCCATGGCTATGTCACCGAGCCCCTGGCGGGCCGGGGCTCCCGATCCATGCAGACCTTCTTCTGCTGCGGCCGGACCATCAAGTCCCCGCTTTTGACTGCCGCATTGGAGGAGGCCTACGCCAACCGGCAGATGAAAGGAAAATTCCCCGGCTGCGTCCTCCACATCGACCTGCCCCTCCACCTGGTGGACGTGAACGTCCACCCCGCCAAAACGGTAGTGAAATTTGCCGATGAGCGGGCGGTATTCTCTGCTGTCCACCACGTGGTCCAGGACGCTCTGGACGCCGCCGGTGGCCAGAGCATCCGCCCTGCGCCCAAAACACCCTCCGCCGTGGTGAATCCCCGGCAGGATTTCTACCAGACGATGGACGCCAAGACCTTCCGGGAGAAAGCCGGGAAGGTTGGTCAAAAAGTCTCCTCCCCGGAGATAGGCGGACGCCTTACCTTTCGGGACTCCGCCCCCGCCGCCATCCCTGCCGCCTTCGGCGGAGCAGGGAAGGGGAGCGCTCCTGCTGCCAGCACCTTTACTGCCCGCCGGGACGATGCGCTGGGCCGTACCGCCGGAATGGGCCGGAGCAGTTCCACGCATACCGAAAACCGGAGCTTTTCCGGGACGGCAGGCAGTATTCCCCGCCGGGAGACAGCTCCCGCAGCTCCCCGCTCTGCGCTGGAAGCAGTTTTTTCCCGGGAACCCCCAGCAGAGAAGGGAGAAACCACCGAAGCAGCAAAAGTTCCTATGACTCCGGCAGCGGCACCTGTTTCCGCCCCCCGTGAGCGTGAAATATCCCCGGTCCGGGCCGGAAAGGCCCCGGCGGACACCGCCCCCAGCCAGGAGACCCAGGAGGTTTTATTTGCTCAGGAGCCTGCTGCCCCAGCGCCGAAGGCCGCCGCTGACGATCTGCCCGGTCAGCTGTCTGTGGGGCAGGAGAAGCCCGCCCCCTGGCGGTTTGCCGGTGAGGTACTGAACACCTACATCATTGCCGAGGACGGCGACGACGTGTGGCTCATCGACAAGCACGCCGCCCACGAGCGCATCAATTTTGATCGCATGAAGGCTCAGGCGGAGCCTATTATGGGCCAGCAGCTCCTGGCCCCGGTGGTATTGGACCTGTCCCAGGAGCAGTATGCCGTGCTGCTGGAGCAGCTGCCCCTCCTGGAGGAGTTTGGCTTCCAGGCCGAGGACTTCGGCAGCGGCAGCCTGGTGGTGCGGTCCATTCCCTCGGACATCGAGACCGGACAGATCCGGGAAACATTGGAGGAGCTGGCGGACAAGCTCCTCACCGGCGGCAGCGCCGACCCGTCCGCCGCCCGGGACGCCCTGCTCCACACCATGGCCTGCAAGGCCGCCATCAAGGGCGGCTGGCACAGCGACGAGGCGGAGCTGAAGGTCCTCATTGAGAAGGTCCAGAGCGGGGAAGTGCAGTACTGCCCCCACGGCCGGCCGGTGAAGGTGAAGCTCACCAAGTACGAGATTGAGAAGATGTTCAAACGGGCGTAGGTTTGGGGGCTTCGTCCCCACGCCCGGTGCTCTCTGACGGGGCCCCGCCCCCGGAACCCGGGGGATTCCGAAGGGGCCGGAAGCGGCCCTCCACTTCCCGGGCCTCCCCGGCCCGGACCCGGGTAACTTTTTGTACGCACAAAAAGTCACCAAAAAAGCGCCGGGGACACCCCGGACCCCCGTTATTTGCCTAACCGGTACCCATCGGATTTGATACCCAGTTGCCACTGAACTAGCGGGTCCTTCGGGCATCTGATCTGCGGCGGGCTGCTTGTCCGGCTTCGGCTGTCGCCCTGTTAAAGGGACAGATAAATCTTTTTTCTGCGACGAATTGCCTGCTTCTTTGGGAAGCACGTGGGTTTTCGATAGCAAAAAACAGCAAAGCCTCTCAGCACGAGGGCCGTCAGGCGAAGTGGGTAAACCACCGCACCGATTACGAGGGGCCAGCGGCCCGGCAGTATTTCAGTGGCAACCGGGTATCTCCCCCTGATAGTGTCCGATTGGACAAATCGGGGTCCGGGGGAACCCCGGCGGCGTTTTGGTTACTTTGCCGCCGAGGGCAAAGTAACCCGTGCCGGAGCACGGAAAATCCCCAAACAGCCTGAAGTGCTGAATCAAGAGACATTCAGAGGAAACATCCTCTGACGAGATCCCCCACCGCCGGGTTTCGGCGGCACAACCACCCCCGCCGGTAGGAAGCCGGCAAAAACGAAAGGAGGGCGGCCCATGCCGCAGCCAAAAATTCTCTGCGTGGTGGGCCCCACCGCCTGCGGAAAAACCAAAATGGGTGTCCTGCTGGCCCGCCGCTTTGGCGGCGAGGTGGTCAGCGTGGACTCCATGCAGATCTACCGGGGCATGACCATCGGTACCGCCGCCCCCACGCCTGAGGAGACGGAGGGGGTCCCCCACCACATGGTGGCCATTGCCGACCCCGCCGAAAGCTGGTCCGTAGCCCGGTTTACCGAGGAGGCGGACCGCTGCGTCCAGGACATCCTCCGCCGGGGAAAGCTCCCCATCCTGGTGGGTGGTACCGGTCTGTACCTGGACGCCATCATCTCCGGGCGGACCTTTGCCCCCGGGGAAGCCGGCGGCACCGTCCGCAAGGAGCTGGAGGCACAGCTTGTCAGAGAGGGCATCGCCCCTCTGTGGAAAGAACTGGAGCAGGTGGACCCGGAAGCGGCCGCACGGCTCCACATGGCCGACGAAAAGCGGATCTTACGGGCCCTGGAGGTCTACCGGAAGACAGGGCTCACCATCTCAGAGCACAACCGCCGCACCGCCCTTCTGCCCCGGCGCTACGATCCCATCTACATCGGCCTTGCCTTCCGGGATCGCTCCGACATGAAGGCCCTCATCGACCGGCGGGTGGACGCCATGATGGCCGCGGGGCTCCTGGAGGAGGTCCGCTCCCTGCTGGAGCAGGGCGTGCCCCGATCCTCCACCGCCTTTCAGGCCATCGGCTACAAGGAGCTCCTCTCCGCCATTGACGGCCAGGTCTCTCTGGAGGAGGCCGTAGAGGAAGTGAAGCTCCGCTCCCGGCAGTACGCCAAGCGCCAGCTCACCTGGCTGCGGCGAAACCAGGACATCCACTGGATCTACTGGGAAAAAGAGCGGGATTTTGCCGCCGCTCTCCAAATTGCGACAGAAATACTCGCCGCCCTGGGGCTACAATAAGGCCCGTGGAAAGCTGTAAAGGCCTTCCGCCAGCCCCGGGCGGACACGTTTGTACATAATCTCGTTTTCCCGTCGTCCGCCCCCATACAACATAAAGAGAGGTAGACGACATGACAAAAGCACCTAACCTGCAGGACATCTTCCTGGCCGCCGCCCGGCGCAATGAGATCCCCGTTACCGTATTCCTGGTCAACGGCTTTCAGATGCGGGGGACCATTTCCGGCTTTGACGCCTTTACTGTGGTCCTCTCCGCCGACGGCAAGCAGAATCTGATCTACAAGCACGCCATTTCCACCGTATGCCCCCTGCGGCCTGTGGATCTCTCCGCCTGGGAGGACAGCCTCTGACGTCCTGCTCCCCCATACCCAAGGAGTGATACCAATGAAACCCAGTTCCCTTGCCACAAAATTGATGTTGGCCGCCATTTTGCTGACTGTGCTGGTCTATTTCGGCGTCAACGCCGCCTCCTATTTCCTGGACCCCTTCTCCACCACGCTGGTATACGACTATACCAGTGAAAACGCCGTCACGGTGTCCGGCTATGTGGTCCGGGATGAGGAGGTCATCGCCGGCAGCAGCAGCGACCTTGTGTACTTCTCCCGGGGAGAAGGCGAGAAGGTCAGCCGCGGCGGTACCGTGGCCCTGGTCTATCAGAGCGCCCAGGCCCTCCAGGACGCCAACACCCTGCGCTCCCTGGAGGAGCAGCTGGAGCAGCTGGTCTACGCCCGGAACCTGGCTTCCGGGTCCAGCACCTCCGCCCGTATGGATGAGGAGGTGGTCACCTCTCTGGTAGAGTTCCGGAGCGCTATGGCCGCAGACGACCTCTCCGCCGCCGGCGAGCCCGGCGACACCCTGCGCTCCGCCGTGCTCAAGCGGTCCTTTGCCTACAGCGGCACGGACACCCTGGACGCCACCATCACCCAGCTGCAGGAGCAGATCTCTGCTCTCACCTCCTCCGTGGGCGCCGCCACTACCCGGATCACCGCGCCGGAATCCGGCCTCTTTTCCAGCCTGGTGGACGGCTATGAGACCGTCCTTACCCCGGAATCCCTGGAGACTATGACCCCCGCCGATTACCGTACCATTACGCCTCAGCAGCCCTCCGGCGCCTGCGGCAAGATGGTCTACGGCACGGGCTGGTCCTTTGTCACCCTGATGCAGACCTCAGATATGGGGAAAATGGCAGAGGGGGACACCGTCACCCTCCGGTTCCAGACCGGATTGAACCGGGACCTGACCATGACCGTCTCCTCCATCAGCGAGGAGGACAACGGCCAGAAGCTGGTGGTACTGACCTCAGATAATTATCTGGGCCTGACCACTTTGCTGCGGCGGCAGAACGCCCAGATCATTTTTGACAGCTATAGCGGCCTGCGGGTGCCCCGCAGCGCTGTGCGTATCCTGACAGAGACCGTTACCGATGAAGACGGAACCGAGATGACAGAGAAAACCACCGGCGTTTACTGCCTGTGGGGCACGGTGGCCCGATTCAAGCCGGTAGAGGTGGTCTGGCAGGAGGACACCTATCTGCTGGTGACCCCGGCGGATGGCGCTACAGCGCAACGAACTCTGCGGGCGGGGGATGAAGCCATCACCGCGGCAGAGGATCTCTTTGATGGAAAGGTGATAAACAAATGAGCAGCATCGAGGAAAACATTCGCAGTATCCGCAGCCGTATGGCCGCCGCGGCGGAACGCGCCGGCCGGGACGTGGGAGAAGTCATGCTGGTGGGCGCCAGCAAGATGAATGACGCAGCGGCCTGCCAGGCCGCCATCCGGGCAGGCATCGACGCCCTGGGAGAGAACCGGGTCCAGGAGATGACCGCCAAGCTCCAGGAGCACGCCTATGATGGAGCGCCCCTCCACTTTATCGGCCATCTCCAGCGCAATAAGGTCCGCCAGGTGGTGGGCGTGGTGAGCCTGATCCAGTCGGCAGGCTCCTGGGAACTGCTGGAGGAGATCGAGCGCCAGGCAGAGAAAAAGGAGCTGATCCAGGACGTGCTGCTGGAGGTAAACATCGGCGGGGAGGAGAGCAAGAGCGGCTTTGCCCCCCAGGTCCTCTATGAGGCGGCGGATAAAGCCAGGTCCCTCAGCCATATCCGGGTCCGGGGCCTTATGACCATCCCCCCTGTGGAGCAGGTACCCCACGGAAATCTGCCCTATTTTGTGGAAGTTTCCCGTCTTTATGTTGACATAAGCAGGAAATTGTATGATAATAGTTTTGCATATTTGTCCATGGGCATGAGCGATGATTTTGAGGACGCAATTGCCGCGGGCGCCACTATGGTCCGGGTGGGCTCGGCCATTTTCGGCCAGCGGCATTACCAATGATATATGAGGAGGTTTCCCCTATGAGCTTGCTTGATGATTTCAAAAGAATGATCCACCCCGTCAGTGACGAGGACGATGACTATGATGTAGAGTTCGATGAACAGGAATCTCCTTTCCTGGATGACCGTTCCCGGATGGAGCGGGACCGCTCTCCGGTAGACAGCCGCCGTGGCAAGGTGGTGAATATCCACGCCACCACTCAGCTGAAGGTCGTGCTGGTAAAGCCCGAGCGCTTTGAGACCGCCAGCGAGATCGCCGACCATCTGAAGGAAAAGCGCACCGTGGTCATGAACCTGGAATCCACCCACAAGGACATCGCCCGCCGTCTGGTGGACTTCCTCTCCGGTGTGGCCTATGCCGGTGAGGGCAAGATCAAAAAGGTGGCCGCCAATACCTATATCATCACCCCCTACTCCGTGGATATCCAGGGGGACTTGATTGACGAGCTGGAAAATAACGGCCTGTATTTCTGAGAGACTAGAGAATAGGGAGGTACCTGCACCATGATGACCCCGCAGGAAGTGGCTAATTGTACCTTCGCCAAGGCCGTGATGGGCGGCTACAACATGGCGTCGGTGGATGATTTTTTGGATAAGCTGACCGAGGACTATACCGCCCTCTACAAGGAAAACGCCGCCCTGAAGGCAAAGCTCAAGGTGCTGGCAGATAAAATGGAGGAGTACCGCCAGGTGGAGGACGCCATGCGCTCCACCCTCCTCACCGCCCAGAAGATGGCTACCTCCATGGTCTCCGAGGCGGAGCAGAAGCGGGATGCCATCATTGCCGACGCCGCCTCCGGCGCCAAAGCCCGCCTCACTGAAATCCAGAACGAGGTGAGCGCCGAGGAGGAGCGGCTGGTCTCTGTCCGCCAGGAGGTGGAGCAGCAGATCCAGGCCGAAAAAGCCCGCCTTTCCACCGCCCAGGAGGAGCTGCGCAGCTTTATCCAGTCGGTAC
>ULUX01034372.1_pt1 | contig 11312 bp, 12 predicted proteins | sample 1958961 | NCBI WGS metagenome assembly ULUX01 (sample SAMEA4835773, study PRJEB28245) | human gut metagenome | biome: gut microbiome; material: fecal sample | place: Denmark | collected 2008 | reverse complement strand
CTCTTATAGTTTGGCAGAGCCATTTTACCCTGACAAGCCGCTGACTGTTTTTACGCTTACGAAAATGATGGCTCTACACAATAAATGTAAGCCCCTATCGCAACTTTATCTGCGATAGGGGCTTATTCTATTCAAGATATGTCCATCAATTATGCAGCCTAGGTGCAATGCGTATTTCATTCTACACTATTTTACCTTCAGTGCCATCATCTGGTTTGTCTTCTGTTTCAAATGCCAACCACTTTGCTTCATAAGTAGAAAAATAAAACCTCTGCCCCATCTCATTTTCAACATATCTTTGCTCAACCTTATACCAACCACGCAGTTCTTTACGTAGTATAGAATCCTCCGATATAGGTTCAACCCATACTTCTTTTGAGTGTTCAGCCTCCACCTTAGAAAGCGGCCTTTTCCCATATAGTTGAGGAACTGCGTAAAGGGGCGGGATCATATATACCTCTGCAACATCAACCCATGAAATAACTTTTCCGCTGGCAAACCGCAGCTGCCGCTCAACAGCATCAACGAAGGCCCAACCGTTTTCAGGCGAAAAAACCGGAGTTTCATGCAGAGCTGGTAATATATCAGGATTTATAGGAAATACCCAGTCTTGTCTCGGATCACTGTCTGTCGTAAGCCCCAGCAGAAAATCTGTAGTCATACCATAATACCGGGACATACGCACCAAGCTGTCTATGGAAGGATCTTTCCTGCCACTCTCCCAATTGCTAAGTGTCGGCTGAGAAACCTCCAATTCTTTCGCAGCTGTTGTAAGGGCAATTTTTTTCATTTTTCTTGCTAATTTGTATTGCCGTGTCATAGCTGCCCCTCTCTCCTGTATTACCAATTCCAACAATTTGCATTTGTTCAAATATTGCTTGTAGCCCTACGAATTATTATACTGATAAGGTAATCCATATTCAAGTTTTTCTAATCGACTGATAATATGCTACCACTATCTGCATGGTAGTGTTTTTTTCAACCATAGGCGCCAATGATACATATATTTTACACACTGCCTCTGAATGAGACTGTACCCATATAGTAGCATTCGGTGTATTTGGCTATTAGTGCATGAACTATAATACGAAGCATACTGGTGTAATGACGAAGAAAACTTGAGAGTATTTCATCCCCTGAATGGCGCATTAACAGAGAAGCCAAGAAGTGCTAGATATGTATTTAACATTTTTAAACGAGATTTCTTATAATTATCATCCGTTTAAAAAGAAAGTATCGCTTATTCTGTCCCCTGCCGCCACATTTATTACATACTATTAGTAGAGGAGAATTTGTTTTCTATAAGCTAGAAGAGGTATTGAAATGAAGAAACTTAAAGCTAAGTATATTATTATCACTTTAATTCTATTGATTCTTGCAATCTCCATTCCACCGTCTCTTTGCAGATTATTGCATATAAGTCGCGGTGCAGATTCGAATGGAGGAAGAAACGAATGTTCACCAAAATCATCTGAAGAAGCAGCTCCGGCCGAAAATCAGATTTCAGGATATGAAGCACCTCCTTCTGAAGAAGTTTCAGCTTCAACCGAGAATAATCTAAACAAACCAAGCAGTAAACATGAGGGCTACACCATCAAGATCTACACAAAGGCTCCTAACGTAAATAGCTCAGTCTATGTGGAATATCCGTATTTTTATGGTAAAGACTTATCCATGCTGAACACCATAATTTATGACAAGGTTATAACTCTCGGAACAGATGACAGCATTACAGAAAATTCTGTTACAGGGCTAATATCAAATTACCAAGTCGCTGTCACTCTACAAAATAGTAAGGTAGTGAGCATGGTTTTCTGGGGGAGCAGCTATTTCACAGATAGCCAGCATCCATGGAGCAACCTGGTTGGTTTCACTGTAGATTTGTTAACCATGGAAGAAATCAAGCTAAGTGATTTGTTTCCATTAGACGATCTAGAGTTTTGTAAAACTTTCTTTGAGCATGCTATTTTTCCAGGAGACCCCATTACCTCTTATGATGAAGAAAATTTTGAAGCTTTCTTTCCACGCTACCCTTACCATCTACCACTGGAAAATATTTACAACTATGATGGAAACTTCTATTTAAAGCCTGAAGGTGTTGTTATCAGCCGCGCTGCCACCCACGCCACAGGAAATGATCACATGGAAGCACTGTTAACCTACGATTTTGCTGAGTCGTATTATCTTCTGGACCAGTTTTATTGGGACGCTTCATAACACTATAGTGAGAGGAGGCCCGGGAAAAAATTTCCCGGGCCTCCTCTCTTGTTGCCGGAGATCACTTAGCTCAACAGATTATACCAGCTTTGAGCCTGATTTCCTCTGGTCGCATCCTGAGAAGGATTTGCCGGCCTCTCATAGTTGTGCAGAAATGCACAAGCAAGATAGTAGGGAGTCTGCGTAGACTGTGTAAATGTAGAGAATGAGAAATTATAGGAACTGGTCGGTATCCACTGAACTGCCTCTTGAACCTCATACAAAATACGCTGCAATTGGCTGTCAATGTTTTCAGCCGACAAGCCCTGTCCCTGTGCCCAATTTGTGTACTTTGTAGAAGGCGTCCATTGCACAAGGCCGTAACCTTTACTGGCAATAGCTTCGCCATTCTCCCAGCGCCCTGGGTTAATGAAGCTTTCCGACTCCATGTTTCCCAGCATACCACATACTGCGTTTTTCGTCCACCCCCGACTACGAAGATAATCCAGGATATACTGGGCATTAACACGCATCTCATTGCGGGTTAAGTTTGTGTTGCTGACATAAACTCTTCGATTATAGCCAGTATACCCAAACAGATACAGCCATGTATCGTTTCCAACAACACCATCTACCGAAAGCTGCATCTTTCTTTGAAATGTTTCAACAAGGGTTTTAAACTGTGTTGAAAAAGAACCGTTAATTGCTGTGCCTTCAAACTGACTCATCAAGTATTGAGCCGCCCGAACAGCATCATTATTGGCCCCCACACTCAGTGTCCGAACAAGTGCCATCAAAGTCCCAGGGCCAGCTGTACCATCTACAGTAAGGCCATGAGAACTCTGGAAATTCCTGACTGCAGACAGTGTTCCGCTCCCAAACGCACCGTCAATAGTCAGCGATTCACCATGATACTTCAATAAGCACTGAAGGGCATAGACATATCTCTGCCTACTCTCGAACTGGATAACAGGCCAGTCAGGTCGTATTGCCATTAACAACATCTCCTTATCATTTGTAGATTTGACTTGCAAGTCTACAATTTAAAGAGAATTTCTAGGCCTAAATGTAAACTTTCAACAGAAATTATTTAAATCATAGCGGCAAAGAGAGTATGTACTTTATTTGTATGCATTCTCTCTTATCATTCAAAAATATCGATTAGCCTCTCTCCCTCGCCTAAATTAAATATGTCCATTTATATCTATAAGGGGACAAATCAGGCAATATTATCACATAACATCTAATAATTCGACAAAATTTGCGATTTTTTGACAAGTCTGTCCCTTACACTTACCCTAAGGCACATATCTAGTATAGAGTGATCAAGCATTTAACTATCTGGAGATTCAATGTTTACATATTGGATCGTCAATCTCTCCTTTGCCCTAAAAGGCAAGGGAGAGATTTTCGATGTTATTTGACCAAATCATGTCGGCCCAAGCAGGAGATAAAAATACAATGATGGCTCTTGTTGAACAGTTTTTCCCCATAATTAGAAAATATGGGAGAAAGCTGGATCCTGAAGACGGGACAAATGAAATGATACTTTACTTTATAGAGCTAATACATCAGATGGATATCCATAAGCTTAAATCCCCTAACGACGGCGCAATTGTCAATTATATTGAGCAATGTATCTATCACTTCTACATTAAGATGAAGAACGGTCAGAATGAGAATCACATTTTGCACTGGGAAGAGCTACCCGAATATCATAAAGCGGCGATAGAAAAAATAACAGCTCAGGAAGAAATTCCACTTGATTGGGCTTTTCCTCTCCAAATACTGACAGAAAAAGAACGATCAGTTATAATACAAATCTATGAATACGGCTTTTCTTCTGCAGAAATTGCAAAAAATCTTGGTGTATCAAGGCAAAATGTAAATCAAATAAAGAAGCGTGCGGAAGCAAAAATTCGTTCTTCACTTCGTGAAAATAATTAGGGAAATTAGTCTGACTATACTTTTTACTAATCACCCGATGTAGAAAGAGATAACATAAATGATATACTATTACAGGAACATGAGGTGTGAATATTTGTCAAAACGTAATTAACTCTTTTTAAGATTTTCAAGAATTTCCTTTAATTTTTGTGGCATAGGCACTCCAGCTTTTGCTGCATTTTCCAAAATACTAATTATTTCATTGCTGTAAAGTTATTAGTTAAAGAGTCATTGCGCAAATAAAAGTAAATCATAAATTCATATTTCCCTTCTGAATTTATCTAATGAACTGCGCATCTATCTGCTACTTTCGGTATCTAAGGACGATGCACTATGGCATTCTAAAGATGTTCCGGTATATGGAAGTTATCTCAATTTGTCCTAAATAAGTAAAACAGGCTACCTGCCTAAAGACAGGTAGCCTGTTTTATTAAAAGGAAACCAATTCTCTTGTAGCCAGCCATAAGTATGAAGTACGCTTTAAGCGCAAGCCCTGCCGGTGTCTGATAAAGTTCTCTCATTCCTTTTAAATGAAGAGCATTATCACACCACGAAAGAGTTTTCAAAACGCAAGAAAAGTCGTTTAAGCAAACGTTTCTACGTTTCAGGTAAAGGTTTTCCAATATTTCCGAAGAGCTAGCATAGTACAATTTCATGGTCCCTATTTTCCATAATGAGGGGGCTGGATAACCCAAACAGGTTTTCCAGCCCCCTATTTATTGTATATTGTATATGAAAAACTTCTTCTGTGCCAGCGGTTCCAAAATTCAAGCTATTCGAAATAAGGTCCTCCTTTGGTACAATGAAAGATCTGCTAACCTCCACAAGGGCCAAAGAAGTAACCACATCCAAATGAAACTCGATGGATCGGGTTCAACAAACCTGACTACGTTCTTAAGTGCCAGAACTGTCTACATCTTTTTGTACTGGTTCGCACACGGAAAAAGCTATTCCGCAGGCAGGACAGCGGTCCATGTCCCCAAAGAGAGGCATACGTTTTCCGCAGTTTGAACATCGGACATTTTTATTGTCCAACCATAGGGCCGCCACCACTTGAACTGCCAGCACAAAGGTCGCCAGTAACGCCCCAGCCTCACACTGCACCGTCACCGCCATTGCGGCCAGCATCATCCAAAGAAAGGTCAGTAATCGTCCCCGGTCTCCCACCATAGGGTTGCCCCGTGTGAGGAGCAGATAGAGGAGTAGAATTAAAGCTGTTGTTGCCAGGGCGCCGACCAGCTCTGCCAACCATCCCATTTTAGGTAATACCAGAAAACGAAGGCTCCACTTCGCCGCAAGGCCACCCAGAAGGCATAGTGCAAATTTGCTTTTCATCCCACCTCCCATTCAAAGATTATCCATAAAGATTATAAGTCATCGCAGCATAGTAATATATCATCTCTGAAATCCATTTAACTAATATGTTTGAAAAGGCCTAGAATGGGACAGAGTCTTTTAATTTGAAAAAACTATCCACATTTTCGCACATACTATGAAGGGGACCTATGCCAAGCAAACTCATTTCAAATAATACATGGGAAATTACCACTGCTTTGACACGCTGGACAAGTTGAACGCTTTTTACGGGATAAACTGTAACACAGAGGCTTTTGTATATACAGCCAAACGTCGCCCTAATTATTAGACAATCCAGCAACCGCGATTTGGCCAATTCGCCGAGTGTTTTTTAGCCAATCGTCGGATTTTTATTGATTTCCCGAAAAGATCTATGCTATACTGCAGACAAAGGCAGGAAAGGAGCAACCAAGGATGGGTATGTATCGAGCCAGAGTCGCAGACAGATTATTACAGCGGAAGTTGGAAGGAAAAGGTGCTGTTCTAATTGAAGGACCAAAGTGGTGCGGGAAAACCACTACAGCGGAGCAAATTGCGGCCAGTGTCCTGTATATGGATGACCCGCAATCCAAAGAGCAGAATATTGCAATGGCCGAATTGAATCCGAAGCGGCTATTGAGCGGTGCTGTACCCAGATTGATCGACGAATGGCAGCTCGCACCAAAGCTTTGGGATGCGATTCGCTTCGAGGTCGACCACCGCGGGGCACTGGGCCAGTTTGTGCTGACCGGCTCTGCTGTGCCTCCTGACACAAAAGAAATCACCCACTCAGGTACCGGACGGTTTACATGGCTTACTATGCGGCCTATGACATTATTTGAGTCTGGGGATTCCAGCGGAGACATCAGTCTAAAAGATTTATTTAGCGGTCCGACTTCGATTGATGGCGCCGCTTCCCTCTCCTTGGAGCGGCTCGCCTTTTTGATCTGCCGCGGCGGCTGGCCCCAATCTATAGGGATGCGGGATGAAATTGCACTTGATCAGCCCATTGATTATTATGATGCGGTTGTTCATTCTGATATCAATCGTGTGGATAACGTTCAAAAGAACCCGGAGCGTGTCAAGCGTCTGATGCGCTCTTATGCCCGGAATCAAGGGACACAAGCTCCAAACACTACGATTGCCCAGGATATTGCCGCAAACGACGAGGGAACCATAAACGAAGATACTGTAGCACTCTATATCAACGCTCTGAAGAGAATTTTTGTGATTGAAGATATGCCTGCCTGGAATCCCAATCTCCGCTCCAAGACCGCGATACGAAGCTCAGACACCAGGTACTATGTTGATCCCTCCATCGCCGCCGCCGCCCTGGGGATCGGCCCCAACGATCTTCTTGATGATTTGAACACATTTGGGCTGCTCTTTGAAACACTTTGTGTACGGGATCTTAGGGTTTTCACAGATATGCTCAATGGTGAAGTGTATCACTTCAGAGATAAGAACGGCCTGGAATGCGACGCAGTCATACACTTGCGCAACGGCTCCTATGGATTAGTGGAAATCAAACTTGGAGGTGAAAGGCTAATACGGGAGGGAGCCGAAAATTTGCTGACGTTGGCTTCTAAAATTGATCCTGACAGAATGAAAACCCCCGCATTTCTTATGATCCTCACAGGAATTGGAGATTATGCTTACCGCCGGCCGGATGGCGTCTATGTGGTACCGATCGGCTGTCTCCGCGACTAAAAATCAGATAGCTCTATGGTAGCTGCGCCTACGGAATAAGCGCCATAATACTTCCCATATCCACATAAACGTCTTCCCAGGTTCTGCTGTCAACAGACACCGTCTTATTATCCCCCAGCACAAAATATCTGCCATCAGGCACCCTTAATACTCTGCTCGCATCGGGTATTGCCTCATTTACAGACACCGAACGGGTCATATCATCAATGTATACCATATCACCTGGAATGGCTACGATTCGCTTCACCAGATATGTACCCTCTCTTTCAAAAATAACAATGTCCCCTCTCCGCAGTTCGCTGTACAGTCTGTTGCCAAGAATCCAGCTTCCCGCCATAATCGTTGGTTCCATGGAGGTGCTAGGCACATATCCTAAGAACAGCACAAACTGGAACAGGAGAAGGATAGCGCCTCCGCAAAGCAACGGTAATACTGCTGTCCTGGCCATCATTATGGTTCTTTTCCTTAATTCCATTTAATTCAAATTATCTGCAATGTACTCTCTTACACTGCCATCCGAGAATGTTACTTCCAGCATAAAAGGGTACTTATGGACACTGTACTCCTTGATTTTTGCATCAATTACCTGCAGATGGCGGTTCTCGCACTTAGTCGCTTCCTCCAGAGACTCAAACTCCCTGTGACATCTCGCACAACGGTAGCAAATGATTGGCATAATCATATCTCCTCTCATTTAAAACAAAAAAACGGCGCCTTCCAAGTTCTGGAAGACGCCGTTTGCATTTTCATAATGAATTTCTCAGTCCTTGTATTGACGGATCAGCCTTCAGATATTTCCTGGCCTTTGAGATCCAGGCAGCAACGTTCTTATCATTTGCGCCCATTCGCTCTCCAATCTCACGGCAAGTATAACCTTCCGCCATTAACTGGACAGCGCAGATTCCTTTCGATACCACACCTTTGGCCGCTCTCTCAGATCTGCTCAGTAACTCTTGCAGATCTAAATACTCCACTTGAAACTGGGTATCTGCCTCTCTTTCTCTCAACCGTGCCCACAGATCCCAGTCCGCCTCCTCTGCGGATCGCCTGGTTGCATAAATAAGTGCACTGCAGATCTCATGCCAGATCAGACGATACGCATATGTAGAAAATACACCGCCCCGATCCGTCGCTGCAGCTTTGCACAGCCCAACACAACCGATCTGATAGATATCATCGTATGAGTAGAATCCCAATTGACAAGGACTGTGGACTTTGTCCTGAATCACTTTTCTTACCAGGCCCAGATTATCCATTACCCGCTTGCGCTGTTCTTGGCTCAGCTTCATAGAGCCCCTCCGCCCTTCTTCACTTCAGACGATTTCAAATGGTTACCAAAGGCATTCCGCTGCAACAACTCTCGGCTTGCCTGAATGACCTGTTTGCAGTAATACTCGCTTAGATACCCAATGTGTGCCTGGGACATCGGCGCCTGCAGCTGATTTGCGAGCCATCGGTATGCATCCTGCTTACTCATCATTCCGCTGAGATAAAGCCTGTCAAAATGCTTGTGTGCCTCGTTCCGCAGCAGCCGGAGTTCGCGGTTTGCCGGCGTTCCCACCGGAATCGTTGTGCCAGGGTGTGTACGCACATAGGTGTCGCATTTGGGATATTGCTTGCAGACATATAGCATAGCGTGTCTTGGGTTATCTTTATAAATACCGTCGGCACTACGCAGCAACATGGTACTTCCGCAGTGCGGGCAACGCATACGCGATGGATCCATCCTATTCTTTTTCTTATACTTCACTTAAATCTCACCTCCGATTAGAAAAATAAAAAAGGGCCGGAAAGCTGCATAAGGACATAGGACGGCAAAGGAGATGTTCTCATCATCTCCAGCATCCTGTTGATGTCCAAGCAGCCTTCCGGCCTGTACTATCAGATGTGGCTTGCGCCGTGTGGATTGCTCTTTGCGCAAAATCCGTAACAGTTCCTCTCCCGCGGGGAGAGTCTGACTCCGGGAGCTCTTCCGAAGTACTGAAAGCCTGAGCGCAAGCCCCTGCCACAGTTCAAGCATACCATGCATCCCCCTTTTTGTCAAGCTTTTTAGAAATGTTTTATATTATATTTTATATATCATTTCCAATATTTTTGCTTTTTCATTTTTATTTCAGTCTGGGGATTCACTGTCTTCTTCTTCCAAACTCATCCGGCCTTTGTTTCCATTGGAAAATTGTAAGATGACCAAGATGCAGACGGATACAGCGATGCCAATACTGAAGATAGCAATGTGTCTGATGGGGATGCCGGCCACCAGTACCTCTTGCTCTTTGGCAGACTCTGCCATTTCTTCAGTATTCTCTTCACCCCCATCTGCATTGCTTTCATTAAATGAATTAGTCCCATCCGAATTCGTTGTGGCAGGGGCTTGAGTCTCACCCGATTCACTTCCTTCTGCAGAAGAAGGCACACAAGATAAAACATATTTGCTGCTTCCGCCAATTTCCAAAGCAAGGATGCCGGCTTCATTTACTGTAATAATCCCGGGATATATGCCGGCATCTGTCCTTAGCTGAAAGTTTATGCCAGACCACTCAGGTCCAAGCTGAATTTCCAGTTGAGCTGGTTTCTCTACCTGAAGTTCTGTACCATCAGTATCTGCATAGGCTGTGCTGATCAATAGCAGCAGTACACATGCCGCTGCTGCGGCAGCGTTCACGATTGTTTTCAAATGTACTCGCTTCACAAATTCTCCTTGCTCCTCCTGTGTCCTATCGCAGAGCATATGGCAAGGGGCCGCTCAATTAATTGAGCGGCCCCTTGCCTCCATGCTTCTCAGAATATTGCAAATGAAACAGGCGTTTTACGCCCATGCTAGAACAAATACAACAGAGATGACAGTCTGATCTGTCACAGGCTGGGACAGCGCAGAAATTACGGCATCATAGCCGAGGGGTAGGCTGCCGTCCTGGGGAATTGTCCAGTCGCCACTGAGGGACAATTCCTCCCTGTTGCCTCTATCTGTAGTCTCTGTACCATTGAGTGAGAATCCGATCAGGTAGGTATCCACTTTCTCACGGGCCATGTTAGTAGAATATGGAACCAGTGTCCAACCATTGTCTGTAGACACGGTGATACCCGTTACCGCTACTGCACCAGTGGATTCGTTTCGGATGGCCAGGTCTTCAGCAGCGTGAACGCCGCCATTTTTATCCACCGCCAGAGGCATTGCAACAGGCACCGTGACAGAGAATGCCTGGACCTTTGTCCATCGGGCATAGTAGGTGCTGGAACCATCTGCAGTGTAGATAGTGTCCTCTGTCACCTCCGTGCCGCCGGTTTCCGCTGTGTACCAACCATCAAAAGTGTACTCATCCTTGACCGGATCGGCGGGCAGCTTCAGAGTCTCACCATAGGTCTGCTGGGTAGTCTCGGTTTTGCCGTCTCCCAGATCCCAGGTAATGGTATAGCTCTTGGCCTCCCATTGCGCATAGTATGTGGAGGGGCCCTGGGTTTGGTAGATAGTATTGCCGGTGACCTGGGTACCGCCGGTCTTTTCCGTATACCAACCCATAAAGGTATGACCAACCTTGGTGGGAGCGGTGGGCAGTGTCAGATTTGTGCCATAGACCTGGCTGCTGGTCTCTGTCTTGCCATCGCCCATATCCCAGGTGATGGTATAGGCATCGCCGGTCCACCGTGCATAGTAGGTGGATGCTCCTGCAGTGGTGTAAGTGGTGCTGGACGTGACCTGGGAGCCGCCGGTGCTGGCAGTGTACCAACCAGCAAAGGTGTAGCCGCTTCGGCTGGGCTCCTCAGGAAGGACCAGCTTCGCACCATAGGTCTGCTGAGTGGTTTCGGTCTTTCCATCCCCGAGATCCCAGGTGATGGTATAACTCTTGGCACTCCACCGGGCATAATAGGTAGTGGGGCCCTGGTTCTGGTAGATAGTACTGCTGGTGACCTGAGTGCCGCCGGTGCTGGAAGTGTACCAGCCGGTAAAGGTGTAACCCGCGCGTGTGGGTGTAGAGGGTAGGGTCAGTTTCTCCCCATATGCCTGGCTGGTAGTTTCCGTCCGACCGTCTCCCAGATTCCAGGTAATGGTGTAGGTTGCAGGTGTGAACTGGGCGTAGAAGGTTCTGGCAGAGGTCACGGAGACAGAGCTATAGAGGCTGCCGCCG
>ULUX01070946.1_pt1 | contig 11361 bp, 10 predicted proteins | sample 1958961 | NCBI WGS metagenome assembly ULUX01 (sample SAMEA4835773, study PRJEB28245) | human gut metagenome | biome: gut microbiome; material: fecal sample | place: Denmark | collected 2008 | reverse complement strand
TTAGCCGTACCTTGCCCCGCCCTTGCGGTAATCGTAGAAGATGTAGTTTTCCTGAATACCCACCTTATTGACCCAACGCTCCCAGTCCTTCGGCAGCGGCGGTGTCTGAGAGAGCTCCGCATCCCACGGATCGGTTTCCTTTCTGTGCCGGCGTTCCAGTTCAGCATCACGAACGGCGCGCTGAAATTTCAGAATAGCCCGATATACGCTTTTTTCATCCGACGCCAGATATTGCCGGATCTGTGCATCATCCACGGCGCTGATCCACACGTTATTGGATCCCTTCGCCTGCCATTCCAAGTAGTCGATCTTTGCCGCCCGCCACTCGTTACGGGTACGGTCATAGGTGAGAAACTGCTGCTTTTCTTTCTCCATGAAAATCTCATAGACCGGCAGCGTTCCTCCAAGGCGCATTGCATCCGGGTCATACAGGGTGACTTTCAAAATGCCGCCCTCTACCGCGCTTCGTACAAAACCGCTGTATTGGCATCGATAGAAAGTGTTCCAGCCCGAACCGACCTTGACCGGCACATCCTCGCGGGCAACCGCAAGCATTTCTTCAGTCGCAGGCAAATTCTTCATTTTCAGCAAACTGCTTTTTTTCATTTCTGCACCGCCTCTCTTTTCACAAAATCAATGTCATACCATACATCAGGCAGAATTTTTTCTCCATCGACCTCAACGACCGCAATCTGACAGATTACTTCGGTTTCACGCCGCTCTCTGGCAAATGCGAGAATATCGCCCAGTTTTCCACACGCAGCGGGTGTCTTGCCTCGAACGATGGCATAGCCGTTGCGGCTGGTGCTGTGCTCACGCTGTACCTTGTCGCTCACCTTGCGGCCTGGGTGATCCACCATGTAGGCAAGTGCATGAAGAAAGAATTCTTTCCTCGTCAGCCGCCGCAGGATTGTCAGTTCCGTGCAGGCAATTTTGGAGTCACGATCGTCCTCGTCAATATCCCCGCCGGGCTGCACCAAGCAGTAAATGGAGCGATTCATGTCGCCATAGTAGGAAAGACAATCCAGCGGGTCCTCCGCACAATGGAAACCGTTGCTGGCGCAGTTTGCCTCCGGGGTGACATTCTTTCCCATGACGAACCGATAGCCACGGCAGGAGAGATCCGGCTCAAAGCCTTTATAAGCGTACATCAGGCGGCCTCCCCAAAGGAGGAGAGATCGCCCAGCGAGATCTGCCCATCATCGGCTTCCGCTTTTTTCGGCGGTTCCTTCTTCTCCGGCTCTTTCTTCTTTTCTTCCTTTTTCTTCTTGGAAACGGACTTGGAAGCTGTTTTCCCACGATAGGGCTGCGGGACAAACTCCTCTTCATCCCCCTGATCCTCCTTGGCATCGGGGTCACGGAAATAGTCCTCCGCCCACTGATAGCAGAGATCATCTGGAATATCGCAGCCGTATCCCTGCTGACCGGGGCCCGGCTGAACGCCGTTTGCCTTCAGCTCGTCCTGCACATAATCCCATGCCTTTCGGCTGATATACTGGAAGCAGTGGATCATGCTCTTGCGCGGGTGCATGGTGAGCCGGGCAAAGCCGAAGTCATCAATACACTTGGTCTGGATAAACTCGGCAACGCTCTCTTTCATGTTGCGCCGCGTCAGCTTCTCCGTATCTGCGGACACACGCTTTGCGGCAGCCTTGAGCAGCTCTGCCGGGCCCATGGCATCCAACCTTTCCAGCGCGGCCTGTTCCGCCCGCCGCTTTTCCGCCTGTTTGGCGTCCCACTCTGCTTTGCGCTTGGCTTCAGCCGCTTCGTGCGCACGGCGGGCCTCATCCTCACTTTGGGTATTGGGGGCGGTTGCCGGTTCGCTGGCCGCCGCCGGAGTCGGAGCTGCAGTCGGAGAACTTGCTGTCACCGGTTCCACAGGAGCCGTCTGCGGCATATCCATAGCATCATCTTCCGTAAAGGCGTTGGAAACGGCAGCCTCGCTGTTTTGAAGCTCATAATCCATATTTGAAAAAGCGCCCATTCGTACATTCCTCCTAAATAAAAAATGAGAAAAGGACGCTCCTGTGCCAATGGCACAAGGCGTCCCTTCTTACATATTGCGCTCAAACCGTATAGACCAGTGTGCTGAACGGGTCGAAGCAATAGCACACGACGGCCGGGTACTGAGCGGCTGTTCTTTGAATTTTCTGTTGGACAGCAAGGGCCTCTCTCATTCCACAGGGAGTATCCCATCCAGTCCAGACCATAGCTGTGAAATAACGGTGTTCCGGATGATACCGTGTCTCCGCCCCAAGTCTTTGACAGATTCCCAGCATGGCTTTCAGCTGCTTTGTCTTCTGCTCGTCCATTTCTAAATGGATCGTCTGCGGTAAAGCCTGCATTCAAGCCTTCTTCGCCAGCGCGGGTGAAAATTTCACCTGCACAAATCCGGCCATATCGCAGTAGAAGTATCTGCGCTCGCTTTCATCATAAAGCTCCAGCACATCGGATGGGGCAATGCTGCGGCCGCGATAGTCCGGGGGGAACGCCTGATTATAGCGTGCAAAAATGCGCTCCAGAATATCACGTTCATCTTGCCCGACCGGGCAGGTTAGCTCACCGTCGTAAACGAGTGTGTATTCCGCCGCCGGCGGCTGCTGAAAGCCGGCCTTGTGCAGCGCGTCAATGCCGCCAAAGGCGAATGCGCGCGTCTCGCCATGCTCCAGATCCAGCTGATAAACACGAAACCGCTGCGTTTTGCGCTGACTGTCCAACAGCTTCTGAAAAGAAACGCCGGGGTCAGTCTGTAAATACGCATCGTATTCCTGCTCTGTCAGCCCCAGATAGTCCCGCAGGGAAATACTGTCCTCCTTCATCGTGTGCCATTTTTTCGTACAGGCTTCCAGCATTTCCAGCCCGCACAGCCCGTTGAGATACTGCTCCTTAAATGTCATTCCTGGATCCTCCTTCATTTTCTGTTCTTTGCGGCGCAGCGCAAGCTGCCAGTCATCAATGCCCTTATAATTGGGATTCCATGTGAGCCTGCGGCAGCGCATCCCGTGCCTGGCCGCCAGCGCATAGATCTTCGATGCGCCTTTTCCCACCATTTCATTACTGTATTTATCCATGTCCTCCGCCTCGATGATCTCCTCCGTTCCGTTTCGGTGCAGGAACGCAAACAGTTCATCCAGCTTGGCGGTGTTGTTGGCTCCCAGCGTGGCAACAAAGGTCCTGTGCATCAGCGCATGAGCGACATCTGCCTTGAGGCAGCCTTCCGTCACATATACAACGCGGGAGCAGGGGTCGCCCACAAAATGAATGGGGCTCCCCGAGGTCGTTCCCATGCGCTTTCCCGTGGAGGACAGCGTCAGGTATTTCACGCCCGTTTTCTCCGGTGGATCGTCTTTATCCTTGAGCGGATGATCCAATCGGATCTGTGCGCCGCGGATCAAACCGTCTACACCGAAGATGGGAATGATGATGCCTGATGTCCGCTGGTGGAATTTGACCGTCCAGCAGCCGTTATCATCCACATAGAAGCCGGGAACACCCTGCACCCTGCAGCCCGCCTTGACCAACCGATTGGTCAGGGAGCGGCACAGGAAAGGGGGCGGCGTACTCTTGAAGCCAAAGCGTGTGATCTCATCGTCGGACAGCCCCCGCACAGACTGAAGGTGTGTGCGGTGCGCCGGAATGAGGGTCAGCATGGACAGCAGCATGGAGAGGGTCTGATGCACTTCCTGGACAGAAGCTGCGTCAGACTGTTCAACCTCCGTAGGTGCCGCTTTCTCCGGAACGGTATAGTCCGGCGAAAAACCGTTTACCGCCAAAGCGTCGCAGATCTCCCGATAAGCGTCTGAATTGCTGACGCCATACACCTTTGCGTAAAGGGACAGCATTCCGCCGCCTTCACCGCAGTAGTTACAGCGCCACAGGTCTTTTGCCGTGTTCAGATTCATTTTCCCCCGGCGGTCACCGCAGATGGGACAATCCACATACACCTGACCGGGAGCCCTCCGCCTGATATTCAGGCGGAGGAGTCCGGCCACATCCATAATGCCAAAGGGGAGATCATGCTTTTTCCCGTAATTCAAACCAGCATCCCTCCCAAGACGCGAAATTTACGGATGGAAGCGGTCAGCTTGCCTTTAACTGCTGCGAACCGCCCATCAGAAGCATGGCGGCAGCCTTCATAATATTGCCGCAATCCTCACAGAGATAGGCGTAATATTTCAGGCTGGAGGGACGCTGCTCAGAAACCTGTGCCATCGTCCAGCCCTTATTGACGCCGGTGGTTACGACCAGCTCCGCAGCTTCCCCTTCTGTCATCAGCGAAAGGATCTCGTCCACCGTCATATCGTCCGAATATTTCGGTGCAGCCACTGTCGATGCCGCTGCCGGCATATCGACCACAATAGGCTTCACCGTCTGCGCTGTTTCGGCCCGCTCCGTGACCGCAGGCTCCGCCGTTTCCGAAGGAACCTCCTGCGCCTTTTGGGGCATAACCGGATCAGGCTCAGAAGCCGCAGTTCCGCCGCTTAACGCCTGCAGCAGACTCATGGCGTCTGAAACGCTTTCCGTCTGCTGGGTGGTGTGAACCTCTTGCTGATTTACGTTGGGCGTCTTTGCCGCCTCCTGCGGTTGAGCCTCTTGCGGTGTAGGCACTGCCTGTACCGGATGATTTTCGCCGATAGGATCTTCTCGCTGCGGCGCTGCGGCTCTATTTGCCGCCGGAGCAGTCTCCTGACGATTTACAGCGCCCGTTGCGACTTCCTGTTTTCCATCGGCCTGTGCATCTACCACCGCAGAGGGGTTGATCTCACAGAGCTGGATGCCAAAGCCCGCATTATCCAGCGCCGTTTTCAGCGCCGCGTCCTGCGCGGCCTGCACATAGCGTCCGGCGGGAGCCTGCGCCTTTTCCACCGCCGCGGTAAAATTGGTAATGGGCTGGTTGTCCTCTCTGGACAGAAATACCTGCGCCTCATAAACGGCGATTTGGTCTGTGATCCGCAGCCGGTTCAGCAGCATTTTTCCATCGGGGCAGGCCAATCGGAACCAGAGCCGCTGATAGCGCGGCTCCAGCTCGATTCCGCCGTTGGCGTTTCTTTTCAGAAAGCGCAGCGGATCAAAGCCCTGCACCCTGCGAAGCTGCTGCACGGCAGGAATCGCTTGGGTCAGCATAATTCTTTCTCTGGACATGGTTTGATACTCCCTTCATAAAATAAATAAGAGATGACTGTGCGTTTTTTTGCACATTCATCTCACATTAACTGGCACGCTGCCATTCTTCGCCCTCTTCGTTACGGAGAGCCTTGCGCGTGACTGCCTTATAGTAGAGGGCGATGCGTTCGCCCAGCATGGTATTGCGTTTTCCTTTTCGGCTCCGATGGATCGCCATATACAGCGCCCTTTTTTCACCCACCAGCAGCACGCGGCGCTTGGCACGCGTGATTGCCGTGTAGAGAAGATTCCGCGTCAGGAGCACATTATGGGCAGCCAGCAGTGGAATAATGACCGTATCATACTCTGAGCCCATGGATTTGTGGATCGTAATGGCATAGGACAGCTCCAAATCATCCAGAAGTACCTGCGGGCAATCCATATAGCGGCCGTCAAACTCGATCACGACATTGGTGCCGCTGATTTTGCGGATCGTACCGATGTCACCGTTGAAAACACCTTCGCCGACCTGCTTGCCGGAGCGGTTATACAGCTTGATCTCATAGTTGTTCCGCATCTGCATCACGCGGTCGTTGAGGCGGAATATCTTTCCGGCGTACACGATCTCCGGCGTCTCCGGCGCTGCGGGGTTGATCTCCTCGCGGATAGCTTCATTCAGGCTGTTGACCGATGCCTCGCCCTCAGAGCGGAACGGCGATAAAATCTCCACCTGCTCGATTCCTTTTGCGGCGATCTGCTCCCGGTAAAGCTCACGGATGATGCCGGCAGTCTCCTCCTGGCTCTCTGCCTTATGAAAGGCAAAGTCCTCACCATAGTAGAGCGTCGTTTTGCCCTCGTTGATAAAACGGGCATTGTGGGCGATCAGGCTGTCCTGTGCCTGACGGAAGATCTCGTCCAGCACCGTGACTGGCACGACGCCGGAGCCGATCAACTCGTGGAACACATCGCCGGCACCCACACTCTCTAACTGGTCCGCGTCACCGACCAAAAGGACTTTGGTGCCGGGACGCAAACGCGAAAAGAGCTGGTGGATCAGCCACATATCGACCATGGAAGTCTCATCCACGATCAGGAGCCCTGCCTCCAGCGGTTTCCGTTCCCGGTCTTTCTTGGATTCCGAATCACCGTGAAGCCCCAGGATGCTGTGGAGCGTCTGTGCTTCATCGATCCCCGTTGCCTCCGCCATACGCCGGCTCGCCTTACCTGTGGGCGCGCCGAGTACGATCTTCTGCCGCGGATAGAGTTGACGGTACACTTCGATCACCGTTTTCAGAACCGTGGTCTTGCCGGTGCCGGGGCCGCCTGTGATGATGGACAGGTTATGCCGGAACACCATCTCCACGCCTTCTGACTGGCGTTTGGACAGGTTGAGCCCTAAGCTATTCTTTACTCGCTCCAACGGCTGCGTAATGTCCACCACCGTCGGCTTTGCCAGAAACAGCTCTACCGCTTTCTGTGCGGTTTCGCTCTCCTGCAGGAATTGCTTGGGCAGATACACATTGCCGTGGTTCGATACCACCTCATCCTGCCGGATCATGGCAGACAGCTCCTGTTCGACCTGGCTCATGGGGACGCGCATCTGCGGGAGGGGTATCCGCTCATTGAGCAGCTGCATAGCCGCTTTGAGCAAAGACTCCGCCTCCAGATAGAGATGCCCGTCCTTTGTCCGTGCGTCCTCCAGCGCATAAAAGAGCGCACCGTGGACGCGCTTCGGATCACGCAGATCTCCACCGGATTTTTGCACGATGGCGTCAATACGCTTAAAACCGAATCCCGGCACCTGGCAGAGATTGAAGGGACTCTGTCTCACGATGTCCGCACAGGCAGGCCCGAAATGCTGATAGATCTTCTGCGCGGTCGTCGGCGTGACCTTGAACGGGGCCAGCAGGGTCATCAGGACACGCATCCGGCTGGTTTCCGCATAGGCGTCCTTGATCTCCGCAAGCCGCTCCTTTGTAATGCCGCGAATCTCAAGAAGCCGGTCTGGCTGATGTTCCAGAATCTCCAGAGCATTGACGCCAAACTTCTCAATGATCGCGTCGGCGGTCTTTTCTCCGATGCCCTTCAGCAGACCGGAGGCAAGATAATTGCGGACGCCCTCCAATGTGGGCGGCACGATTTCCTGCCAATGATCGACTTGAAGCTGGAGCCCGTATTTTCCGTCCTTCCACTCTCCATCCATCTCGATCTTCACCGTATCCGTCTGCGGCAATTCGATGCCGACGGCGGTAAAGCGGATCAGGTGGTCGTGATAGCGATAGGGACTCCGGGCTTCTGCCGGTACGCTGCTGTCCTCCGTCTTCATCCGAAGGACAGAATATTTGCTGGACGCATTGAAAAACAGTACTTTGTCCAGTGCTGCAACAATGCTCACAGCACATCACCTCCGTTTCTTTTCACGCTGCCTGCAAGGCAGCTTTTTTCACATGGAATCTTCGCCATTCAGACACCGTGACATACTGATCGTAAATATCAGGGTGTTCGTCCTTCAAACGCTCTAAGGCGTCCTTCGATATGCCTGCGGAGCGTACCGGATTGTAGGTTACGGTGTAGCTCTCCGTGGGGCCGTTATACACGGCGGTGCAGCTCGTCCCCATTCTCTCGATGAGCATACCCTTCAACCGCTTGATGTCCTTTTCCAGCTTGCTCACATCAGCCGACAGCGCCTTTTTCTGCTCTTGCAGGGAAAGAAGCATGGACAACTGCCCAAACTGCGTCTGTCCCAACAGTACAGGCGGCGCGTCCTTGTCCGCGGGCCCCAGCTTTCGCCGCAGGCTTTCGAGGATCAGGTCGCCATCCGCTTCCACATAGGGAGGCGGCGTTTTTGTGAGAACATGATTCTCCCAGAAATCCCGTTCCAAAGCGATCAGTTCCTCTTCATAGGCCATGTCACGGTCAATGCGGCGGATGATTGCCTCGTCTTCCGAATTTCCGTAAAGGCAGCAGAAGTAGACCCGGTCAATGTTCATGACCGCCATGTAGTGCCGCCCCTGCGATTCATAGTAGATAGGAACGATTTCCTCGCCGTTGTACCACCAGTTATCCTTGGCATTATAGTTCGTGGTCTTGATCTCAAGGATGGCTGATGTACCGTCCGACAACTCCACCATGTAATCCAGATCCGCCAGCATCCAAGGATATTGGGGGTGCCGGAACATGAATGGCCGGCGGTAGATCTTATAGCCCGTCTTATGGGCGAAGATCTTGGCAACCAACGGCTCCAGCAGAGTTCCAACCTCCATCTGAACCCAGTTTTCGGCATCATCCGCTGTGACGATATTCAGCTTGTCATAGTAGAGATCCCGCCCGGTACGGAATGGTGAAATCCCGAGAACGGCAGCGGCGTCACTTCCGCCAATGCCCTTGCGCCGGTATTCCAGCCATTGCTCACGCGGCAGACCTTCTGTACCGACGAGAATTTGCGGAGCGTAACACTTTGCGTTTTCCATGGATGCATTCCTCCTCGGTTTCATATCCGATGCGCGGCTTATTCAAAAGCCGCTTCTCTCTGTACCTGTGGTACGGTCGGAAGGAGCGTCTGGGATGCCCTCCGGGTTTCCATTTTCGTCTGAATTTCATTTCTTGTTTCCACCTTTCTTGATGATATATCCTCAAAGCCTTTCGGCATTTGGGCGCAAAAAAAGCGGGAACAACGATTCTGGTAAAATCCAGCGTGTTTGCCTCACAGCAAACACTCGTCATTCCCGCAGCATTGGGGCGTTACTACCCCGTAAAATAAAAAGCCAGCAGCAGCCGGCTCTCATGGCACAGCAATACTACTGACAAAAACGTACAAACCTGACAACGTGCGCAGGTGGATCACTCCACACACAGATCATTGACCTATGCCCAAAGGGAGATTGCGCAAAACTCATTTACGGGCAAAGTGTAACACAATATATTGTATAAGTCAATACAAAAATACTATATTTAGTTTTTCTGGCGTGCGTGCAAAAAATACGGACATGGCCCCGTATTTATTTTGTGAACGGTAAAAACCACCTATTGAACCTTGAAAACGCCGCCCCCAAATGCGGCTGCATCGATTTGTCCGGGAGTTATACAGGATCGGCTGACAGTATGCGTTTGCGTACCTGCCGGGGAAGTGCCGCACAGCGGCAGCCTGCAAATACGCGGCCTGAAGCGAGGGCGCAGGAAATGGCCCGGAATTGGGAATCGAACTTGGATTAGAACCTAATGTAATTTACTTGTTGGTGATAGTGGGGAAAATCCGTATAATATATTTGTGAGGACATCACAGGCTCTTTTCCCCAGCCACCAAAGAAAGGAGGCCCTCTGTGGCTGAGATAAATACAAACGGCCTTAAAGCCAACTCTGAAAAAAGAAGCTATTCCGTTATGGAAGTAGCGGAAATTCTCGGTGTCAGCAAAAAATCCGTCTATAACATGTGTGCTAACGGCACCTTCAAATGTGTACGGATTGGAACCAGACTGAGAATATCAAAGAAGGCTTTCGATGATTGGCTTGATGGCAGAGACAACATCTGAAAGGAGCCATGAGCTATGGCATCAATTCAAAAACGCGGTAAAAAGTATGCCGTCGTATATACCTATACGGATTCTGCCGATGTCAAAAGGCAGAAGTGGGAAACCTATGGAACAAAGAAGGAGGCTGCGGCCAGAAAAGCACAGGTAGAGAATGAAATGAACAACGGAACCTTCATTCCACCATCCAGCGTAACTGTCCGTGACTTCCTGGCAGATTTCGTTGAACTCTACGGTTCAAAGCGGTGGGGGCTCTCAGCCTACTCTGGAAACACCGGGATCATCAACAATTACATCAATCCAGTCATTGGCGATATGAATGTCCAGGATGTGACAAGGCGTACCGTAGACAGCTTCATCGCCCAACTGCAAAAGATGAAACCCGTCAGCACAACATACCGAAACGCACGCTCGGAATTCTTGCCGCCCAACACGATTGAAAAAGTGTGCAAGGTGCTGCACTGCGCTTTCCGCCAGGCCGTCCGATGGGATATGGTTCCGAAGAATCCGTTTGATGATGTTCTTCTTCCCAAGAAAGAGAAAAATCCTCGCGCTATCTGGACGGCTGACATTATCAGACAGGCTCTGGATAACTGTTCTGAGGGGAAACTGTATGTTGCAATCAACCTTTCGTTCGCCTGTTCACTGCGCATGGGCGAGATCACAGGGCTGACATGGGATTGTGTTCACATTTCCGATTCGGACATTGCAAAAGACGATGCCCATATCATTGTCAACAAGGAATTGGCGCGTGTCGATCAACGTGCGATTGACGCGCTCGGAGAGAAAGACATCATCTTTATGTTCCCGCGGATCGTGAAAGCCAAATCGACAACACGGCTTGTGCTCAAACGACCTAAGACGGAAACCAGTATCCGGAAGGTATGGCTGCCGAAGACCCTTGCGTATATTCTTCGGGACTGGCATCAAAAGCAGGACAAGCTCAAAGAAATTATGGGTGACGAGTATGCCGACTATAATCTTGTTTTAGCTTTGGAAACCGGGCGGCCCTGCGAAGACAGGGTAATCGGGAATCAGTTTGAACGGCTGAAAAAGTCAGCGAACCTCCCGAATGTAGTCTTTCATTCTTTGCGGCACTCAAGCACCACCTATAAGCTGAAGCTCAATCATGGTGACATTAAGGCCACGCAGGGGGATACCGGCCATGCGCAGGCGTCTATGGTTACAGAAGTTTATGCGCATATTCTGGATGAGGAGCGGAAAATCAACGCGCAGAAGTTTGAGGTCGCATTCTATGCGAACCCGGATATGCGGCGCGTGGAGCAGGAACTGAATCCGCCGAAACCGGAACCGGCTCCCGACCTAAACCTCCAGTCGCTTCTTGCACAGCTTCAGGAAAATCCCGAACTTGCCCGCCAACTGAAAGCCCTTTTGCACGCAGGGTAACGGGAGGACTCGAAACGACTATAAAACACCACGGCAGGGTTCATTAGCAGAATCCGAATTTCATTAGCAGATTTCTCGAAAATCGTTCGAGTCCAGCAGGGAACAGTCTGGAAATAAGTTGCATTTCAAATCACAAAGCAGTTGCTTTTTCGGGGTGAGCCAAGAAAAGCAAAAACGCTGAAATCCATTGAGATTACAGCGTTTTTGGCACCCCGGACTGGGCTTGAACCAGCGGCCTACTGCTTAGGAGGCAGTCGCTCTATCCAACTGAGCTACCGAGGCTAGTATTTAGTTTTATGCTCGCAGGGTGAGCGACCACCTCACA
>ULUX01083570.1_pt1 | contig 11402 bp, 9 predicted proteins | sample 1958961 | NCBI WGS metagenome assembly ULUX01 (sample SAMEA4835773, study PRJEB28245) | human gut metagenome | biome: gut microbiome; material: fecal sample | place: Denmark | collected 2008 | reverse complement strand
GAGTTACAGTCAGCCCCATTTGGCCACTCTGGTAACTGCCCAATAAGTTGACAGTTGAAAATTGATAGTTGACAGATAAAACTGGAAAGTGACATAAACTGTCAACTGTCAACTTTCCACTATCAACTATTTTGAGCCTCTTGTCGGATTCGAACCAACGACCCCGAGATTACAAATCACGTGCTCTGGCCAACTGAGCTAAAGAGGCAATCTGCTTCAAAAAGCAGCCATTTCGTCACCAAGGCGAAACGGCTGCAAATTTAGGCATTATTTCTTATATACCAAATTTATCTACCGTTTTTTTATTTGGCTCTGATTTTTTCTTTGAATTTAACTAACTGTTTCTCCAATGCTTCTACGCATTCGTCAATTGATTCTTCAAAGGTATCATTTACCTTTTCGGCAAAACAATCTCCGTTTTTAATAATCAACCGAATAGCAGCTTCTTTATTCTTTGCAGATTCTGGTTTTACAACCTTCAAACTAACTTCTGCCGATATAATGCCGTCGAAATACTGTTCCAACTTAGCCACTTTCTTCTGAATAAACGCTTCTAATTGATCAGTTGCATCAAAATGGATTGCTTGAATTCTAATGTTCATAATAAACCTCCTTCTTTTTGTGCTCTTGGATGAGCATGATACACTTTTTTTAATTCCTCAAAGGTTGTATGTGTGTAAATACTGGTAGAAGCCAGACTGCTATGACCGAGTAACTCTTTCACGGCGTTCAACTCCGCTCCATTATTCAACATACTTGTTGCAAACGAATGTCTTAATACGTGGGGACTGCATTTTGCCAATGTCGGAATGTCCGAAAGCCTCTTTTTTACTATCGTATAAAGAATACCCGTAGACAATTGTTCTCCATTCTTCCGGACAAAGAACCATCCGCATCCTGCGTCAACTTCACGATTTCGGACTTCAGTGTATGCAAGCATCAAGTTTTTTAATCTTTCTGCAAAAGGAATCAGCCGCTGCTTGTTACGCTTACCTGTCACCCTGATCAGCATAGCATCGTAGTCTATATCGGTATCTTGTAAACCGACCAACTCCGAACGTCTCACCCCGGTATCATACAGCATTTCAAGTACCAGACGATCCCTCACCCCTTCAAAATCCTCATCAAACCCGTCTCCATCCAACAACTCTTCCATATCCTTTTCTTTTACAAAAGTAGGTAACGGTTTCTTTGTTTTCGGACCGGTCACAAACCGTAACGGGTTTACAGAAACGAATCCCTGCTTCATAAGGAATTTAAAAAAAGATTTCAAAGAACTCAACTTCCGGTTGACAGATACGGGCGAAATCTTATTATCCAACAAAGATATAATCCAATTCCGTACAATATCCGTATCAACTTCCTCCGGCACAAATATGCCTTCCTTCTTCTCTTTTACAAAATCTTCAAACTGCTGTAAATCTTTGAAATAAGCATTAATCGTATATTCGGAATAATTCCGCTCATACCGAAGATAATCTAAAAATGAATCAATCAGCACATTCACGTTGCATCAACTTTTATGCAACGAAAATAAGAATAAGAATCCAATAAAACAAGCCTGGCAGATAGATTTTGTATTTTTATTCTTCTACCTGCTGTAATTGCTGAACGTAAACAGCACGCATAGTTTGTTTTCTCTTTGCTACAGAGGGTTTTTCGAAAGCCTGACGGTTTCTCAATTCTTTTACTACACCTGTTTTTTCGAACTTTCTTTTGAATTTCTTCAGCGCTTTTTCAATGTTTTCGCCTTCTTTTAATGGAACTACGATCATAATTTAATTTATTATATTGTTTAATTACTATATCCACAAATTGGGCAGCAAAATTACTGATTGTTTCGGGATTAGCAAAACTTTCCGTAAATATTTTTCAGAAATCCTCCAGACGGAAAGGAGGATAAGCAATACCTTTTTCGGTTATAATCGCAGTTATCAAGTCGTGAGGAGTTACATCAAAAGCCGGATTATAAGCTTTCACCCCTTCAGGAGCCATCCGCGAAGCATACCACATATCCGTAATTTCCTTGGGATTCCGTTCTTCTATCACGATCGAATCCCCATCCGGACAATTCAAATCAATAGTGGATGTCGGACCTAACACATAAAAAGGAATACCGTAATAACGAGCCAGGATCGCCACTCCCGAAGTCCCGATCTTATTAGCCGTATCGCCATTTGCCGCGACCCGGTCGCAACCGACCACGACAGCCTGTACCCAGCCTTTCCGCATGACGGTCGACGCCATATTATCACAAATCAAGGTAACATCCACACCCACCTTCTGCAATTCGTAGGCCGTCAGGCGTGCACCCTGCAACAGCGGACGCGTTTCATCGGCAAACACCTTAAAGCCATATCCACGTTCTTCTCCTAAATAAACCGGAGCGAGAGCCGTTCCATATTCCGATACCGCCAAATGACCGGCATTGCAATGTGTCAGGATTCCCATTCCCGGGCGCAACAAGGACAAGCAGTTCTCTCCTATCTTACGGCAAGCAGCCGCATCTTCCGCCCGGATCGCCTCCGCCTCGACACGCAACAGTTCCACTATTTCCGGAACAGGATTCACAGAATGGGCGACCACAACTTTTTCCATCCGGTCCAAAGCCGCAACCAAGTTGACCGCAGTAGGGCGAGAAGATGCCAGATAATCCTTGATTCGGAGAAACTCACTGCAAAAACCACCATAAGTGTTTGCCGCAATCTGTCGGCTACAAACATAAATGCCATAGGCAGCAGCTATCCCGATAGCCGGCGCCCCGCGCACCTTTAATCTATATATAGCCTCCCAAATCTCTTCTGCAGAAGAAAGGGAAACATAGACTTCAGATCCCGGCAAGCAGGTCTGGTCCAAGATAATCACAGCACTCCCGTCCTGACTCAAACGGACCGTCTTTAAATCTGTTATGTCTACATTCATAAAAGAGAACTATTATGGATGCGAAAATAAGCAATTCCGATGAGATGAAAAATGTTTTGCAGGTTAAAAGTATCCCAACAAGAATCGCTCTTTCAATTCTATCAAATCGTCACTACTATCCCTTCAGTTAGAATAAGATTCGTCCGGCTAGATATAATACCGTAATCGAGCAGTTCCAAACCCAACATTTCCGAAAGATACTGCCAATAATTTTTCGTCGTTCCGACATGTATCTTATCGGTAATCGATGCACCCAAAGTATCTCTCCTGTTTTAATTGAAAAATTTACCGTACCTTTGTACAATTCTTATTCACTGTAAAAATATGGAAATCGCAGCATTAGTTTCGGGAGGAGTAGATAGCTCCGTAGTCGTCCACCAGTTGAAAGAGGCAGGATACGATCCTACCATTTTCTATATCCGTATCGGCATGGAAGATAAAGACGGATATATAGACTGCCCTGCCGAAGAAGATATTGAAATCACCTCTTATATCGCCAAGAAGTACGGTTGCCGGTTTGAAATCGTCTCCTTGCACGACGAATATTGGGATCGTGTCGTGAGCTACACCATTGATTCCGTAAAACGCGGACTCACCCCCAACCCGGATATGATGTGCAATAAATATATCAAATTCGGCTGCTTCGAAGAGAAATGGGGAAAGGATTTCGATAAAATAGCGACCGGTCATTACGCCACGACAACCGAGATAGACGGTAAAGTATGGCTTTCCACCGCCAAGGATCCGGTAAAAGATCAGACCGACTTCCTCGGCCAAATCACTCGTTTGCAAATACAGAAATTAATGTTCCCGATCGGACATCTCATGAAAAGCGAAGTCCGAGCTATAGCCGAACAACAAAAACTGCCGAGTGCCAAACGGAAAGACAGCCAGGGAATCTGCTTCTTAGGCAAGATCAACTATAATGATTTCATCGAACGCTACCTGGGCAAACGAACCGGAAAGATCGTCGAACTGGAAACAGGCAAGGTGTTAGGCAAACACAACGGCTACTGGTTCCACACCATCGGACAGCGTAAGGGTTTAGGCTTGAGCGGAGGACCGTGGTTCGTTATCAAAAAGGACATCAAGCGGAACATTATCTATGTTTCCAACGGTTATGATCCGGAAACACAGTACGGCAAGATTATCAACATGCACGGCTTCGACTTTATCACCGAAGACCCATGGGGAGAATTTGCGGACGAGAAAGAGATCACTTTCAAGATCCGTCACACACCGGACTTCACACACGGCCGCATCCGTCGCATCGGAGACTTATACCGCATCGAATCCGACAACAAAATCCAAGGAATCGCCCCCGGACAGTACGGAGTAGTCTACGACAAAGACCATCGTCTTTGCCTCGGCAGTGGCATGATTATTGATGAAGAGAAATAGGCAAATTGCTAATTATTATTTTTGGCCGTAATATTCAAATTAAGTAAAGATGGAGGCAACAAGTAAAAAAGAAACGGTAAAAACATAAGTATGACGGTCTATGGGAGTGCCATTATATAATCAGACCGGTTATTAGTCTGGAGCCAAAACGAAACAGAGCTTATACTCCTTTTTACCGATACCGGTACGCATGCTGATCCATTCTGACCTATAGATTAAACCAATAATTCATCTTAATCATATCAAGCGAGAAGGTTCTCGCTCTTTTTCATGCAGACAAAGTTAAGAATTATATGGAAATAAAAAGGCTGCTCATCCCGCAGGATTGCAGCCTTTCCTTGATATATGCATTAATTAAATAGTATACAGAGAACTGATAGATTCACCGCTACAAACACGACGGATGGCTTCGGCAAACATATCGGCAACAGACAACACTTTCACCTTTTCGCATTTCTTTGCATAAGGGATAGAATCCGTAAAGATCATTTCAGTCAAAGCAGACTGGTCTACACGTGTAGAAGCCGGGTCGGACATAACGGCATGACTGGCGATGGCACGCACGGATTTAGCACCGTTTTCGAGCATCAGGTTGGCAGCCTTCGTAATAGTACCGGCCGTATCCACCATATCGTCGATCAAAAGTACATCCAAACCTTTCACATCACCGATGATACGCATTTCGGCCACTTCATTGGCACGCAGACGTGACTTGTGGCAAATAACCATCGGCAAACCCAGGTATTTGGAATAACTGCTGGCACGTTTAGTTCCTCCAACATCCGGTGTAGCGATACACAGGTTATCCAGAGGCAATGATGTTTTGATGTAATCCAGGAAAATGGAAGAAGCATACAAGTGGTCGACCGGAACATTAAAGAATCCCTGAATCTGATCGGCATGCAGGTCCATCGTAATCAAGCGGTCGATACCGGCAGTACTCAGCATGTCTGCGATCAGTTTGGCCCCGATAGAAACACGCGGTTTATCTTTTCTATCCTGACGTGCCCAACCGAAATAAGGAATAACTGCGATTACAGAGTGTGCTGAAGCACGCTTGGCAGCATCGATCATCAGGAGAAGCTCCATCAGATTATCAGAGTTAGGAAACGTTGATTGTACCAGGAATACATCGCGACCGCGAATCGACTCTTCATAAGAGACGGCAAATTCACCATCGGCAAAGTGTTGAATGTTCATCTGTCCCAGCGGACAACCAAGACTATTGCAAATTTTCTCTGCAAGATACCGGGAGTTAGTTCCCGAAAACACCAAGAAAGGAGTTTGTGCACTCATTATTCCGAATATTTATCTTAAGTAAATAGATTTGAATTGTGAGTGCAAAGGTACAAAACAATTATGATTTATGATTTATGATTTATGATTTATTACCAAACACATCGGTCAGAGCAGATCATAAATCACAAACCATAAATCATAAATCAATATGTAAACTTCAGTAAACGACCGGAATAAGCAGGTATAACGACCTGATAGGGCCAAGCAGCCGTCAATGTGCTGATACAGTTCTCTCCAGTCATCAGATCGGTCTGTACGGCAGCTTTGTTGTCCCCGAAATCAAGTGCCTTGAATGCCTCGTCAGGAATTTGGATGCGTACCGTCTGCTCTGCCTTGTCAAAGTTGACCACCACTAACAACACTTCATTCTGATATTTACGCATGAACACGAATTGACGGTGTGAATTAAAATACGGATTGCTCAGGTTTGCATACATCAAATCATAGAAAACTCCTTCCGTGATAACCCGTTCGGACTTTGATATATTCAAGATCTTTGCGTACACCTCGCGCAACTGCCGTTGTTCGGCAGTCAGTTTGCCGCCATCGAAAGCTCCCTCGTTTATCCAGTTACGCAAGCTGGCAAGACTCCAGTAATCAAAAATCGTCGTGCGCCCATCACGTCCGCTGAACCCTTCATCGTCCATTCCCGGCTCTCCTAACTCCTGTCCGCTGTAGATCATCACCGGATTGGTATTCATCATAGCCGACACGATCATCCCCGGAATTCCCGGACGCGGATCACCGGCAAAGAAGTAAGAAGCGATACGCTGCTCGTCATGGTTTTCAAGGAAGTTCAACATATTATGCTGGATGCCTTCGAGTGACTGCCAGCATCCGGAGATATTGCTTGCCGGAGCCTGGTTACACATGACCGCCCGTACCGTATCGTACAGTCCGACCTTATCATACAAATAATCAAAATGTCCGTTCCAGATATAATTGCGATATTCTGCCGGATTATAAACTTCGGCAATAAAACAAACATCATAAGCCTGTTTCACCTTCGGGATCACCCAGTTCCAGAATTCAACCGGAACCATTTCCGCCATATCGCACCGGAAACCGTCTATCCCTTTTTCCGCCCAGAAAAGCAGGATATCCAGCATCTTCGCCCATGTATTGGGAACCGGATCAAAATGCAGGGTACGGCCGTTCACATAATCAACACCATAATTCAACTTGACCGTCTCATACCAGTCGTTTTGTCCGGGACAGGTACTGAAGCAATCATTCCCCGTGACTTTCGCCGGAAATTCACTATATTCAAAATCTTCCTGCTGAGCACCGAATTGCAGACACAAAGTCTGCCCCGGTATATAATAGAAATTATTATTAGGATCGAAAGCTTTCGAAGTATTGTCTTTTTGCCCCAAGTCTTCCACATATGCCATCTTGGCATCCGAATAATACTGGCGGGCCACATGATTAGGTACGAAATCGATGATTACTTTCATTCCGGCTTCATGCGTCCTTCTGACCAGCGATTCGAATTCTTTCATACGGTCAGGCACATTATCGGCCAGGTCCGGGTCTATATCATAATAATCTTTGATCGCATAAGGCGAGCCGGCATTCCCCTTTACGACTGCCGCATGGTCTCTTCGTATCTGGTAAGCCGTATAATCAGTATTCGTTGCATGTTCGATCACTCCGGTATACCAGATATGGGTGGTTCCCAACTCCTTAATCTTGGACAAAGCAACCGGCGTAAAGTCCGAAAACTTTCCTACTCCGTTTTCAACTTTACTTCCATTCTTCACCAGGGATGATTTCATATTTCCAAACCAACGTGGAAAGACCTGATATATTACCATCTTATTTGCCTGTTTCATCGCGTTATTTGCCAACTTAGTTAATATTTGGGGTGAACACCGGAACTTCCGGAAAAAACTATGGCATCAAGGCGTTGTTTCTTCTTGCCATAATAGCGTTCACCAAGGTTTCATATTTATTTTCTTTTATCACGACCTCGAATGCCCGGATCGCCGCAGCATATCCGATACTCGCGATCTCATCCACATTTTCCAGATCGAATGTCTTATACATACCGAACTCCTCCGCCTCGATCAGGACATCGCACATCTCGCGGTCCTCCAACGTGTTCGCCCGGAACATATAGTGGTAGGAACGTTCCGCGATATGGAAAATCGTCTGCTTGTACTTTTGCGGGACAAGGGGACTGACATTCACACCGATGATACGCTCACACTCTTCACGGATGATCGAAACCGGGAAATTATGGAAAAGACCTCCGTCAACATAATGCACTCCGTTTATCACGACCGGGCTAAAGATAATCGGAATACTACAGGAAGCGGTCACCGCCTCTACGATGGGACCGCTACGAAACTCATGGCTCTCGCCATTGTCAAGATCGGTCGCCACGACAACCAGAGGAGTTTTCAGCTCTTCAAACGTTTTAGCCCTCAAATGACGACGAAGAAAATAGCGGAACCGCTTGCTGTCGAACAATCCCGATTTCGGGATTTGCAACTGGGCGAATTCGGAGAACTCACGACCGGTAAAGAGTTCTTTAATTTCGTCGGACGTATAGCCATCGGCAAACAAAGCACCCATCAACGAACCGACACTCGTACCAACGATGATATCCGGCTTCAGACCGCATTCTTCCAGTAATCTAAAAACTCCGATATGAGCGAAACCTTTCGCTCCTCCTCCGCTCAGAGCCAAGCCTAATTTATAGGCATTATGGTTCGTTTCTTCCGTCATTTGCGTTTTCATTCTTATTCTGTGACAAATATGCTGTTTTTTTTAGAATGAAACATTATTATTTACGAAAAAGTTTCTCTACTTCTTTATTTTTGTTATATTTACAGATGAACAATAAAGGATCGTAAGACGCTAAGTGTCAAAACGATTAAATTCGTATTAATTTTAAATCTCATTGCTATGATTACACCTATTTTTTGGATCATACCGGTAGCCTCCATCCTGGCACTGGTATTTGCTTGGTTCTTCTTCAGGCAGATGATGAAAGAGAGTGAAGGGACGGAGTTAATGGCAAAAATAGCCCGGCACGTACGCAAAGGGGCTATGTCATACCTGAAACAACAATACAAGGTTGTCGCTTCGGTGTTTCTCGCCCTGGTGGTTTTGTTCTCCATCATGGCGTATGGATTCGGAGTACAAAACGAATGGGTTCCGATCGCTTTCCTGACCGGCGGTTTCTTCTCTGGCCTTGCCGGTTTCTTAGGAATGAAGACGGCTACTTACGCATCCGCCCGTACCGCCAATGCCGCCCGGTCGTCTTTGAATAGCGGCTTGCAGGTTGCTTTCAGGAGCGGTGCCGTAATGGGGCTGGTTGTCGTCGGCCTCGGCTTGCTGGACATTTCGTTCTGGTACATATTATTGAATATCTGCATTCCGGCAGAAACGATGGATGCCACACATAAACTGACCATCATCACCACCACCATGCTGACCTTCGGTATGGGAGCTTCCACACAGGCACTCTTCGCCCGTGTCGGCGGAGGTATCTACACAAAAGCAGCCGATGTCGGAGCCGACCTGGTCGGCAAAGTCGAAGCCGGCATCCCCGAAGACGACCCGCGCAACCCGGCAACCATTGCCGACAATGTGGGAGACAACGTCGGAGATGTGGCCGGCATGGGGGCGGATTTGTACGAATCATATTGCGGTTCCATTCTGGCAACCTCCGCATTGGGTGCTGCCGCATTCGTGGCGTCCGGCGACGTAGAGATGCAATACAAGGCGGTCGTGGCGCCGATGCTGATCGCCGCGGTCGGGATCGTATTGTCGATCATCGGCATCTTCGCCGTCCGCACGAAGGAAAATGCGACTATACGTGAGCTGCTGAAAGCGCTTGCCATAGGGACAAACCTAAGTTCCGTGTTGATCGCCCTCTCCACTTTCGGCATTCTTTATTTGTTAGAGTTGGACAATTGGTTCTGGATCAGTTGTTCGGTCATAATCGGATTGTTGGTAGGGATCGTGATCGGCCAATCGACGGAATACTATACTTCCCAGTCTTATAAGCCCACCCAGCGGGTTTCAGAGGCCGGACTGACCGGACCGGCAACGGTGATTATCTCCGGCTTGGGGCTTGGCATGCTATCGCCCGCCATTCCGGTACTGGCCGTAGTAGCCGGGATCATCTGTTCGTTCCTTTTTGCTTCCGGCTTCGATTTCAACAATGTAGGGATGGGGTTGTACGGCATCGGCATCGCCGCCGTCGGGATGCTCTCGACATTAGGGATCACTTTGGCTACGGACGCTTACGGGCCGATTGCCGACAATGCCGGCGGCAATGCGGAAATGTCCGGCTTGGGCAAAGAAGTACGCAAACGTACGGATGCGCTCGACTCCTTAGGCAACACGACCGCCGCAACAGGCAAAGGGTTTGCGATCGGCTCGGCAGCCTTGACTGGCTTGGCTTTGCTGGCTTCTTACGTGGAAGAGATTAAAATAGGCTTGCTCCGGTTGGGCGAAACAGTCCTGACATTTTCCGACGGCAAAGCCATCGAGGTATCAAAAGCCTCTTTCTCCGACTTTATGATCTATTATGATGTCACACTTATGAACCCGAAGGTGTTGGCGGGGATGTTCCTCGGCTCCATGATGGCTTTCATGTTCTGCGGGTTGACAATGAATGCAGTCGGACGGGCAGCCGGACACATGGTGGAGGAAGTACGCCGCCAGTTCCGTGAAATCCCCGGAATACTAACAGGAAAAGCCGAACCCGATTACGCCCGTTGCGTGGCCATCTCGACAAAAGGGGCACAACATGAGATGGTGACCCCTTCCCTGTTAGCCATCATCGCACCGATCCTCACCGGTCTGATATTCGGAGTGACAGGAGTGGTCGGACTGCTGATCGGCGGCCTGAGCACCGGGTTCGTACTGGCGATCTTCATGGCCAATTCGGGAGGCGCCTGGGACAACGCCAAGAAACATATCGAAGAAGGAAACCACGGCGGCAAGGGCAGCGAAGCCCATAAGGCGACAGTCGTAGGCGATACGGTCGGCGACCCGTTCAAAGACACCTCCGGTCCCAGCCTCAACATCCTGATCAAGCTGATGAGCATGGTAGCGATCGTCATGGCAGGATTGACAGTAGCCTGGAGTTTGTTCTGATCGGGTGATAGGTGATAGGTGAAAAGGCCTTTTTGTAAAACTTTTCTGAGTTTGAATTAAAAAACGTCACCTTAAAGGCGGCGTTTTTTAATTCATTTTTCCTAAACTTTTACAGAAACGGGGGTTTACCTATCACCTATCACCATAAATCACTGATAATCAATAATAGCATTTCTTAATACACCTTTTTTATTTATCCCACGCGATGAAATGTTTGAATCTTCATTTACGCCCTCATTCGAAAGGACAGACACCCCAAAAAGGCTACCGTAAAGCTATGCTTTATGAAGGCTAAAGCTATGGGTTACGCAACCTAATGCATAGCTTTAGAGAAGCTGGTGCATTGCCAAACGGGATGCGCCGGGACAAATCGTTTCCTACTCATCTATTTTTAACTACCGGATGAAAGCATTCATGGAGAATTGCATGTATCTTTGCAGCCGGTATAACATAAAAACAATCTGTATGTCAATCTCACGCTTCAATGCAGTGGAGAAAGCATCCAACCGAAAGGCAGTGGAAGCCATTACTCCCAATCAGAAAGTATCCGAATATTATGGTGAGAACGTCTTCAACCGGAAGGCAATGCAAAAGTATCTCTCCAAGGAAACCTACAAAGCCCTGACCCATGCCATCGACAACGGAACCCCTATCGACCGCGA